>Ga0256407_10010348_pt1 | contig 13129 bp, 7 predicted proteins | sample RumenRJG_04DNA_FD_193489 | JGI IMG/M metagenome (GOLD analysis project Ga0256407, IMG submission 193489) | Bovine rumen microbial communities from Lethbridge, Alberta, Canada - RJG_04 | ecosystem: Host-associated > Mammals > Digestive system > Stomach > Rumen | place: Canada: Alberta | collected... | reverse complement strand
TGGTTGGGCAGGGTCGAGGATGATGGTCGAGCCATAGGTGAGCAGCCAGCCATCGTTCTTGAGTTCCTGATCCTGGGGGCAGTTCCAGTCGCTGCCGGTGCTGAAGCGGTAGGGGTTGACCCATGCGTGGCACTCCATGCCGCGCTTGTGGCACTGCTCGACACAGAATGCCAGCGGATCGAATCCCGGCGTCGCGCCGCGCGAGCCAGTGAGGTAGCTGGACCAGGGCTCATAGCTCGACTCATACATGGCATCGCACATCGAGCGCACCTGGAAGTTGACGGCGTTGAAGTTGTTGCGAGCCAGCGAGTCGAGCAGGGTGATGAGTTGTTGTTGCATCGCTGCGGTGGCGGTGGGGCTCGTGCCCCGCGAGTTCTCGTTGGGCCAGTCGAGGCACCACACGGTGGCCACCCACGATGAGCGGAATTCACGCTTGGGTTGCGTGAACTGAACGCCCTGGGCAGTCATGCACATCATCAGTGCAGTGGCTACCAGGAAAGATTTGAGATTGTTTAGGCTTGTCATCGTTATTGTGTTGAATAAGTTTAAAAGAATTGTCCTGAAGCTCTAGAAAATCTAGAGAGTCTAGAGAATCCAGTTGTCAAGAGACGACATTGACGGGGGCACCCTGCTGGAAGGCACGCAGGTTGTCCTCGACGACGCGGATGAGGCGCTTGCGAGCCTCGTCGCTGGCCCAACCGATGTGTGGCGTGATGAAGCAGTTGCGCGCCGTGAGCAGCGGGCTGCCGTCGCGTGGCGGCTCCTGGGGCAACACATCAAGCCCTGCGGCGAAGATGCGCTCCTCGTTGAGTGCGTCGGCCAGCGCCTGCTCGTCGACAAGCATGCCGCGGCTGGTGTTGATGAGAATGGCGGTGGGCTTCATCAGCGCCAAGCGTTCACGGTTGACCAACTGCCGGGTCTCGGGCAGCAAGGGACAATGCAGGCTCACCACGTCGCACTCGGCAAAGACTTGCTCAAGGTCACGGGCGCGGGTCACACCCTGCGGCAATTGGTCCTGTGACTTGCTGGTATAGGCCATGACGGGCATGTCCATGGCCCGTGCGATGCGTGCCACAGCGCTGCCTATCTGGCCGAAGCCCACGATGCCCAGCAGCTTGCCCGACAACTCGACCAGGCGTGTGCTGGTGAAACTGAAGTCGGGGCAGCGTCCCCACATGCCGTCGCGCACCTGCAGGGTGTAGTGATGCGGCATGCAGCAGATGTTGAGCAGGTGAGCCCATGCCAGTTGCGCCACGCTGGGCGTGCTGTAGGCCGGGACATTGGTCACGATGATTCCAAACTCGCGGGCGGCAACAACGTCGACATAGTTGTAGCCTGTGGCCAGAATGCCGATGTAGCGCAGTCGCGGCAATTGCTGCATGATTTCGCGCGTGATAATCACCTTATTAATTAACAACGCGTCGGCCTCTAGCGAACGCGGTACAATCTGCTCGGGCGTTGAGCGGTCATAGATGATGCAGTCGCCCAGTTGTTGCAGCCCCGCCCATGACTGGTCGCCGGGGTTGGTGGTGTAGGCATCAAGAAATACGATCTTCATCTTGGAGAAATTGAAAATTGAGAATTGAGAATGTAGGAATACGGCGTGCACTATCAGAAGGTAACAGCCGAACTCCTGCAACTACCTAACTACTATCTAGTGCGTCTAGCGAATCTAGAAAATCTAGAAAATCTAGAGCCTCTAGTGAGTTTGCAAAATTAGGGAAAATAATTGGAATTTGGATAGTGAAAATCAAAAACTTGAAAATTTTATTTTCTCACATCAAGAAATTGTTGTACATTTGCAGGCTGAAAACTTGTGTATGTGGGCATTAAGACCAACCCAGGGCTTCCAAGGTGACTCTTAAAGCACACACTCACAGGTTGTTATGCTTATTGATGAAACAAATTAAAAACAAATAACTAACAATTCTAGAAATGCAAACTAAAGGTTTTATCAGAGTCATTACCGTAGCGTTGATCCTGATTTGTGCATTCTACTTGTCATTCACGTTTGTGTCGAACCACTATCAGGGTGTCGCCGAGAAGAAGGCTCTTGCAGCTGCAGGCATCAAGACCCCCGACACGAGCAACGATAAGTATCGCACAGCGCTCAACACCTACATGGACTCGATTGGCAAGGAGAAGGTGTACCTTGGATACTACACCTTCCAGCAAGTGCGTGAGAAGGAGTTAGGCCTCGGCCTTGACTTGAAGGGTGGTATGAACGTGACACTGCAGATCTCGGTGCCCGACATCCTGCGTGCCCTCTCAGGCAACAATCCCGACAAGAAATTTAACGAAGCCATCGCCAAGGTCGAGCGCGACCAGGCCGCACAGGAGGACTTTGTGGCCAGCTTCTGCAAGGAGTACAAGAACCTCGCCCCCGGCGCTAGCCTGGCACAGGTGTTCCGCAATGTCGAGAAGGTGAGCGAGGATCCCACCGCCAGCGACGCCAAGGTCGAGAACATCCTCAAGGAAGAGGTTGAGTCCATGGTTGACAACTCATATAAGGTGCTGCGCAACCGTATTGACCGCTTCGGTGTGGTTGCTCCCAACATCCAGAAGTTGCAGAGCACCGGCCGCATCCTGCTCGAGTTGCCGGGCATCAAAGAGCCCGAGCGCGTGCGCAAGTTGCTGCAAGGTGCCGCTAACCTGGAGTTCTATGAGACCTACACACTGTCTGACCTGATCGGTGCGCTCAACGCACTGAACCAGAATGCCGGCCAGCCCGTTGCTCAGACTCAGACCGAGGCCACCGACTCGACCGCCGCTGCAGTCGACTCGACCAAGGCTCAGGAGGCTAAGCCCGCTCCCGCCGCTCCTCAAGGCCGCACACTGGCCGAACTCACTGGCTATCAGATGCTGGTTCAGCAGGGTGGTGGCAGCCCCGTTGTGGGTATGGTTGCCGCTAACGACACCGCTGCTGTGAACGCCATCATCAACTCGCCCGCCGCTCGCACCTCGCTGCCCGCCGACCTGAAGTTGGCTTGGACTGTCAAGCCTCAGGCCTCGGGACAAAATGGTGCCGACATCTTCAACCTGGTTGCTCTGCGCACCGTCAACGGCCAGCCCGTGCTCAACGGCGATGTCGTGACCCGCGCCAGCAGCGAGTTTGACAACCTGCAGGGTCAGGTGGTGTCGATGCGCATGAACGACGAGGGTGCTCGCCAGTGGTCGCGCATCACCGGTCAGAACATCGGCAAGGCCATCGCCATCGTGCTCGATGACCAAGTCTACTCATATCCCAATGTGAATAGCCAGATTGACGGTGGTAGCTCGCAGATCAGCGGCCGCTTCACCGTTGAGGAGGCTAACGACCTTGCCAACGTGCTCGAGTCGGGTAAGATGGTGGCACGCGTCAATGTGGCCAGCGAGAGCGTGATTGGTCCGTCGCTGGGTCAAGAGTCAATCAAGAAGGGTGTCATTTCGTTCATCGTGGCACTGATTCTGTTGGTTCTGTTCATGATTTGCACCTATGGTGTGTATGCAGGTAACATTGCTAACCTGGGTCTGATCATGAACCTGTTCTTCACCGTGGGTATCCTGGCATCGTTCCAGACCGTGCTCACCCTGCCGGGTATCGCCGGTATCGTGCTGACGCTGGGTATGGCTGTGGACGCCAATGTGCTTATCTTCGAACGCATCAAGGAGGAGTTGCGTGCCGGCAAGGGCCTGAAGGCCTCGGTGACCGATGGTTACAAGAACGCATTCTCGGCCATCTTCGACTCTAACTTGACCACTATCATCACAGGTATCATTCTGATTCTGCTGGGCTCTGGTCCTATCCGCGGTTTCGCTGTGACCCTGGTGATCGGTATCTGCTGCTCGTTCTTCACCGCTGTGTTTGCAACCCGTCTGGTGATGGAGCACTTTGTCAACAAGGGCACCTTCAACAAGATGACCCTGACCACCAAGTTGACCGAGCACATGCTGGAGAACGTGAAGTACAACTTCATGGGCACCGCCAAGAAGACTTGGATGGTACTTGCAGTGGTTGCTGCCATCATCCTGTGCCTGTTCGTCTTCCGTGGCCTGAACCGTGGTATCGACTTCTCGGGTGGTCGCAACTATGTGGTGCAATTTGACCACGCCGTGAACACTGAGAACCTCGAGGCTCAACTGGCTCCCCTCTTCGAGGGTGGCAATGTGTCGGTCATCACCATCGACAATGACACCAAGGTGCGTGTGTCGACCAACTACAAGATCGACAGCACCGAGGAGGGCATCGATGACGAGATTATGGACAAGTTGTACACAGGCTTGAAGAGCGAACTTGGCAACATGAGCAAGGCCGACTTCAGCGTGGCAAACGAGAGCATCGGTGTCGTGTCGAGCGACGTCGTTGGCCCGAGCATCGCAAGCGACATGACTCGCGAGGCAGTCTGGGCAGTGATCTTCTCGTTGCTGGCTATGGCACTGTACATCCTCATCCGCTTCCGCAACGTGGCATTCTCGGTGGGCGCACTTGCCGCTGTGGCATTCACCTCGTTTGTGGTTATCGGCTTCTACAACCTGCATGGCATCTTCCCGTTCTCGATGGAGGTTGACCAGACGTTTATCGCCGCAATCCTGACCGTGATTGGTTATCAGGTCAACGACACGGTGGTGGTGTTTGACCGCGTGCGTGAGTATCGTGGCCTGTATCCCAAGCAGAACTTGTATGAAACCTTCAACAAGGCATTGTGCAGCACTCTGTCGCGTACGTTGATGACCTCAATCACCACATTGCTGGTGCTGCTGGTCATGTTCTTCCTGGGTGGTGAGTCGATCCGCAGCTTCATCTTCGCAATGATCCTGGGTGTGGTTGTCGGTACTTGCGCCTCGCTGTTCGTGGCATCCCCTGTGGCCTACGCGCTCACTCGCCGTCAGGTCAAGCGTGCCGCTCAGCCTGCCAAGAAGTAAACACAATCTCAATACTCAACATTGTGCGGGGTGGTCACATTGACCACCCCGCACTTTTTTTCAACACCGATTCTATCGGCATCCAAGAAAAAATGAGTACCTTTGTGGTTTCTAAAAAACGACTATGACCACAATTGACGACATACGCAACATCAAGATTAGTGACTACAACTACGACCTGCCCGACGAGCGCATTGCCAAGCATCCGCTAGCCGAGCGCGAGCAGTGTCGATTGCTCTACTGGCATCAGGGTAATATTGAAGACCATCGCTTCAGCGATGTCCCCCGATTGTTGCCACATGGGGCGATGCTCATCTACAACAACACGCGCGTGATTAACGCTCGTCTGCGATTTCGCAAGGATACGGGCTCGCTCATCGAGATATTCTGTCTCGAGCCCGAGTCGCCGCGTGACTACCAACTGATCTTCCAAACCACGGGCCACTGCTCGTGGAATTGCCTGGTGGGCAACAGCAAGCGATGGAAACAGGGTGCGCTGCAGCAAATCGTTGATGTCGACGGGCAACAGGTGACCCTGTGCGCCACCCGCGGCGAGCGGCGCGGCAATGCATGGGTCATTGACTTTGACTGGAATGGCGACGGTGTGACCTTTGCCTCGGTGCTCGATGCCGTGGGCGAGATTCCCATTCCACCCTACTTGAATCGTGGCACTGAGGAGAGCGACTCGACCGACTATCAGACTGTCTATAGCCACATCGACGGCAGTGTGGCTGCCCCCACAGCAGGATTGCACTTCACCGACGACTTGTTGGCCGAGTGCGACCGACAGGGCATTGCACGGCGCGAACTCACATTGCACGTGGGTGCCGGCACATTTCAGCCCGTCAAGAGCGAACACATCGGCGAGCATGACATGCACTACGAGGTGTTTGCCGTGCCACGCTCACTGCTGGTCGAACTGATTGAGGGAAAACGCCCTGTGGTGGCCGTTGGCACAACATCGGTGCGCACACTCGAGAGCCTGTATTATGTGGGTCAAATTCTGGCCGAGAACCCTGATGCACACGGCGACCAATTGACCATGCGACAGTGGATGCCCTATACAACCCCATGCCGCATCAGCACTGCCGATGCCCTCAAGCGCATTGTTGACTATCTGGACCGCACCGGCGCACAGACCTATCTGGGGTCGACACAGTTGATGATAGCCCCAGGATTTGAGTATCGCATCATCCAGGGCATGATCACCAACTTCCACCAGCCGCAGTCCACCTTGTTGTTGCTGGTGTCGGCCTTTGTGGGGCAAGACCAGTGGCGACCGATGTATGACCATGCGCTGGCGGGCGATTATCGCTTTCTCAGTTATGGCGACGGGTCGTTGCTGCTGCGCTGAACGTCGGCAAAATGAGACCATTGGTCGATTTAGTCGCCAAAATTCTTGCACGCGCGTTAAACGGGCACACCATTTGCTCGTCTAACGAGTACAAGAAACAAGAGGTAAGGCTCTTTACTTTGAATTATTAATTTATAAAGATATAGCGTTATGAAAACCACTGTACGAAACCTGATGTTGAGCCTAGTGCTCATGGGGGGCATGATTGTGTCGGTCCCCGCATCGGCGCAGATGTCGTCGAGTCGTCAACGCCCTTCTGCTGCTCGTGGTGCAAGCGTTACGAGTTCGCGCACCAGCAGTGATAACCGTCAGTCATCAAGTCGTGGCACATCGATGAGCAGCCGCAGCAATGAGAGTCGCAGTGCATCGATGACCCGCAGCAGCAACCGCCAGGTGAGCCGCACTGAGAGCCGTTCGCAAGTCAATCGCAGCACTAGCGACCGCCAGTCGATGAGCACGCGGTCGCAGCAAGGCAGCATGCGCACCCGTGGCAGCGAGGCTAGCCGCATATCCTCGACTCCTCAAGTGTCGCGCACCGCACCTGAGCGTGTAGGCAGCCAGTCGGCAACCCGCAGTTCAGCCGACCGCCGGCCGGGCAACGACCGTGTTAGCCCCGGTACCACCCGTGGTGGCAGTGATCGTGGCACCGTCGGCACGGTGCGCACTGGTCGTGAACGCCCGTCATCGCAGATGAGTGGCAGTGCTATTAATCGCACAACGCAGTCCGCTGTCACTCCGTCGCACATGGATGGCAACAAGGGTGGCCGTGGAGGCAACAATGGTAACCATGGTGGCATGGGCCAGGGCGACAACAAGAACGGCCGTGGCAATGACCGTGGCGGATGGGACAACAACCGTGGCCGTGGTGGCAATAATGACCACAATGGTCGTGGCAATAATCGCGGCGGGCGCGGAAACGACCGTGGCTATGACAACGATCGCGGGCACAACGGTGGTAACCACCATGGCTATGGTCCCAGTGGGCGCAATGGCCGCACACGCCCCTACAACTATGACAGTCACCCGCACCGCGACCACTTCAGCTATGCGCACGCACACCACAACTGGAGCCGTCCGCTGCCTCCTCCTCCGCGTCCCTATCGCCCGGCACCCCTGCGTTACTATCGCCCGGTGATTCCTGCCCACTATCGTCCCTACTATGGAGCACCAGTCATTGACCGCATTCTGGGCATCACCTTCGGCACCTACTTTGATGTCTCGCTGGACTACCTGTACACCAGTGGCTACTACATCGATGGATATCAAGACAACATCGTCTATCTGCGCGACGTGAGCATGCTCAACCTGTTATGGCCCGATGTGATGCTCTGCTACGATGCCGGACGACTGGCCAATGCACAGTTTGTCTACGCCAGCACCTATCGTGACCGCAGCCGCTACAACCGCATCTATCACGACTTGAGCGCAGTCTACGGTCCTCCCATCAGCGTCGAGAGTGGCATGGCCACCTGGTTTGGCGGCAATACTACCGGCTACGTGACCCTGAGCATGGGCAGTGACTACGGTCGCTACTACACCACTCTGTCCATCGGTTACTGATCAATGCACAGTATGTGAAACACAATGGGCTTCGCCAATCGGCGAAGCCCATTTCTTAATTCTCAATTCTAAATTACCGCAAGGTCTTTGCCCACTCGCCGGGCTTGGCGAGTAGTTCGGCCACCTTGTCGATGGTCTCGTCGTGGCGGGCCTCATACTCGGTCTCACCTGCCTGGTAGTAGTAACGTGTGAGGATCTCCTGAGCCAAGAGGCGTGAGATCTCTTTGCGCTGAGTGTCCAGGTCATGGTTCAGATCATGCTTGAGCAACTTCTCTAGCTGCTCGAAGGCAGCCTTGGTACTGTCGTTCATGTAGCCCTCGGCCTTGGCTACCTTCTGCAGGTTCTCCAGTCCTTGCTCACACACCTTGTCATATTGGAACTTGTCGGGGTTGATAAACGACTTGAACTCGTTGAAGATCTCGTCGGTGACCTCAAACTGGTCGGGCTGCGGAATGGTGGGATGCTGCGACTGGTAGCGTGTGGCAAAGTCAAATGCCCACTGGTCGCGAACGATGTTGTAGACCAAGCGGTTGATTTCGGGATAATCGACCTTGACATCGGGCGAGATGCCGCCGCCCTCACGCACCTCACGTCCGTGGGCAGTGTGGAACACACGTGCCGTCGAGTCGGTTGTGGTGCGGCTATAGGTGCCATCGGCATTGCGCTTTGAGTAGTCCACCTCTTGGATGAGACGGCCACTGGGGATGTAATACTTCGACACGGTGACCTTGAGGATGCCGTCGAAGGGCAGCGGACGCGTGGTCTGCACCAGACCCTTGCCATAAGAGCGTGAGCCGAAGATGACGGCACGGTCTAGATCTTGTAGTGCGCCTGCGGTGATTTCGCTCGACGATGCGCTGCCGCCGTCAATGAGCACTGCCAGCGGAATCTTGGTGTCGATGGGTTCTTGCGTGGTCTTGTAGACCTTCTCGCTGGCCTTGTCGCGTCCACGCGTAGTGAGGACTGTTGTACCCTTGGGCACAAAGTGACCCACTATCTGCACTGCACTCTCCATCAGCCCGCCACCATTGCCGCGCAGGTCCAGTACGATAGCCTTGACGGCGGGATTCTTCTTCAGTTCGAGCACGGCATCCTTAACCTGCTGTGCCGAGTGCTCGTTATATGTCGTGAGGCTGATATATCCCAGATTGCCGTGAACCACTCCGTAGTAGGGCACTGGGTCCATCTTGATGTTCTCGCGCTTGATGACAAAGGTCTTGATGCTGTCTTGGTCGTAGGGGCGGACCACCTGCACGGTGACCGTGGTATTGGCTTGGCCCTTGAGGTGAGCACTGACACTGTCGCTGTTCCAGCCCGTGACATCGATGCCGTCGATGCTCTTGATGCGGTCACCTGAGCGCAGGCCAGCCTTGGCTGCCGGACTGTCCTTGTGTGGGCCACTGATGTAGACACCCTTCTTTTCGCCTGTGCGTTGCTGGATGTACGACCCGATGCCGCCATACTGCCCTGTGCTGATGACAAGGAAGTCGTCCTGGCTCTTGGCAGGTATATACTCGGTGTAGGGGTCGATGTCGTCAAGCATGGCATTGATGGCAGTCTCGATAGACTTCTGGGCATCAATGGTGTCGACATAGAAGGTGTTCAATTCCTTGTAGACCGAGTTGAAGATGTCGAGGTTGCGAGCGATGGTAGCAGGCGAGTTGTCCTTCTTGTCATCGGCCTGTGCTACCTGCACGATGAGTGTTGCGGCCAGAGCGGCAGCAGCCAGCAGGGTGATGTATCTTTTCATGACCATGAGTGATTTTCGTGTTTGAACTTGCGAATTTACTACAAATTGCCCAAATAGCCGACATCTGATGCCGATTTTATCATTTTTTGAGATTTTGGGGGCATAATAATTGCAGAAGTCTAAAATAATTTCTATATTTGCAACAATAAATTTCACTAATACTAAAACAATTATGCTATGAAACGAATGATAGCAACATTTGCCCTGATGATTGCAGCGATAGGCTGCTGGGCAATGACCGAAGACGAGCAAGACCGCATGGTGTGGAACCACTTGGACGACATCCTGGTAGAGGATGTGGGTCACACCGCCTACATGTACTTTGCCAAAACCGATGTCGACGGCGACGGCATCGACGACTTGATCATCTCAACCGAGAGCCGCCCGACCGCAGGACGCGCCTTCAAGGCCTACTCAGTGGGCAAGAACATGGCACCCGCCACCGTCAACACAACGGTGATTGATTCGTTGGACCATAGCGAACTCTGGTCGATGACCGAATACTTAGCAAACAGATGGCCACTGCCCGCTGGCGACATCACGTTGCATGAGCCACCCATCTTTATCTCCGACATGGAGAAGGCCAAGAATGAGTTCATCGGCTGGCGTGAAAGTTATTACCCCCCGGGCAGCAAGTACACCCACATGGTGTTCAAGCCCCATGTCAATGAAATCCGGTTTGCGGGTGACGATCGCATCTTCTCATCGCTGGATGGCGACACCCTGTGGCAGAGCGTGCGAGAGTTCAAACTCAAAGACCCTAAGGTGGTGGCTAAGATGTTCCGCGGTTACACTGATGGCAATGCAGTGCCTGTGGCAGTGACACGCAACTTCCTCACCACTCACCAGCCGTTGCAGTTCAGCCGTTGGCTCAGTCCCGAGCCAGTGCGCACCGTTGACCGCAGTGCCATGCAGATCATCCTTGCGCACTATGGCATGAAGTATGCCATCATGCGCTCGCAATGGCTGGCAACACTGCCCACCGAGGCGGGCAACCGCGACTACTATCAGGTGCTACTGGTGGGACCTAAGAGCGCCCTGTTTGCCACCGTGTGCGTTGCCGAGGGCACCGTCGCGTCGGCCTACGAGTATGAAGACTACAGCGAGACGGGCTACAAGCGTGACTTGAGCGACCTCAATATGTTCGAGAGCGATGTTGACGGCCTGTTCAGCGAGCATCTGCCCGAAATCATGTGCATCATGCATACCGACCAAGGCCTGGAACTGTACTTCCGCTGGACTTCGATGGAGGGTACACACTACAGCGTCGTGCGCGAGGTGGGCACCCGCATGGTACTAGTGGTCGATGATTACCACTACTGGATGTTCGGCTGATGCGTTATTTCGTGATAATCCTGTCAGGACTGTGGTGCATATCGAGAAAAAACGGCCAAAAAACGATTTTTTCTTGAAAAAATTTGGTCAGTCCAAAAAGTCGCCGTATCTTTGCACCGCAATTCCCGAAAGGGGGTTGCAAAACCTGCCTCAATAGCTCAGTTGGTTAGAGCACATGACTGTTAATCATGGGGTCGTTGGTTCAAGTCCATCTTGAGGCGCAGGTCACCGAGCGAGACCTTTAAAACACGCTCAATTGCCTCAATAGCTCAGTTGGTTAGAGCACATGACTGTTAATCATGGGGTCGTTGGTTCAAGTCCATCTTGAGGCGCCAAGCGTGCGAATCGTCCAGATTCGCACGCTTGCTTTTTGTGCGTGTTTGGTGCACAAATGCAGTCCACGATTGCTGGTCAAGAAAAAAGTGTCACGATTTCTTCCCGAAACCGTGACACCAATTTGTTCTTTGTCTTTAGGCAAGGCTCTGACAATCATATCAAATGCCAACTCCACCTCCTACGGGGTAGCGTGTTAGTCATTCAAGTTCAGCAATCGCATTCTAAATGCGTTACCGATTAGTTCAGCGGCATTGCGCGAGGCGGTCTTGCGCAACAATTGTTTCCGGTGGTACTCCACCGTGTTGGACGAGATGTAAAGCTGCTCAGAAATCTCCTTGCTGCTGAATCCTCTCGATAACAATTCCAGCACCTCAAGCTCTCTCGCAGTAAGTTCGATGTTGGGGTTGCTCATATACAAAAAATCAAAAAAAATAAATTTCAGTTACTATTGCGCTGCAAATTTAAGCTTAAACAATATTTCGCTCCAAACTTTTTCACTAGAATTTTTACCTATGTGCCTCAAAACTACCCATTTCGGTGAACTTTTCCTACTTAAATTGGCTAACAGCCATGCTCAGCAGTGTTATGTCACATAGCGACATGAACAAAATTGTTTATGCATTCTTATGCACCAACTCATAGGTGCAACTCCACGCAACGCGAAACCATGTTCTCCCACCGCATTCGGTAGGTCTCATTTTTTTGAGTTTCGCAGGATTGATAATGCGCGAACAGTGCAACCGTCCAGTGTCAAAGTAATTATTTTTCACATGAAGTCCTACCAATATTGGTAATTTTTGCTGTTTTTCATAACATTTTATTTAAAAAATGCGCAAAATGTTTGGTTGTTTCAAAATAATTACATATCTTTGCATCGTATATAATAACAATCAGTTTTTAGGTTTCATTTTAGGGTTAATGGTATAAAAATGATTGGATGTAAATAAAGTAAATTTTCTCATACTCTAAAAACTGGCGGCTGCGGTTTTGTGAAAAACTGCAGCCGCATTTTATATCAATCCCCATTCGATGAAGTCGTACTCGTTATTAAACAGGTCGAACGGATAGATATCAAACCAGCGCGATGTGATCATCAACCGAGAGATGTCCCAGGCCTCAATCTGCCGAGGCAACAGCGGTCCCGAGCCATAAGTGTCGACGGGCGATGTCGCTGCCGAGGTGACTAGTGGATGCCGCATCAGGCTGTAGCCCATACCCTTCCAGTCATAGTCGTTGGCTCCCATCAGGTCGAGCAGCGTGGGATAGACATCAATCTGCCCAAAGGGGCGTTCAATGCACGAGCCGTGCCCACTGTTCAGTACCAAGAACAAGCAGTCGCGCCCATCAGGGTCGATCGACGGTCTGCCCGACGGCTCGCTGTCGACCAATTCGTTGTGATCGCTGACGATGACAATGAGCGAGTTGTCATATAATCCCTGTTGTCGCAGCCGCTGCAAGAAGAGCCCCAGTTCGCGGTCAAACACGGCAGTGCGCTCCAGATAGTTGCGCACCTTGTGGGTGTAATGCCCGCAGTGGCTAATCCATGACTCGGGAACGTCGGTGCGGTTATAGGGTTCATGCATCCCCAGTGTGACCACCTGAGCCACAAAGGGTTGCTTGACGGTGTCGAGATAGCGTGTCGCGGCCTCGAGAATGACTTTGTCCCACTGCCATAGGCTGGGCTTCAACAAGGGCTGCAATTCGGGGGCACCATGAAATGTGTGATATCCGTAGGTGAGCGCAGTGACCTGAGTGTTCCATAACGCCGGCTGGTCGCCACAGATGTGCATGGTGACTGGGCGCTGCAGGGCTTGATTGAGGGTGGGGTAGTGTACGTCGGGATAGACCATGGCCACAGCACGCTGCTCGAGTGGCAGCAGCCCTGTGTTGTA
>Ga0256407_10010347_pt1 | contig 13129 bp, 13 predicted proteins | sample RumenRJG_04DNA_FD_193489 | JGI IMG/M metagenome (GOLD analysis project Ga0256407, IMG submission 193489) | Bovine rumen microbial communities from Lethbridge, Alberta, Canada - RJG_04 | ecosystem: Host-associated > Mammals > Digestive system > Stomach > Rumen | place: Canada: Alberta... | reverse complement strand
TCAGTTGCAAGGCGGTGCCGATTGATGCCGATGAGGGGAGCTGTCATTTCGCTCATGGCTGTGGCGGCCGATTGTCGCTTGGGTCTTCAGGCTGGGGCACGCCATCGACCTCGGCCGGCTCGCGGGCCACCATGCCCTCGGTGGGTGGTGTCACATCGCCTTCGAGCAACTCGGGCTCACTATCGATGGCATCCATCTGGGTCGAGTCGCACACCAGCTCGGTGCCGTCTCTTGTGACCTCGCCCTGCAGCTGTCCGCCACCTCCAGTGCACGACGAGCACGATGCCAGCGAGGCCATGCCCAGGCTCAGACCGGCGATGGTCACGGCCTTGCCCAACGAGTGGCGCAGACGCAGCTGCCCCTCGAGCCAGCGCATTTCGCTCTCACAGGCCGGACAAGTGCCCGCACAGTCGCCCTCGTGGTGGCACTCGCGCGGCGTGTAGTCAATCTCGTTTGCCTGGGCAATCTCGCTACGGATTCCCCGCAGCGTCTCACAGATTTGTTTCCCTCGTTTCATATTATTCATTTTTTAAGAACTGAATGAATTCAATCAGCTCATAGATTGGAATGTCATAAGTTAAGTAGTCTTTCTTGTTACGTGTTATAATCACATCGGCACCCTTTCTTTTGGCTGAAAAGTTTGCATAACTGAATAACTAGAGCCGATGCCTCAAAAAAGTTCTCGCGCCTTGCTATATGGTCAATAAAAACATTGGTGTCAATGAATACTTGTCTCATTGCAATTTTGCAAAGATAATTACTTTTTGGCTTTCTGCAAAATGTATCTTTATTTTTGTGGCTGGAATTCAATAAACAGAGTGTACCACAATCTCACGATTTCGCCATCTTTGTTTTTTGCGGGGATGAAGCTTGGTAATTCTTTGACAATCTCGACTGCTGCCCTGTCTAATGTTTCAACCGCTGAACGAACGACTTTTACTTCACCTATGCTTCCATCCTTTTCTATTACACATTGGATGACAACTTTCCCATAAATATTATGCTCAGGATGGCTCTTTTGCCATGCTATGACCTTTTCTTGAATAAATCTTTTCAATGCTTGCTTCCCTTTTGGGTATTGTGCCATAACATCTGCTGCTTTATAGATGTAATTATTTGAATCAATCTGTTGGTCCTCTTTAAATATATCACTCTCTACCACAACCTCACCTGTTTCCAATCCATCGTTGTCGATACTGTTTGTGTCGCACACAATCTCTGTTCCGTCGCTTGTGACATCGTCCTGCAGCTGTCTGTCTCTACCTGTGCACGATGCCAGCGAGGCCATGCCCAGGCTCAGACCGGCGATTGTGACGGCCTTGCCCAACGACTGACGCAGACGCAGCTGCCCCTCGAGCCAGCGCATTTCGCTCTCACAAGCCGGGCAAGTGCCCGCACAGTCGCCATCGTGGTGGCACTCGCGCGGCGTGTAGTCAATCTCATTGGCCCGGGCAATCTCGCTGCGGATTCCCTTCAGCGTTTCACAGATTTGTTTCCCTCGTTTCATAATTCTGTAATTATCATCAATTAAAGTACTTGCGAATGTAAAAGTATAAAAAGAATCCTGCGAATTGCAAGCCAACAATAATTATAAACAAAACCTTGCTGTTCATTGGATTTCGGCCTTTCCCATAGTGCGAAACTATGGCGACACAACGCTTCTTATCAAAGTATTTATCTATTATGTAAATGATTAGTAAAAGTAATGCAAATCCTATATAAAAAGGCAGACCAAAACCGCAAAGTATACATAATACAACAAATCCTAGGCATACGAATGGCAAATCACCACCAACTATTGCGTATGGTCCAGATTTTTTAAGTTCCCTCTTGAATTTATAATTAAAAGCATGCTCATATTCATACCAAATCCTATCGAAGATGTTGGCATGGAACCCTTGATTGTGAAATATCGTATTTCTTGAGCATTGATTCATATGAGATGTTTTTTCAATAACGCAAAAAATAAATAAATATTGCACGAACCATTATTATCCGATAAACAGAAGAATAATTGCAATCGCCACAACCATCATCGCAAAAATGGTAAGAGATTTATACCATTTATTGGGAAGGAGCTTGTGCAAATAATAGATGATAATAACAAATGAGTGTATGATTGCTCCGATACACATGAATGCCCACCAAACCAATGAAGTTCCCCCGTCGCTATGATTCACCAGCATAAATGCAAGGAAACTCTCATAGATTAAGAAAGCCACAAAATTGACTACAAAGATTCTTTTACTACGCCTCAATAACGATAGAATGAGCAGTAGGCAGATTATCAGTGACGAACCTAATATGAAGGAGTCTTCAGACATAATAAAAAGCAGTTAACGAGATTTCGACGAAAAAAAACAGAAAACCAACTCACTACGGCATCATCGCCTGTAGTCATTTGGTTATGAGATAGGCCGTCAGCATTACACTCGTCAGGATAAGCATTGCCGGTATCATAACAAGTGTAACTGTACTCATGGGTTGACGGTCGTAACCATAGTGAGCCATAATGGCTGCACAACGGCGGTCATCAAAGTGATAGCCTAAAAACAAAAGCATGGCTATCAATAGAATAATCTCAACATAAACAGGAACACCAAGCCCATACAATACGAAAAGTATTGAGATGGTTAGATAATAATACAAGTCGACACCTCCCATTCGAGGGTTGTGATTATACCGAGCACACAACTCATACTCATACCAAATCCTGTCGAAGACGTTGAACCGAAAGCCTTGAGTCAATCCTTGACGATGCTTCTGTTCACGTTTGAGCAGTCGCTCGTAAGCGTGCTTTGAGTCGGCACCCGACTCTGACTTAACCCATAGCAGAAACTGCTTGTTCTTGGCATTGAGCCGTTGCATCACCGCTTGCAGCACTTTCCAGTCATAGCACTTGATGCGATAGTCTGGACGATTGGTAAGCACCTCAGACCGGAATTCATGAATATGATCATCTGGTGTCTTCAATGTCGAGAGGACTTGCTCAAAGGCTTCTTCAAACTCATCTTCTTCAACTTGTAGACGGTCGAATATCTCGTTGGCAGTGAGCCACACTTTGCCAGCGTGATAGCGATAGGCAAAACTGCGTGAAACTTCGTTGTCATACCCTCGTGGATACTCAGTATACTTCCTTATTTCATATTCCTTGTCCATAGCGACGGGGGATTAGTGCTCAATCATCATGAGCGAGTCGGACTGGGTGCGCACTCGCAGCCATTGTTGCAACTTGTAGCGGTCGTTGGCGTTCAAACGACCGGCATTGCCGGTCTGCACCAATGCCACGACGACCGACTGTGGAGCAAGGGTGTCGGTGCTGGCTATGGTCATGGGTGACAGGCCGATGGAAAGGACAGCAGGGTAGAGGGCCTTGACTTCTTGGCTTACCTCAGTCGACATGGTCTCGTAGTGGGTGTAACGACCCAGTTGCTGCTGTAAGGCTGCAATCTGTGCCATTTGTACTTGTAGTTGATGGTTCTTGTCACGGATGGTGCTATTCAATCGGCCCAGCTTGAGCAGGCTGTCGGTCTGCGTGCCCTGGATGATGTTGAGGCGATAGTGCTCCAAGTCGTAGAACTTCATGCGTGATTGGGCTGTGTCACTCTTGGCAGGCGAGATTTCCCGACCCACGGCCACGATGTTGAGCGTATGACTCGCACGATCTGGCGTACTTGAGAGTATCTGTGTGCCGTCTTGTGTCAGCTCGTTGTCAACAAAATGCTTGATGTCACGACCAAATATGCTTTTCTCCACGATGTTGATCGTCATGATTGCTGCTGGAATCATGGTAGCCAACACAATGGCCGTGATAATGTTGCGTGCTTTGTGGGCACGGGCCGGCGAGACGAATTCCAGTTGGTGGAACTTGAGCAAACGCACTCCCAAAAAGGTAGCGAGGCAGATGAAGACGGTGTTGATAAAGAACAAATAGAATGCCCCCAAGAAGTAGAGCCAATGCCCTGTTGCTAAGCCATAGCCTGCTGTGCACAGCGGGGGCATCAAGGCGGTGGCGATGGCAACACCCGGAATCACATTTCCCTTGCCACGAGTGGTCAGAGCAATGATACCTGCCGCACCACCGCAGAAGGCGATGAGCACATCGTAGAGCGTGGGCGACGTGCGAGCCAGCAATTCGCTCTGAGCATCGCCAAGTGGCGAAATCAGGAAGTAGCACATGGCAGTAAGCACACTGATGAGTGTAGCCACCCCGAAGTGCTTGGCTGACCGTCGCAGTAGGTCCAGATCGTTGATGCCCACGGCCAGCCCCATCCCGATGATGGGACCCATCAATGGCGAGATGAGCATGGCACCGATGATAACCGCTGTGGAGTTGACGTTCAGGCCCAGTGACGCGATCAATATAGCAAAAATCAGCACCCACAGATTGGCACCACGAAATGCCACACTGCTGCTAATCTGCGCGATGGTCTGCTGCTCATCTTCCTTGTCAGGCTGCAGATTAAAGTACTCCTTGACTCTCTCCCAGAACGCCATCTTCTTTCAATTAAGAATTAAGAATTTAGAATTTGAACCGTTGCGCAGACAGATCGTCATTCTTATTTATTGAATTACTCTGCTGTATTGTGAGTACTCGCAGCCGAAACGGTCGACCAGAGTGTTGTCCAACTCATCGGCTTTGAGTGCCAGATTCACTAGATTGTCGCTTACCTGTTGTGCCACCTCGTCGCTCATGTCGGTGACGTCGGTGATGTGCAGGCGATAGAGCAGATAGATGTCGCGATCCTCTATACCCATCTTGAACGGACCAAAGTCCTGGCTAAGCATGTACTCAAGCACGGGCAACACGTTCTTCTTGGGCAGCAAATTGCTCTGACATACGGCAAAGAGATAGTCGTTGTCATAGACAAAGATGCGTATCTCGGCCGAACCCTTGTGGAATCGCCAGGACTCCTCGCCATTGCGGGCCACAATCGGGTTGATGCCCAGACGCTCGATAGCATGCTCGCAGAACACTGCCAGAGGCGAGAGCTCATGCTGGTCGAACACACCCTGGGGCAGGCGTTGACCGCAGGTGGGGCAAAACTCATGAATCACCTCCGTTTCTGCGATGAGGTCCTCACAACTGTCGCATTGCACTTGAAACTTGTCGCGATCGACCTTGCCGACCGACCGCAACAATTGCTTCAAGTCCTCGATGCGGATACCGAATCCCATGTTGTCGGCATCGGTAAACTTGGCAACAGTGACGGCAGCCACCTCACCCTGCTCGTTAAAGATGGGGCCACCTGAATTACCAGGGTTGACCGGCGCGTCAATCTGCACATAGTAGCGTCCGTCCATCAGTTGCTTGGGCGATGACACAGTACCCTCGGTTACTGTGAATGGCATGCCATACGGATACCCTGCCACCTTCATCTTGTCACCATAGGTGAGGGAGTTGTCTGGTGCCAGCGTCAGCTCGGGAAGGTCGCTGAAGTCATCGTCCACAGCAAGCAATGCAAGGTCGACGGTGGTGTTGACAACAACAACCTTGGCCAGATGCGCGGTCTTGTTGTGGTCGTGAATGGCTACTTCATGAAAACCTTCCACCACGTGGTTATTGGTCACGAACAGGTTGAGCGACTTCAGGTAGAAGCAACTGCCCGAGCCCCCTGAGTGTTTCACTTGAAATACTGCTTTGAATATATCGGGATTAAACATGATTACTAGAATTGAAAATAGAGAATTGAAAATTAAAACTGAGCATCCTCGTCTTCTGGTTCTTCACTCTCGCCATCGTTGCTATCCTCGAAGTTTTCATCATCCATCAGATAGTCGATGGTCTCGAGCAATGCCATGGCTGCATCCTTGAAGGGCTTGTCGCTAGCCTTCTTCAGGCCCTCGGCAAGCACGATGTTAATCTCATCGGGAATATCGTATTCATAGAACAGGCGATAAACAACATAGAGTAATTGCAATGCGCTCTGTTCGTAGTCTTTAAACTGAACACGCTCAAGTGCTACTTTAAACACATCGGCCAACTTCTTCTGCAAGGTTTGCAGAGTTCCTCGCAGATTGGGCGATGCCAAAATCTCGACATGATACAGATTGCGTGCAAGTTCGTCCTTGCTGATGGCCTGAATCTCGCGCAGGGCATCAATGCCTTTCTTCATCTGGTCAAGAATGGGTATGTCGTCCTGACTCAACTCGCCAATAGTGCGGTTGATTTTGTTTAGCAACTTACCCTGTGGACTTGCCAAATAGTAAATCTGGCAGATGGTGGCTGCAAGTAATTGCATGGCATAGCCATAGAAACGCTGGCGACTATACTTCTCAACACCTTCGAGCGCCTGCCGGCACAGGGTTTGTATGGCATCATAGATATAGTCTACCTCCTGTTGCAAATAGGGCATGACATGGGGTGCGTAACAACGCTTGGCACCAAACTTCTCTCCAAACTCGTCATCATAGCGGTCACCCACCATGCAGATGTTGCGCAGCACCGTGAAAATCTTGTAGGGGTGGCATTGCTGCGTCGAGCACCGGTACTCGATGCGCAGTTTGTCACCAGTGAGCACAAAGCGCGGAAGCATCAGACGGCTGGAGTTCATCTCGGCAACCTGGCGCAACATGGGCAAGCGCTGATCGTCAGGGACAATCATGAAGTCACTATAGATGTATACCTCGTCATCGCTGAGCAAAATATTGACAATGATGGAGCCGTGAGGAATGTGCAACGCCGTACCCTCGGCGTTGCCATACTTCTGACGGAAATCAGGATTAAAAAAATCAATTAGTCGCAGCAGTGACTCACGCGAATGACCTGCCTCGTACAGCTCAACGCACTCATCGACAATGTCATTATTCGACTTGCTCTGTGTCGACTTGATAATGGGTTCGTAGTAAGGTAATGTATGTTTCATCTTTTGACAGTTATTATTATCATTCATTTGTATTAACTCATGCGGCTCTTGTAGTCGTCGTAAGTAAACTCGCGCAACACGGCCACAGTGCCATCAGTGTGCATGAGCACTAGCGCAGGGTGATGGATGCCGTTGAACATGTTGGTCTTGACCGTTGTGTAGTGATTCATGTCCTCAAATGTCAGCCGGTCGCCAGGCTTCAGTGGCTCAGAAAAACTCCAGTCACCCACAAAGTCACCACTCAGGCACGAGTTGCCACCTATGCGGTAGGTCGGCTTATTGGGGTCGACATGCTCTAGAGCCTGAGTGATGCGAGGCTTGTAGGGCATCTCCAGACAATCGGGCATGTGGCACGCAAACGACACATCTACAATGGCAGTGCTGATGCCACAATTCTCTACGACATCAACAACCATTGCCTCCAGGTCACCCGTTTGCCAGCAGAATGCACTGCCTGGCTCCAAGATGATTTCCAGGTTAGGGTAGTGCTTCTTGAAGGCTCTGAGCAGACCGACGAGGTGGTCCACATCATAGTCCTTGCGCGTCATCAGGTGTCCACCACCCATATTGATCCACTTGAGATTGGGCAAATATTGACCAAATTGGTCTTCAACCGCCTCAAGAACTTTAGCCAGGTCGTAGGATGTCGATTCGCACAAGGCATGGAAATGAAATCCCTCGATGCCCGTGGGTAGTTCAGTCAGACGGTCGGCAGTCACACCGAAACGTGACCCAGGGCAACAAGGATTGTAAATATCGGTGTCGATGACCGAGCACATCGGGTTAATGCGCAAGCCACAGCTGATGCGGTGAGTTCCTGACGTGGCATTGTGCTGCTCAATGCGGGCTTCAAATCGACTATACTGGTCTACCGAGTTGAACGTGATGTGTGAACTACCGGCCATAAATTGTTCGATCGTCTCGTCAGTATACGCCGGGCAATATGTGTGTGCCAGGCAGTCGAGTTCTTCGTTGGCCAGCAGCATCTCGTTGAGTGAACTGGCGGTTGAACTGATACCATACTCACGGAAGATGGGAAACGTGCGCCACAAGGCATTAGCCTTGAAGGCCATGATAATCTTGACGCCCGCTTCACGGCTTACACGAGTGATGAGGTCTAGATTACTGCGCAACTTGTCCTCGTAGACGATATAATAGGGTGTTTTTAATTTCATTGCCAACAAAGTTAGCAATTTATTCGCAAACAATCATTATGTTTTGCCACTTTTTAAGAATTTTGTACTAACTTTGCAGCGTTTTTGAGAGGCAACATGGTTGCCCAATGTGTACAAACCTTTAATAGTGAGATTTATGGACTCCCAATTGAAGAAGAAATTGCAACAAGACCCCACTGGCCTTGTGACCTATGAATACATCGCCAACCACATGGGGGATGTCGATGACATGATGGACGAACTGGTTGACAACATTGTCGAGGTCGACCGCACGGGACAGTTTGTCGTGAGCACAGCACGCTACCTCAACGCTATCGATCGCAACAAGTATGCTCAAAATATCGACACGCTGATCAAGGCCGCTATCGCTAAGGATCGCGAGCATGTCTATCTGGGTGACTTGGCTGCTAGTATTTGGGGCAATGACTATAAGAACCGGGCTCAGGATTTGGTGGCACAAGATGACAACTTTCGGCGCATCTACAAACGCTTATATCCCAATGGCATTTGAGTTACAAAGAATTAAGGCTATAGATTAAATAACAATTTCTGCGATGAAAAAAGTTTATCTCATCTTGGCACTTGTTGCCTTCGTAGGTATGGCATGCTCCATGACCAGTAATCAGAAGAAAACCAACAATAAAACAACTAAAACCGAAAAGGCAGTGAATTATACCGACACTCTGACTCAGGTCGAGCTCAAGACTTCTCTGGGCGACATCATTATTGCCCTGTACAATGAGACCCCAAAGCATCGTGACAACTTTGTCAAACTTGTCAAAGATGGTTACTATGATGGAGTTCTCTTCCATCGTGTGATCAAGGACTTCATGATACAGACAGGTGACGGCAACTCAAAGACTGCTACGCCTGGTCAGATGCTGGGTGATGGTGATCCGGGTTATACTATTCCCGCCGAATTTGTTTACCCCAAATACTTCCACAAAAAAGGTGCTCTGGCAGCAGCACGCACCGGCGACCAGGTCAACCCTGAGCGTGCCAGCAGCGGTAGTCAATTCTATATTGTCACCGGCAAACTCTACAGCTCCCAGGAATTGGACATGATGAAGCAGCGTCTGGGTGACCAAAAGAAACAGGGTATGTGGCAACAACTGGTCATGCAACACCGAGACGAAATCATGAGGATGCAGAGCGCACAAGACAATAGCGGACTGCAGCGACTGCAAGATCAACTCATAGCCCAACTTGAGGCCGAGTACGCAAAAGATCCTTTCCGCCTCACCGACGAACAGATTGAGGCTTACACCACAGTGGGTGGCACACCGCATCTTGACGGACAATACACAGTGTTTGGCGAGGTTCTCAAGGGTATGGATGTTGTTGATGCCATCCAGAACGTGAAGACAGGTGCTAACGATCGTCCTGTCGATGATGTCAAGATCATCAAGGCCAGCATCATCAAGAACTAAGGATTGGGGTGCTCCTTCCTTCTTATCAAGAATTTGAGAATTAGAGAGTTTCTATTGTCAGTGATAGTCTCTTTTTCTCAATTTCTTTATTTGTATATATCTCATCTGAACATTAAAGATGTTGTTATGATTGAATTCACACGACACAAGTTGGATAACGGACTGACCGTGCTGCATCATTTTGACGGCGCTACACGCATGGTGGCTGTGAACATTTTATATAAGGTTGGTTCAAGTGATGAACAAGTGCCGCTGACTGGCCTCGCACACTTGCTAGAGCACTTAATGTTCACAGGCTCAGATCATGTGCTTAGTTTCGACCAGGCATTGCAGGCTGCTGGGGGTGAGAGCAATGCCTGGACTGGAGTGGATGCCACCAACTACTATGACGTACTGCCTGCTCAGAATTTAGACACTGCTTTGTGGCTCGAGAGTGACCGTTTGCTCAGCCTCACGTTGAGCGATGAGAGCATTACCACACAGAAGAGTGTGGTCATCGAGGAGTTCAAGCAACGTAGCATTAATGCACCGTATGGTGACATGAGTCACCTGGTGAATGGGCTAGCCTATACTTGCCATCCTTATGCATGGCCACCTATAGGGCGCTGCATCGAGGACATTGAACGCGCTACGGCCGACGACGTGCGCAGCTTTCATCGGTCACATTATGTGCCCAATAATGCTATCCTCTGTATTTCGGGTAATGTTACACAAGACCGAGCCATTGACATGGTGAAACATTGGTTTAGCGACATCCCTGCTCATACTATCGCAGCTAGTGCTCATCCTTGCGAACCCGCCCAGCATGAACCACGTTGGCTTGAGGTGGAGCGCAACGTTCCGCAGACCGTAATTTGCCGTGCTTATCACATGCCGGGGCGACGAACTGGTGACTATCCTGCTTGTGACGTGTTAAGCGATGTGCTGAGCAATGGCAAGTCGGCGCGCTTCTACCAGAATGTTGTTTTGACGACGGGTTTATTCACCGAACTTGATGCGTCGGTCAGTGGCACACTGGACAACGGATTGTTCTTTGTCAAGGCCAAGTTGTCACCCGAAGCTACGATTGATGATGCTCAAGAGGCCATTGACATGGAATTGCAGCGATTGCTCACCAATGACCTGAAAGACTATGAAGTCGAGAAGTTTGTCAACAAGCACATCGCCACCGAGCGATTTGAAAGTGTAGGCTACCTGCAGCAAGCCATGAGATTGTGCCTGTATGAGCAACTGGGTGATGCAGGGCTCGTCAATACCGAGGAACATGCCTATCGCAACCTCACCACAAATGACATCCTCGCAGCAGCCCATCGCATACTACAACCTAGCAACTGCTCAACCATAATTTATCGCGCTGTAGAGAACAACACTGTCCCACAGTGACGACTTCGCCGTTGCGTCAAAATCCTATTATTTCTGTCAAAAACAAGGTAAAAAACATGGGTTTTTAGAGAAAAATGTAATATAATTTTGGCATATCAAAAATAATGTGTATCTTTGGGGTCAATTTGACGCATACTCACAAGAGGTGCGCAGAACTCTAAAATTTGTTATTATGGAATCGCGTGAAGAAATGTCTGGAGCAGTCAATGAACTGGAGAAGGACGTGACCTTGAACTCTGAGCCTGCAATCGAGGCAGGTGAGACAGAAGTGAGAAATGAAGAAGTAAACAGTGTTGAGACCCCTTCGATCGAAGAGGCCACAAAACCTGATGTCGAACAACCTGACACGGAACTTGCTACCGAGGCTGAGCCTGCTGCACAGGCGACTGTCAATTATGCTGAACTGACCAAGGAACAACTGGTCGAGCAACTGGTGCAAGTTGTACAACGACCCATTGAGTGCATCAAGGGTGAGGTGACCGCAATCAAGGCTGCCTTTTTTGCCATGCGCAAACAAGAACTGGCTGCAGAGAAAGAGGAGTTCTTGTCGAAGGGCAATGAGGAGTCGGCTTTCGCTCCACGCGAGGATGAGTGTGAGAACCGCGTCAAGGAATTGCTTGAGATGGTCAAGGAAAAACGTGCAGAGTACAATGCTGCGCTTGAGGCCGTGAAGAGCGAAAACTTGCAGAAGAAGCGTGATATCATCCAACAAATTGAGGAGATAACCAACGACCCAGACAACATCAACCGACAATTCCCCAAAGTTCAGCAACTGCAGCAAGACTTCAAGGCTGTCGGTGACGTGCCTGCCACCAATGAGACCGAGATCTGGAAGGCCTATCAATTGGCTGTCGAAAAATTCTACGACCTGCTCAAGATTAACAAGGAATTGCGCGACTATGACTTCAAGAAGAACCTTGAAATCAAGCAGCAACTTTGCCTTGATGCTGAGGCTCTTGACGAAGAAGGTGATGTCGTGGCTGCATTCAAGAAACTGCAGGAACTCCACAACAAGTGGCGTGAGACAGGCCCTGTGGCCAAGGAACTGCGTGAGGACTTATGGGCCCGCTTCAAGAATGCTTCGGGAGTGATTAACAAGAAGTATCAGGCTTTCTTTGAGGAACGCAAGTCACAAGAAAAAGAAATGGCTGATGCCAAGACCGCACTGTGCGAAGAAATCGAGAAAATTGACCCGACGCAGATTAAGAGCTATGCGGGTTGGGACGAGGCAACCAAGGTCATTATCGGCTTGCAGGCTCAGTGGAAGCAACTGGGATTCGCTTCACGCAAGGTCAACGCACAATTGTTTGCACGCTTCCGCAAGGCTTGCGATGAGTTCTTCGCAATGAAGGGCGAGTTCTACAAGAAGACCAAGGAACAATTTGCAGCAAACCTTGAGAAGAAAATCCAACTATGCGAGCAAGCCGAGGCGCTCAAGGATTCAACCGATTGGCGCAAGACGACCGATGCACTGGTGGCTTTGCAAAAGGAATGGAAAACTATTGGCCCAGTAGCCAAGCGTCACAGTGATGAGGTGTGGAAGCGTTTCATTGCTGCCTGTGACCACTTCTTCGAGCAGAAGAAACAACAATTCCAGGATGTGCATGCTGTAGAGCGCGAGAACCTCAAGGCCAAACGTGAGGTCATTGCTGCCATCAAACAGGCCCTCGGCGAAGAAGACACCGAGGCTGCTGCTCAGAGTGTGCGTGACCTGATGGCCAAGTGGAACAGCATCGGGCATGTGCCCTTCCGCGACAAGGACAAGGTCTATGCCGACTATCGCGAGGCAGTCGATATGGCATTTGATAAACTTGACATGAAGGGGACTAGAGCCAGCCTGGCTAACTACGAGAGTTCAATCAGCCAATTTGCGGGCACCGATAAGATGTCGCATGAACGTGAGAAACTGGTGCGTGCATTTGAGCAGAAGTGCAGCGAACTGAAGACCTTTGAGAATAACATGGGTTTCTTCAATGCCCAGAGCAAGAGCGGCAACTCGCTCCTCAAAGAGATGGAGCGTCGCATCCAGCACATTAAAGACGAGATTGCCCTGCTAGAGCAGAAGATTAAACTCATAGACGAGAAAGAGTAGTTTTTGTTTTCATTTTCAATGGTGACTCCTTGCAACTGCTGACAGAATTTGCTGCAAGGAGTCTTGTTTTTGTGACATGGCGACTAATCTTGATATCAGACAAGAGGCACAGCGAGTACTCAAGACCTTCTTTGGCTACGATACTTTCTATCCCAAGCAGTGGGAGGTCATCGACCATGTGAT
>Ga0256407_10010344_pt1 | contig 13133 bp, 8 predicted proteins | sample RumenRJG_04DNA_FD_193489 | JGI IMG/M metagenome (GOLD analysis project Ga0256407, IMG submission 193489) | Bovine rumen microbial communities from Lethbridge, Alberta, Canada - RJG_04 | ecosystem: Host-associated > Mammals > Digestive system > Stomach > Rumen | place: Canada: Alberta | collected... | reverse complement strand
CTTTAGGCTTAAAATTTTTAAGCGTTGCCGACCAAACTTATCATTGGCATTTACTCGATAGAGAAACTTTTTTAGCAATCTGGATCGCTATCGGAATAATTATGTTCCTCTACTTAATAGGAAAGCTTAAACTCCCGAATGACAGTGATTTAGAACATATCAAAGTGCCGAGATTATTATTAGCAGTTTTAACATTGTCATTCGTTATTTACTTAATTCCGGGTATGTTCGGTGCACCACTCAAAGCCTTGGCAGGTTATATCCCGCCCATCACAACTCAGGATTTCGTACTCAACACAAACTCCATATCCGTTTCCGAAGAAAAAAACTCAACTTCTTTAGAAACAACACTTTGCAACACCCCGAAATATTCCGACAAATTAGCCCTGCCATTCGGACTGAAATCCTATTTTGAATACAACGAAGCCCTCGAATGTGCAAAAAGTCAAAACAAACCGTTACTTTTGATTTTTACCGGACACGGCTGCGTCAATTGCCGCAAAATGGAGGAAAACGTCTGGTCAGATCCAAGGGTTCAAAAAGTTATGAAAACGGATTTTGTCCTGTGCGCCCTCTACACCGACGACAGAACCATGTCCGATGACGGGAAAAATTCAATCGGTGATGTAAACTCTGATTTTCAAGAAGAAAAATTCCAAATCAATGCGCAGCCGTATTATGTTATTATCGACCCTGAAAATCCTGACACTCCGCTGAAAGAACCTATGGCTTACAATCCTGACATAGAAAACTTTTTGGAGTTTTTAAATGTGAAATAATAAAACCAAACGGGATTATCAGTCTGTTTTTTGATAATCCCGTTTTTATATTTTTTTAAATCGCTAAATTAAAGGTAGAAAAATTTTTACAAAAATAAATAACGGGCGAAAAAATAATTTCCGCCCGCCATATATTTTTTACAGAATAGTAATTTCTACTGCTTAGCACGAACAAAACGAACGGGTATAGGCTGATTTTGCATACGGTAATCGTCTATATAAGTAAAAGAAGTTCTATAACAATAAACATATTCACAATCTGTACCACGAGCAGTTCTTGTCCATAAGTTTGCAGAAGGATCATTAGCACTTTGATATAATTTTATCTGAGCTCCCGAACCATTTGGATTAACAAAATAGTTTGTAGTTGAATTATATAAGGTCGATAATTCCTGAAATTCGGAAACAGTAGGAACTAATGCTCCTTCGTTAGTTGCTGCTGTCAAAGCATTTGGCTTTAAAATGCTGTTGCTATAATTTGACGTATACCAATATACACTTGTTCCAAGATCAACGTAATCTGTAGGGACGGTTATATCGCATGAAGCTGTAAAGTTGCCGTCCTCTGTTGTTGCAACGATAGTAACTTTACCTGTTCCCGTTATCAAAATCTCATTGTTTTCATTTATTGTCGCATTGTCTGTGGTACACGACCAAGTAACGTTTTTATTTGTTGCATTTTCAGGTGCTACGATTGCTGTAAGTGTAAACGCAGCGTTGCCCCAAACTTTGGTTGTCGGAGGATTGTTAATTGTTACGCCGGTAACAGCCTTGCCTATTGTGTAAAGTTTGCATGGCTCAACGGTTTTGCCTTCAACTTGTGTAGAAATAGGGAAAACATAATAATTGCCTTGCGTAAAACTTGAAACATTTCCGATTGTCATTTCTTTTGCTCTCTCTACATAAACGTAGAAATTTTGGTCAACCAATTCAAGTTCGTCAGCACTTGAAGCAAAACTTGTTTTATACGTGTGTGCGCAGTTGTTAAGCAAATCATTGAAATCTGTGTTAGAAGTTTCTGAACCTTTATTCTGCGTAAATTCACCCTGCAAAGTAATGCTGCCGTTTTCAAAATCGGTAACATTTTCTTCCGGAACTGATAATTTACCCGAAAACCTGTAACCGTCCTCATTTACCAAATCCAATGTACCGCTGATGTCATTATTGTCTGCACAAGTTACAGATAATTTGACTGTTTCAATATCGGCTGCGTCAAAAGAAATTGTGCTGCCTTCATTAGAAAACGTAACCTTGGAAATTGAATTTTTGTCAGCGTTTTTGACTTTTACAGAAACAGGCACTTCAACCACGCCGTTTTTGGTTTCAACATTTTTCTGTTCGTTGTTTTCGTCTTTGCTGCAAGATGTCCAAAGCAAAACTGCCGCTGCAAGGGGCAGAATTTTTACAAAACTCTTCTTCATTTTTTTTCCTCCTTTTTTACCAATTGTTTTCATCGCGGCTGATTGTGCGGAATCTTGCCGCAGAGTTTACGTCTGCACTTCCCGCCAAAAGTTTCGGCGTGTCTTCGAGGTCGATTACCTCAAAATCGGGTTTAACGTATTTCTTTTTGGTCGTTACGTCTTTTACGACTTCGTTTTTTAATTTTTCCATCTGATAAGAAAATTTTATGTTAATAAAAAAATTAATTGTCAGAAAAAACAAAATCCCCTTGCGGACAGAAGTTTTCACTTTTGTCCGCAAGGGGATAGTATATCATTCAACGGCTCAAACGCCGAATTTTCAAGGTGTTTAAGTGCAATTTTTATGCGATGCGATGCGATGCGATGCGCAATATTCGTGCCAAGTCGTTGATTTTCATATTAATCATGTTGTTATTCAATGTCCAAAAATCTTTATTTTTTAGAAATTTAACAAAGTTTCAAAGTTAAATTATTGTAAAGATTTTTATTTCGCCGGTAGAAAGCTCTGAATAAAACCGCCGCTGCCTTGGCAAGAAAGTTTTTTTAGAAAATGAACAGAAAAAATAAAATACTTTTTATAACTTCGCAAAAAATATAAAATCATGTTGCCAAAGTTTATGGAAATACCGAAAATTCAGATAGTTATGGCGTTTGTTTCCACATGTATAGAAACTACGGCAAGGTATCTGAATGTTTCGTACAAAGAGGTTTTTGAGAGAATGAAGAAAGTTGATATGATTGAAAAATATATTTTCGAGAATTACGAGACACTTCACACTCAGAGCCGCGAATACATCGCAGAAGATATGGTGGAATGTCTCAAAATATGGGAGGCAAAAAAATGAGCGGACTTATAGTTTACCACGGCGGCACGCAAACTGTGGAAAAACCGTTGTACAAAATAGGACGGAAAAATTTGGATTTCGGCGAGGGGTTCTACGTCACCGACATTCACAGTCAGGCGGTTTCGTGGGCAAAAAACACTGCGCTCAAACGAAAAGAAACTCCAGTCGTAAATATTTACTCTCTTGACAAAGAAAGTGTTTTGAAAGATTTCCGCTGCAAAATTTTCACGCTATATGATGCCGACTGGCTGAATTTCATTGTGGAAAACCGAAGCGGACACAACGCTGCAAAAAGTTTCGACTATGTTGAAGGCGGCGTTGCAAACGACAGAATCATTGACACTGTAAACCTTTATATGTCAGGACTTATAGATTTTGAAGCTGCATTAAAACGGCTTTCCGAACATCAGCCGAACATTCAGATTTGTATTTTGAATCAAAAAATTATTGACAATTATTTGACTTACAATGACACAGAACGAATATAAAGACCCGGCAAAATCACCTGTTATTCAGGAGATTATAATGGCAAACCACATAGGAGCGATTGCGGTTATACTTTCAGAACAGCTTGATATTGAACCCATTAAGGCTCTGCAACTGTTTTACGAAAGCAAAACCTGTGAAAACCTTCACAACAAAGCAACGGGGCTGTATCTGTTAAGCGACCGTTACATTGCCGATGATTTCATTGCAGAAAAAAGAATGTGATTTTATATTTTTTCGTTAAGTCTGATTATTTTCTGCTTTCCATCATTTGTTGTCTGTGCTGAAGGCGTGCTTTGGTAAATGCGCGTTGTTTTTCCTCTTCCGACCAATTCGGGTCAATATAAACCTTATATGTACCGGAATAACCTTGTTTATATTTTTCAGGAAGGTCAGAGTCGGATTGCGAAGACGCTACTTTGCCTGTGCCGTTACATTCTGTACAATTCCAAACATGTTTTCCATTGCCGTTACAAGTCATACAACGGTTGAGACCCGTGGCATCGCACGAAGTACAATTGATAAAACCTTCTGAATTACAACGTTCGCAGTTTACATTTCCTTCATCGTTGCAATAACTGCAATTCTCTGAATTTACACCATGACAATGCGTACAGCGGAAAAATCCCGCACCACCGCAAACCGTACAACGAATTTGTTTTTTGCCGTAACAAAGTGAACATTCACGGTTGCCTGTACCGTGGCACGAATTGCACTCGTTTTCAATTTTTCCCGTCCCATTACATTTTCCGCAATCGGTTTGAGCATTTCCCTCAAACGAAATCACCGTAAAAAACGCAAGTAAAATAATAAGTAATTGTTTCATAATCTATAAGATTTTAAGGGTTATATTATAACTTTACGATGAAATACAAAATAAAGTTGCTGTAATTTAGTTAAAAGATGTTTAAGAGTTTTTTTTGAAAAATTTGTATAAAAAAGTGCTGCCTGTTTTTTAATTCAAGCAGCACTTTTTTTTTTAGTTCTATAATTTTTTTCTACTCTACATTAACTTTTTGCGAGGTAGAATTTGCCCTGAACTCGGGAGCGTACATACATTCTATTGTTGCGATACCGTTTGTCAGAACGCCTTTGTGAACTGCAACAAGCGGATATTCAAAGACGTATGTTCCTCGCTGCATAAATTCGATAAAGAATTCTTCACAGGCGTCTTTTGTTGATTCGTAATAAAACAGACCGTCTTGATAGCGACCGCCGGAGAGTTTGTTAAGAGGTTCAAAAGCGGAAGAATGAACATCTTTTAGGAAGACGTATTCTAAATCGCGATCGGTCGTGATAACAAAACGAGCTTTGAGCCTATCGCCTTGATGAAGCGGTGTTTGTGGCGTTACAAGTATCGCAACGTCCTGACCTAAAGCATCTTTTTCGATTTTATAAATTTCCTTTTTCAGGGTAAGACCGTTTGCTGTGGCTTTAACGTTTTGATATTCTTCAAAATATTGCAAATAACAAGCACCGTATGCGATGTGATTGTTAGGATTAACGACTTCGATTTGAGTAAGGTTAGAAGAAATTTCCTCTTTCGGATATGCTTTTTTAACGTAAGCCGAACCTTCTGAGGCAACTTCTGACAAAACTTCTCCACCGATTTTTATCGTACAAGGCTGCTCGCTGACAGAAAGTTTTTCGCCGTTCATAAGCAAAGCGTAAACTGCCTCTGTGGTAGCGCGTGAAGATTTCCAAGAGTTGGTCTGTTTGTTTTTTATAAGCCAAATTTTCAACTCCTCAACCTCATGAGAGAAACCGAACTCGGCAAAACTTTCGATTATCATTGCTTGAGTTTCAACCGGGGAATTGTACCAATGATAACCGTTGAGATTTTTGGAATAATACATTCCGAACTCTTCGGAGTTTTGAGCATTGTTTTTGAAAGCATCAACAATTTCTTTTGCAACTTTTTCTTTTCCAAGACGCTTCAACGTTGTTGAAATCAATGCTTGAGCGTACAAAGAAAAATCAGTCCAATTATCAACAAGCTTTGTCAAAAAGAAATCGTAAGCCTCTTGAGTTGATTTCGGAACTTTTTTATCAAGGAAGAAACTGCGTGCATAAAAATATTGAATATCATAATAACTCGGATGATATTTTTCGAGATCTTTTTTCGAGAGATTTTTTTTCAATTCCTTGTAATCTTTTTCCAAGGCTTTGTCGATAAAAGAAACGGCTTTTTCAGTCATTTTATTAATATCGCCTGAATTTTCTATTGCCCCGAGATGAATCAACCTGCCAAGACCGCAAAGAATTTCCTGCGTTACGAAAAGACTTTGTTTCATACCTTTGAACCAAGGCCAGCCACCGTCAGAATATTGTCCCTCGGAAAGTTTCTTCAAGAAAACTTTATTTGTTTTATCAACTTCCTCAGAATTAAACAAATGCGCAATTTTTTTCATCTGTGCGCTTTCGTCTTTCGCATCCAAAAGCCAAGGCGTTTGAGAAAGCAAAATAGATTTCAATTCTTGATTTTTCTCTAATGCCGACTTAAAATCTTCCTCCGTTAATTGCGAATATGTTTTTTCAAACGAGGGATTGGATTTGATAATTTTTTGCGCTAACATATTAGCATAATACCTTGAAAAAACACTATTGTAACATTCCACATCCGTTTCCCTCAAATACGGCAGCGACATGAATGCAAGCCATGCGGGATTGGAAGTAAATTCAAACGTAAAAGATTGATTATCTTGTGTTTTCGATTGATTTTTAAGCGATTGCACAACATAATTTTTCGTTTGATTTGCTCTGATGTTGAAAGATTGCGATTCGGTGATAAGAGTTCTGGTTGTTAAAACAGGAACAAATTTTTGACTTCCATCTGAATATTCTTTAGAAACGCCTACGATTTTAACTATCACAGGTTCAGGACGTTTAGGAATTTCCAACGTAAAATCTTCAACCTGAGTGCGTGAGGCTTCAACTGAAAAATCTTTAACTTTTTCGGAAATTTTATAATCGTTTACAGGCTGTTGAGTCTGAGCGTCAAGAATCTCGATTTTAAGTTTTCCCGTCAATTTTTTATCGGTTAAATTGCTGATTTTAACGGGAATAACTATTTTGTCAGTTTCCAAGAAAAATCTCGGCAAATTAGGCTCCACCATGAAAGATTTTTGCGTTATCAAATGATTGTCTGAAAAAGCATATTTCATATCCCTTGTGTGTGCCATAGCCATAAAATGCCATTTCGTAAGTGATTCAGGAACAGTGAATTGAATAGAAAGATTACCTTCGGCATCTGTCACCAAATTAGATGAGAAAAAGGCTGTTTCAGCAAAATTTTCTCTAACTTTTACATCTTCAAATTCCTTGTCATTTTCATCAGCACCATTAGCGTCAGTTGCAAGCGAAACTTCAGCCGTTTCTTCATCCAAGGCATTATCCTCAAGCACCATGCAGCTCTCATAGACAACTCCTTTCTCCCTGACACCACGACCCATAGAATAATAAAGATTGTTAGGACGTCCGAAACTGTAAATTTCATGTCCGAACCAATTAATTTCCAAAGATGAATACGAATGATAAAAATTTTTATCCGTAACAGAACGAATATTGCGGCTGTAATCGTCGCCCAACTTATCAACAGTATACGCAGGACATATTCTATTGTAATCATAACAACTTAAATACCAATTATTTGCCCTGATAGCATCAAGAGATTCGTCGTAAAGTGTTGCTAACAATTCAGCATCAACGGGTTTTAAATTTTTGTCAAGGATTTTCAACTTAATCGTCTCATTTTCACCGGGTTCCAATTTATCGCGGAAACTTTCGTATTTAATGTCGATTTTTTTGTTGGTATACGGCACGCTGATAGAAACAGTTTCATTGAAAAACGTATTATCCTTAACAAAGAAAAATCTCACTGAAATGCCGCCACGGTTATCTTCAACTATCGGAATTTCAATGATTTGCGTTCCTTGAGAGAGTTTTATGCGTTTTTGAGGAATCAACAAGTTGTCGCCCTGAAAAACTTCGTACCAAAGCATAAGATCTTTTTGAGAGGTTCCGAATACGATTTTCGCTTTTTCTCCCGGCTCACATGTGGGGGTAAAATTATGATACCAAAAATATTTGTTGAAATCCGTTTTTTTGCATTTTTCAGAAACCAAAGTAAATCTTGACTCCGATGTAATTTCGTGATTTTTTGAGTCTTTGGTTTTTAACAAAACGCAATAATTGCCGTCTTCGAAATCCTCAATAAACGACAAATCCGCTTTTTCGGAAGATTTCAAACTCAAGGTTTTAACAAGTTTTTCGTCTTCCAATTTGTATAAATCATTGTCAGGCAATGGATTCAAAAAGTTTTTAAGTTTTTTGACAGAAATTTCAATCTGACATTCCACGGGCGAACCCAAAGCGTTAGAGGCAGAAATTTCAAGTTTCTTAAACGAATTTTGCCCTTTGAAATAAAGATCCGAATTAAGGATTTTTCCCAAGAAAATTCCGGCATAACCTACTGAAACATAATGCGTTTTGGATTGAGTTTCACCATCGGGTGCTGTTACATCAATATCAACACGGTAAGTGAAAGTCAAGCCTAAATCCTCCGGCAAACTTTTGTCGGGACGTGCTAAAAATTTCAATTCAAATTCACCGTTTTCATCGGTTTGAGCTCTGCCGGTTTCGATTACTTTTTCTTGCAAATCATAATAAAAATACCACCAGCCGAAAAATTTCGGAATTCTCGTAACCTTATATTTTACTTCGGCATTTTCGACTTTTACGCCAGAATAAGTTTTAGCAGCACCTTTTACCTTAACATCTTGATTCAAAGCAATTTCGCCCGTTGTCTCGTCAGTTAAAACTTCAAAAGTAGGACGTTTGTATTCTTCCACACTAAACGAGCAGGAAGTGTTTGAAGAATTAACACTAAAGGTGTAATTTCCTAATACAACGGAAGTTCCGAGTTGAAAACTACCGCTTACCGTACCAAATTCATTTGTGGTGAAATCCTTTTCAAAAACTTTTTGACGGTTGATGTCCCTGACTAAAACGGTAATTTTTTTGCCGGAATTAACATTGATTTCTTTTCCTAACTTATCATAACAAAGCACTTTGAAATACACGGTATGTCCGGGACGATACAAAACTCTATCAGTGAAAACTTTATAAAAAGTTTCCTTCTGTTTTTCAGACGATTTGGAGAAATAAATATTATCTCTGTCAAGAAAATCCTTATCTTTTTCAACCGTAAAATTAATGGAATAACCTTTGTAATTGCCGACATTGCGGTCAAAAACACAATCGCCGTTTTTGTCGGAAAGTTTCTTGTCCAAAAGCGTCCAAACCCATTTGTTGTTTTTGTATTCCTCGCCCAAAATTTTAACGGTTGCACCCTCAACAGGAAATCCAGATTTTCTATCCAAAACCTTCACCGTAGTTGTTCCGTCCTTGGTATTTTGCGAGGAAACAGCAATAATATCAGTTACTTGAATCAAACTAAAACTAACCGTTCCTTCTTTAAAATTCTTATCATCCGAGATTAAAACAGCGTAATATCCAATACCTGTTGCCGGCAAAGCATACGTAGAATTTGAATATTTGTAATCCGAACTTTTCTCAACATTAACATCATAATTTTGAACATCGGACATTGCTTTTTGAAATTTTTCTAAATAATTTTTGTTGTTATAATCAGGAGTTTCAAAAAAATCTTTAGAAATTTTTCCGATTCTAAAATAAACCTTATCAATGTTTTTATGTTTGATGCGGAAAACTATATTGCTTGTATGCGGCAAATATTTTTCGGTTACGCAAGAAAAATCCGGCTTTTCAATGTTGAAAATCATCGCTTTAGCATTGGAATCACTACCAAGAATTTCTTCTGCCTTTTTGTGGGCTTTAACAAAATCCCCTGCGGCGTAATACAATTCGGCAATTTTCCATTTAATAAGTTTTACCTCAGGAAAGCTTGCGTAAGTTTTTTCCATATTCTCCAACGTGGAAAGCAAAACAAAATCCCTATCGGCAAGCGTTGATTGCCTTCTGAAATATTCCAAACGCTTCAAATCGTTGTAAATCAACAAAGACTTGTCAGCATCATCTTTATGGGTATTGATTAATTTTTGATAAATCAAAAACACTTGATAAGAGGACAAATGACCATAAATTTTTTCGTCGAATTTAAGATTCAAAAACTCGTTTTGCTCTCCTAACAAGGCTTGGTTGTTATTATCGAAAATATCGTCAAAAACTTCATAACGTGAAGATTCTTTTTTGTAAAATTGTGTCAAAGCCCTATTCAAAAGAAAATCGTAAAGAGTTGAGGCACTTGAAAAATCGCTTTTCAAACCCGAGAGAATATCTTTGTAATCTTCTATCTTTTTGGCTTTTAAATCTTCCGCCTGAGCAACCGATTTTTCAAAATGCGCTTTTGCCTCTCTTAAAATCTGCTGCGTAGAATAGGTTTGAAGATTGCCGTCCTTGACATCAACATCGGTACGTTTTGAAATAGCAAAATATTCTTTGTCAAGATAATTCATATAAATCTGACCCAAAACCGAGTGCATGACAGCTTTGTCAGCGGGCGGAAAATTATCAAGTTCGCTTTCCATCTTTTTAAGTTCGGGAAAAAATCCGTCGTCTACGGTTTGGTTCTGATAATCAAGACTATAAATGTAAGTTTTGATTATCTGCGGATAATTCTTGTCTTTTTGAGCGTGGCTTAAAATATCTTTAACTTTTTTGTACGCATCATTTGTTTTGTTTTTGCGTTCGAGTTCCGCAACTTGTTTCCAAGCCTCCTCGTAAGAAAATTCACCCCCGGAAAGAGAGAATTTCTCCTTAAAAAAATTTTTTATATCCATAGCTTTCTTGGTGTTAGAATAACTCCTAAAGGCAAAAAGAAACAGCCCTAAGGTTATCACTATTGTTAATAAGATGTATTTTTTCATATCCTGTAAAATAATATAAATATATGAGATTAAACAATGCAAATAAAATAATTTGTTTTAATACATGAAAATTTTTTTAAAGTTTTTACATAAAAGTATTTCAAAAAAATTTGCAAAATCCATTAAAAAACCTTTCCTTTGTGTTCGTCAAAAACAATATGAGGATATTTTTTTCAATTATATTAGTTTTTTTTCATACGATTAACACCCTTGCTCAAAGCTGTAATTTGCCGAAAAACAAGGAGTTGAACAATCGTTTCTCAGACGCAAAAGCCTTAATGCAACAAAACACGGATTTAGGCGTAAAATACATGAACGAAATCATAAAAACTAATCCGAATTATTATCCCGCCTCATTGATTTTAGGAGATTATTATCTGAAAAAAGCCCAAGAATCCGCATTAAGATTTCAGACAAAAACGGCCTTGGAATATGCACAAACAGCGATTTCAAATCTTAACCTAAGTTATAAGAATTGCAGCGAATACGACAGCAGCCGTGCATCTTATCTTTTGGGCGAAGGATATTACATTTGCAGAAATTTTGAAAAATCGAAGTTCTTTTTTCAAACCTTCTTATCCGCTCAAAACAAAGCCGAAAGCCTTGTTTCAGTGGCTCAAAAACGTATGAAAATGATTGAAGATTATTATGTTTTAATCAACAATCCGATACCGTTCAATCCTAAAATTCTTAAAAACGTTTCAACCAAAAATGATGAATTTTTGCCGCTGATTTCTCACGACGGGTCGATTTTGCTTTACACGGTAAGATACGAAAAACGCCCAAACGTTTTCATTGAAGAATTAATGCAAAGCATAAGAAGAGAAAACGAGGAAGGCATAGAGGATTTTTCTAAAGGTGAGAGAATGACAACACCTTTCAACACAGGCAAAATTCAAGGCGGAACTTCCCTGACGATTGACAACCGCATCATGTACATAACTATTTGTAGTCATGAAAATTGCGACATTTATTATTCCAAAAACGAAAAAGGCGTTTGGCAACCTTTAATCAAAATGCCGAACACTGTTAATACCGAATATTTTGAAGGTCAGCCCTCGGTAGATGCCACGGGAAACGTTTTGTATTTTTCGTCAAACCGTCCCGGCGGATTCGGAGGTTACGACATTTATAAAATCGTCAGGAAACATCAAGACTCGCTTTGGAGTGCGCCAATCAACCTCGGAAAAGAAATCAACACCGAATTTGACGAAAAAACGCCTTTCATACATTGCGACAATCAAACGCTGTATTTCTCCTCAAACGGACACGGCGGAGTCGGAGGTTTTGACATTTTTTATTCGCGACAAGACAAAAACGGAATGTTTTCAAAACCTCAAAACATAGGCTATCCACTTAACAGTCAGAAAGATGAAGTTGCATACATTGTTAGCGCCGATGGGAAAAGAATTTATTTTTCCGCAATGCTTTTAAGCGGTGAAGGCGGTTGGGACATTTATTGCTCTGAACTTACAAAAGAGGCTGCACCGAGTCAAGTTTTGTTGATAAAAGGAAAAATTACCGACGAGGACGGAAAACCCGTTCCTGAGGTAAACGTAGATTTAACGAGTCTGAAAACTTACGAAACATCTCATAGCGTAACCGATTCCAAAACAGGCGATTATGCCGTTTCGACCCCCGTTGAAAAAGACGAAGATTACATGATGACAATCAAGAAAAAAGGCTTTTTTTATAACGTAATGTTTTACCGTCCCGACTCCTCGAATTATGTTCCCCCTACGATTGAAAACGTTAAATTAGACAGAATAAAAACCGAGGTGCCATATACTTTGGAAAATGTTAATTTCGATTATAATTCGGCAAAACTAACTGAAATCAGCAAAGCATATTTGCATCAATTAGCCTTGTTTTTGAGCGAGTATCCTCAGTACAACATCGAAATTTTAGGTCATACTGACGCAATAGGTACGGAAGAGGAAAACATGATTTTGAGTGAAAAACGCTGCCGGACAGTCGTAAATTACTTAATCATGGCGGGAACAGATTCCAAGCGTTTGACTTACAAAGCTTTCGGAAAATCTCTTCCGATGGCTACAAACGAAACCTCTATCGGTAGGGCTCTCAACCGAAGGGTAGAAATTGTATTAAGCATGAGAAAAAAATGAATAATTCATAATTCACAATTCATAATTATAAAAAAATGTGGTTAGATATTTTATATGTTTTAATCGGATTTGTTCTGCTGATAAAAGGCGGAGATTTCCTCGTAGACGGAGCGGTTTCGATCGCTAAACGTGCAAAAATTTCACCGATGGTAATAGGACTGACAATAGTCGGCTTCGGAACCTCATCACCGGAATTATTGGTAAGTATTCAAGCAGCACTCAGCGGCAGTTCGGGCATTGCGCTTGGAAACGTTGTGGGAAGCAACATCGCAAACATCGCCCTAATACTCGGAACGGCAGCAATCGTAAAAGAATGTGTGGCTCAAAAAATGACTTTAAAAGTTGATATGCCGTTTATGTTCTTGGTTTCAGGACTTTTTGTAGGAATAGCAATGTCGGGAACGATTTCAAGAATAGCAGGCATAATCGGATTTTTGTTGTTGTGCGCGTTCATTATTTGGGAAATAAAACACTATCCGGCTCAAACTACAACGGAAGAAGACGAAAAAGAACCGATGCCTATTTGGAAAGCGTTGATTGTAGTTGTTTTGTCGTTCGGAGCTTTGGT
>Ga0256407_10010343_pt1 | contig 13133 bp, 10 predicted proteins | sample RumenRJG_04DNA_FD_193489 | JGI IMG/M metagenome (GOLD analysis project Ga0256407, IMG submission 193489) | Bovine rumen microbial communities from Lethbridge, Alberta, Canada - RJG_04 | ecosystem: Host-associated > Mammals > Digestive system > Stomach > Rumen | place: Canada: Alberta... | reverse complement strand
CGGCCCAGCGGGAGGTGGAGTCGGCCAGGACTGCCACGTCGTAGCCCATGTCGCGGAAGTACTCGGCGATGGTGATGCCGGTGTAGATGGACGCCTCACGCGCCGCCACGGGCATGTCGGAGGTGTTCGCGATCAGGACGGTGCGCTTCATCAGCGGCTCGCCGTTTCTGGGGTCTTTCAGTTCGGGGAACTCCATCAGAACGTCGGTCATCTCATTGCCGCGCTCGCCGCAGCCGATGTAGACCACGATGTCCACGTCCGACCACTTGGCAAGCTGGTGCTGCACAACGGTCTTGCCCGAGCCGAAGGGGCCGGGGACAGCCGCGGTGCCGCCCTTGGCGATGGGGAAGAGGGTGTCGATGATGCGCTGGCCGGAGTTCATGGGCCGCGCGGGGACAAACTTTCTGGCATAGGGGCGCTGGATACGCACGGGCCAGCGCTGCACCATGGTGAGGGCTTTTTCGCCCTTGTCGGTCTTGACCTTGGCGATCGTCTCGTCCACGGTGTAGGAGCCCTGCTTGATGACCCAGCTCACCTCGCCCTTGACGCCGTTGGGAACCATGATCTTGTGGAGAATGGCGCTGGTCTCCTGGACGGTGCCCAGCACGTCGCCGGGGCCGACCTTGTCGCCGGGCTTGGCAACGGGGACAAACTCCCATTTCTTTTTGCGGTTCAGGGCGGGCACGTCGGTGCCTCTCGTGATGCAGTCGCCGGTGAGGGTGCGCATCTCGGGCAGCGGGCGCTGAATACCGTCGTAGATATTGTCCAGCATGCCGGGCCCGAGCTCAACGGACATGGGCATCCCGGTGGTGGTGACGACGGCGCCCGGCCCCAGGCCGGAGGTCTCCTCATAGACCTGGATGGACGCGGTGTCGCCGGTCATATTCAGGATCTCGCCGATCAGGCGCTGAGAGCCTACGCGCACAACGTCGGAGACGTTGGCGTCCGCCAGGCCCTCGGCCACGACAAGCGGTCCGGATACCTTGGTAATTGTTCCGCTCATTACTTTCCTCCTTCCGCTCTGTACCGATACGGTAAGAGCGGGAATTATGTATACGGGGAGGCTCAGTCTCCCAGAATATTGGTGCCGACGGCGCGTTCCACCGCGTCGTGCAGGGCCTGCAGACCGAGGCCGATGCTGCCCTCGCGGCCCGGGATCAGGATGATGGCGGGGCTGGGGCTGTCCTTGAATTTGGCGATTTCGTTCTGGAGCTGCGCGGCGAAGTTCTCCTCAATGTAGATGATGGCGTACTCCTCCTCGCTCTCGCGGGTGAGCTGCCGGAGAAGCTTCCCTGCCTCGGCAGAGCTTTCGGCGGGGAAGGTGTCCAGTCCCAGAGCCTTGAAGCCCATGACCGTGTCACGCCCGCCTATTACTGCAATCTTAAGCATACAGATCACGCAGCCTTTCCCGGATGACCTGCGGCCTCACGCCGGCAAGTCTGCCCGTCAGAATCATGCGCACCGCCTGGACTTCCCCCTCAATAGCCGCGAGATAGGCGATCACGGCCTCGGGGCCGTAGCTTACGAGCTTTGCCGAGCGCAGATAGGCGTTCACGGCGTTGTCGCAGGCGCGTTCAAAGGCGGTCATGCCGCCGCCGGAGAGCGCCTCCGCGCCGAGCTGCGCGGCCTTTTCAAGCGCGGTGTGCGCGTAGAGGGCGGCAAGCCCTTCCTTGTCGGCCGAGGCGATGATGCGGCGCGCTTCGATCTCGCCGCCGTCCACCAGCACCTCTGCAAGAAAGTCCTGGTTTTTGCCCATGCGCAGGGTTCTCACGGCGCTCTTGAGATTGGCGCTGTCGGCCAGCACTGCGGCATAGCCCTTGAGAAAACGGTTGTCCAGTTTTTCTGCCAGCGCCCGCAGCTCGTCGAAGTAAGCCTTGTCCAGCACAAAGTCCGAAAGCTGGGGGTTGGCCGTCTTTGCGAGCACGGCCTTCGCCTCCGCCATGGCCTTGCCGAGCGCGCCGGGCAGCTGACTCCAGCGCTCCTCATTGTAGAAATCCAACAGCTCGCTGCCTTTGACGCGGCCCGCGTCGGACAGCAGGCGCTTTGCGTCGCTGCCCACAGCCTCGGCCTTGATGATGGCCTTGGCGTTGTGGTAATCGTATTTGAGCTTGAAGACGTCTGCCAGCTCCTTGTCGGGGGAGAGCCTGCCCAGCTCCTCGAAGATCTCCGAGCGGCGTTCGGCAAGCGTCTGCTCCACCTCCGCCGTGGTGAATCCGGACATATCGGGATACCCGCAGTCTGTCAGGAGCTTGGCGGCGTCCTCAAAGGAGGCGGCGTCGAGCATGCGCCCGGCCCGCTCATCGTTCAGGAGCTTCGGCTCCCGCGCGCGCAGCATGGCCGACAGGCACAGATACGCTTCTTTTTTCGTTGACAATTTCTTCCCTCCCTTGGTTGGGAATCCATCAGCCGAAGAGAACGCCGGCAAGTTCTGCGGCCATTTCCTCGCGGCAGAGGTCTACCAGCAGCTCCGCCGTGCAGTTGGCCTCGATGCTCCCGCGGCGCAGGATGAGACCGCCCTTGAAATTGCCCGTATCCTTCGCCAGACGAAGCTGTCCGCCGCCGAGCTTTTCGTTCGCGGCCTTGACGAGCTTTTCGCCCACAGCCTTTTTGTCGCGGGCGTTGAGCACGATCTCCTCGTCGCCGGTGACGCTGGCCTTCACGGCAAGCTTTGCAAGCAGTGCGATGTACTGCGCCTCGGGCAGCGCGACGAGCTGATCGACCGCGCGGTCAAAGCTCTTGGCGACCATGTCCTGCTTGAGGGCCAGGATGGCCTTGCGGCTTTCCATGTTGGCCAGGCGCTCCATGCTGTCGAGCCGATCCTGGTTCTCCTTGACGCCGGCGCGGATTCTCTCGGCATAGGCCTGCTTCGCCTTCTGCTCATAGTCCTCGCGGATCGCTGCGCTTCTGGCTTCCGCCTGGGCGAGGATCTCGGCGGCCTGGGCGTCGGCGTCGGCCTGGATATGTGCGATGATTTTTTCCGTGCCCTTCATAGCTTCTCCTATCGCCCGATCAGAGGCTGATGGCGTTGAGCATCATGAAGGAAGCCAGCAGGGACAAAATGGCGTAGAACTCAACGGTGATGCAGAGGATCATGCCCTTGGACCAGTCGTCGGGCTTCTTGGCCAGGATGTTGATGGAGGCCGCCGCGACCTTGCCCTGGGCGATACCGGAGATCATGCCGCCGATGGCGATGGGCAGGCACGCGCCGAGAACCTGCAGGCCCTGGGCAACGCTCATGCCGGGGACCAGCTTGTTGAAGGCGAGAAACCAGATAACGAAGCCGTACAGACCCTGGGTGCCGGGGATGACCTGCAGGATCATCGCCTTGCCGAACTTGGAGGGATCCTCGCTCACAAGGCCGGCGCCCGCCTCACCGGCGATGCCGGTGCCCTTGGCGGAGCCGATGCCCGCCATGAATGCCGCAAGGCCAGCGCCCAGGATGCCCAGCGCATAGCCGCCGATGGTGTTCAGAAATTCCATTTTTGTTTCCTCCTCAAACTTGTTATACAGTATAGATTAAAGAAAACGCTTACCAGGTGCGCGTCATGACGATCTCGCCGACCGAGTCGCGCATGGTCAGGGTGTCCGCGGTGAGCGCGGTGATCTTGTAGACGGCGCTTGTCCCGTCAAAACAGGGCTCCAGGCTGCCGTAGATGCTGTCGCCGGCGTAATGAGCCCAGAGACTCTCGTCGTGCGCGCTCTCGCGGTATTCGCCGTTTGCAAGCATGGTCACATACTGGAAGTACGGGATCTCGTCCTTTTCGCCGTAGCCGAAGGTCCAGGAATTGTTGAGGCTGTCGGTCCAGTAGCCGGTCAGATAGGCCTTCATGAAGTTCTCGTTGATGGTCTTGTGGAAGAGACCGGTGGCGTCGACAGCCTTGCGGTTGAGACCGTCCTCCGCCACGACCGCCGTGACATGGAGCTTCAGGCCGTCTTTGTCGCTGTCCTTGAAGATGGTCGTCTCGATGTCGTTGCGCGGGTGAACGTCGTTGTTCCCCTCGGCGGGGATATCGAAGAACTCATAGGCGATGCGAAGCTCCGAAATGTTGCCGAGCTCGGTGACATAGTCCTTGTAGGACTCCGGCATGATGGAGGTCAGGGAATAGACGGCCTCGCCCATGGCCTCGGACAGCGCGTCATAGAGGACAATGGTGCCGTTTTCGGTGCTGGCCTTCGGTGCGCGGTGACCCATGGCGGCAACGAATTCAAAGGGCAGCACGGAGCTGGAGAAACGGCCGTCGGGCAGGAAGAAGAGATCCACAAAGAGATTTTCCAGAACCTCGCTCTCAACGTCCTTGCTGCCCTCGGTCTTGTCCAGAACCCAGGCGCCGGTCAGATCGGAATCAAAGGGCTTCTCGGCGTCGGTAAAGAGCGCCGCGGCGCCGGCGAGGAGTTCCTCGGCGGAGGCGGTGAAGCCGGCGGAGAGGGTGAGCAGCAGGGACAGTGCGAGCAGCATTGCAAACAGTTTTTTCATGTGTGTGAGTGTCCTTTCGTTTCTTATAAGAGAACAGGCCTTATTCCTGCGGATTGATGTACTGCGTCCGGATGCGCAGCGGCTCGAAGGGCTTACCGCCATCCTGATAGAATTTGCCGAAAAACTCCAGGCACTGCAGTCTCAGGTCGTGCACGAAGCAGCCGAGCAGGTTCAGCCCGAAGTTCAGCGCGTGGCCGATCAGGAAGATGACAATAAAGATGAGGCCGGACACGACCGTCACGCCGTTCTGGGAGGGCATGGCCGCGATGGTGTTGAACACCTGGGCCACGACGCCGCCCGCCAGCATCAGCGCCATGATACGCGAATAGCTCAGCACGTCGCCGAACCAGCCGGTCAGGGTGTTGTAGATGCAGGAGAAGGGGGCGGTGAGCTTGCCGATGCCCTTTGCCCCGCGGGTGGAGCCGATGAGCAGCATCACGACGCCGAGGCCGATCACGCCGAGCGCGACGTTTTTGAGCATCTCGTTATCCTTGAAAACCATCATCTGCGCGACGAGCAGGATGCCGCCGACAAGGATGACCCACTGGGAGCCCTCCTCCAATATGGCGCCGGCCTTGTCCCCGTGCTTCCAGCGCTGGCAGAAGTTGACCGCCATGCCGGTATTGAGGTGGATCATACCCAGCACCATCGAGCCGTACAGAACCGTGCTGCTGTCGCGCACGGGGCTGAAGAGACTCGGCAGACCCTTCCAGTCGGAGCCCATCATGCCCGCGATGATCTCGGGGGCGTTGCCGAAGAAGGAGCCGGTGAGCGCGCCCATCACGAAGGTGGAGATGCCGCCGTACAGCAGCAGCCTGCAGAAGGAGAGCTGCCCCGCGCGGGGCTTGATCTTCTTCATGGCGATGAGCGCCGCGAGGATCATCAGGATGCCGTAGCCCATGTCCGCCATCATAAGCCCGTAAAACAGGATGAAGAAGGGGGCCATGAGGGGGTTCGGGTCCACGCTGCCGTAGGCGGGCAGCGAGTACATGTTGGTCACCATGTTGAGGGCGTCGGCAAATTTGTTGTTTTTGAGGCTGACCGGCACCTTGGGATATTCATCCTCCGCCGGGTCCTCGGTCTCCCAGGCGCAGCCGAAGCGCTCGAAGACCTCGCTGAGCTCCTGCTCGCGCTCGGCGGGGAGCCAGCCCTGGAGGACCACCGTGCTCTCGGTGCCGCAGAGGCGTTCCTCCGCCTCCGCCAGGGAAATTTTTACGTTCATACGGTCGGCGGCGAGCTTGAGCTCGTCCCTATGTACTGCGTCGTCCACAATGTAGCGCACGCAGTTTTCCTTTTCCGCCGCAAGCTCCTTGAGACTCTGCTCGGCATTGAGCTGGCACTCGCGCGCCGTGCCGGACATGCCGCTCAGGGCGGAGGCTGTGAAGCCAAAGGGCCTGAGCGCGTCCTGCAGGACGGGAAGCTGCCCCTTCATGCACACAAGCAGCACGTAATGGGCCTTCTTTTCCTCGTGAATGGAGAAAATCTCGGCCTCCTCGTCCACCGCCTCGATCGCGGCGTTCACCGTTTCCAGGGGGAAGCGGGCGGGGATGGAGCCTGTCAGCACGCTGCAGCGCTCCGTGCCGGGATAGTCCAGGGGCAGATCCAGACTCAGCCAGGGCTGCAGGGACTCAATGACCGAACGCTGACGGCTCTCCTCGGCGCTGATGCGCTTGATGCGCGCGTCGTAGCCCTCCAGCGCCTCGGCAATGCGCAGCGCCCCGGTGAGCCCCGTGTCGTCCAGCAGGACTCTGTCCTCCAGCTCGGGCTTTGCCGCGAGCATCTTCGTCTTCTTCGGCACGTAGTGATCCAGCAGCTCCACAGCGTGTACAAGGGTGGCGTGGCGAGTTTTGAGTGTCGTGAGCTCGCTGCTCTCCCGGTGGACAAGCCCCTCGGCCTCGGTGCCCTGGAGGGCGCTCTCCAGCTCGCTGATCTCCACGCAGCCGTGGCGCATCAGCTCCTTGAGCAGTTCTTCCTTCCTGTCGCGGACAGCCAGCAGCCGGAGCTTTTTCATTTTTACAATGGCCATCTCAGCTGTTCACTATCCTTTCCACTACAATCGCCGCGGCCGCGTCCAGCTTTCCTTCTGCCTTGGCGCGCAGCGCGGCTTTCTGATTTTCCAGCTTCTTCGCCAGATCCCCGGCCTGGCCCGTGGCCTTCTCGTTGACCTGCCGGCTGAGCTCGCTGAGCTCGGCGTCCGCCTTCTGGACAGCCGCCTCCACGGCGAGCTTCCCGGCGCTTTCGGCGTCGGCGGCGAGCTGCTTTGCCCGAACCTCGGCATTGGCGAGCTGACTTTTGGCCTGCGCTTCGGCCTGGGCGATGCTGCTGATTGCTTCAAATGACATTGGCACACCCCCCTTGGTTTGATATGGGTTTTCGCGAGGGCGCCGCATACCGGCTTTTTGACATGGGAATCCCGTCCGGAAATACGGCATAAACTGGGTTTTTGCGCTACAGCATATTATAACACAGGTGCTTTGAATTCTTCAAGCATATAGGGCGGAGAAAAGGAAATTTTTAAATCTCAACCTTGTACTGTCGCCCCGTCCCGGCGTCGACATAGACCCTGGCGCTGCGGCCTGCGTCGTCGGTGCACTGGAGCTCCCAGCAGGGGAGGTAGGCCCCGCTGAGGGTCTTGAGGATCAACTGCCGGGTCGAGAGAGCCTCCACACCTTCGGGCAGAACGGCGCGGGCGTCCTCCTCGTCCGTGTTCCAGCTCACATCTACAGGCCAGGGGCTGTAATTCGTCGCGTCCAGGGCGTAGACCTCGCCGTTATCGAGGGCAATCGAGATGCTGAGCCCGTCGTCCGGACGCATGACACCGTCCTGCTGCGGGGCATAGCGGAAGACGGCGACGGTCTCGCTGCCGCCGGAGGCGTAAAGCGCAAGATCCGTATAGTCCATGCGCGAAAGAAATTCCTCCGCCTTTTTTTGCGCATCCTCCATCGTGAGCTCCGCGCGGCTAATGAGGCGGGAGCGGCCCATAAACTCAAGGCCACGGCTGCTCACGCCGATCAGCAGCCCGCCCGCGCTGTAGCAGCGGCGGCCCTCCGGCCCCTCGTAGTCGTATTCCTCCATGAGTTCCCTGGGCTCCACCCCGGCGGCCTTCGCGGCGAGGGCCAGCGCCTCTTCCTCCTTGAGACTCCCGGCTGCCGCCTGCGGGGTCAGGCTGTAGCGGCCCTCATAGGTGAATTCCTCGGGGGACGCAAAACTCCCCTCATAGTCCAGCAGCAGGGCGGAGAGCAGCTGCCGCCCGTTGTCGTCCACGTTGCGCACGGTCTTCTCCCGCGTGTCCATGCGTATGCTGCCCGCGTGAAGCGCCCCCTGCATCTCCCTGAGGCGCGCGGCAAAATCCGCCGCCGCCTCGCCGTAGGCCAGCAGGTGCGCCCGGTGCTCCGCGGGCAGGCTCCGATCCGTCAGGGCGCAGAGACTTGCGGCGTAGTCCCCGGCATGGCCCAGAAAGCCCTGCAGCTTCTCAAGCTCCTGCGTTTCAAAGGGCAGCACGGAGAGCGCCGTCTCCGCCGACATCGCCGCGGCGCAGGCCCGGGCGCAGAGACTTTTCCCCCGCGCGTCGTCCCCCGCGAAGCGCAGCTTCTGAAAGGTCTCGCTCAATTCCTCCGACGCGCTCACCGCCGCCTCAAAGGCGCGGGCGGACTCATAGCCCGCCGTGAGGCGGATCTGCTTTAACTGCCGCGCGGCGGCATACGAATAGCCGGAGAGCGCCATGAGTGCCGCGGCAGTATAGATCACAAGCAGACGTTTCAGCTTTATGGACATGAAAATTCCCCCTTTTCGCATTAGTATCTGCGAAAAGGGGGAAAAGATGCACGGCCTGCTGCAGTGCCGGTAAAGTCATACGATTCCCTGATAGAAAGCTGACTTGGCATTTCGAGCAGGAATTGCGCCAGACAAGGCGGCTTTCGCAGAGCATAATGGAGATATATGGTCAAGAAAGCCAACGCAGTATGGCACAATTTCTGTCGGAAGGACTGTCAGATTTCTATTAGGGGATAGTATTACTGATAGCTTGCCGGGTCGAAGCCGGCGGCTGTCAGCGCATCGGCGACAGCAGACTTGATGGCAGTGCTTGTGATGGTTGCGCCGGTGAGACCGTCGATAGAAAGACTGTTTTTCTCAACGATCCTGCCGGGCAAAATCTTCGTGACCTGACCGCCAATTTCCGGAATCTCGTTTTGCTCCAAGATGTTGATAGAGTAGATCGTATCGGCGTCGGCGGTAACCTCAACGACAATGTCGCCGTTCAGGCCGGCAGCTCTACCGGTCGCTGTGACCGGCTCTGAAACCGCTTCACTTTCCTGCGGCTGTGCTTTATCGCCGACGGTGACCGTGAGCTCCGTGTTTTTCCCCTGGCGGTAGACATTCAGCAGAATCCTGTCACCTATCTCGGCAGAACGGGTGACTTTGGTAAAATCACTGCGTACGGCAACAGGGCTGCCATTAATCATGGTGATGATGTCGTCTTTCAGAATGCCGGCCTTGGCAGCGGGGGATTTTGCCGCCACGTCGACCACTTTTACACCGGCGGGGACCCCGGACGCAAGCAGCGCTGTGCTTACATCCCCCACTGTGAGACCAATATAGGACTGCGGGACAACCATTTCGAAAACTGCGGGGTCAATGCCGGCGGCTTTCAGTGCATTGGCGACAGCAGACTTGATGGCAATACTGGTGACGGTTGCGCCGGTGATGCCGTCGATAGAAAGACTGTTTTTCTCAACGATCCTGCGCGGCAGCCATTCCACTGCCACGGAGCCAACGCCCGCCGTTTCTTTCTGCGAGAGGACTGCGACAGAATATATTTTGTTATCATCAGCCACAACCTCAACTTTAATTTCACCGTTTTTACCGCTGGCGCTGCCGGTTGTTGTGCGCTTGAAGGTCGGCTTTGGCGTGGGTTTTGGCGTGGGTTTTGGCGTGGGCGATGGCGAGGGAGACGGCGTAGGAGACGGCGAGGGAGACGGTGTGGGAGACGGCGTAGGAGACGGCGTAGGTGTTGACGTGGATGCTGGCGCTGACGCCGCAGTCGGCGTGACCGGGGCGCTTGCTTCGGTTACTGTTGCGGCAGGAGGCGGAGCAGGTTCCGCATGGGGCTTGATGATGCCAAAGTATACGCCTGCAGCAAGGAGCAGGGCGGCCGCAGCCAGAACCGGGACAAGACGGTTCTTCTTTTTCGGCGCAGCCGCGGTTGCGCCCGGCTTCGGGCTGTCGGCGTGTTCATGAAGGTTTTTTGGCCTGGCGTTCGGCTTCATGAGTGCCGCCTGCAAACCGGTAAACAACTCGTCCATCGTTTGAATACGATCTTTTACCTGAATTGCAAGCCCCTTTTCCAGAACTGCTGCCATTGCAGGACTCAGACCGTCAAGATCCGTCGCGGCACCGGTCACGCGCTCGGTCGCTTCAGGAAGGAGCTTGCCGCGAAGGCAGTAATAGATCGTGGCACACATGGCGTATACGTCTGTCCACGCGCCGACATTGCCACTGCGGCTGTACTGCTCCAGAGGGGAAAAACCGTGACTGACCACAGTGGTGGAGGACTGTGAACCGTTGGCCGCGGCGTTGCCCAGATCCTTTGCGGCGCCCATGTCCAGCAGGACCGCCTTCCCATCGGGGCACAGCATCAGATTATCGGGCTTGATGTCCCGATGGATGATTCCGCGTTTGTGCACCTCGCGCAGTTCTTCAACCACAGGGGACACAAGCTCTATGCAGTCTTTCTCACTGAGCGTCTTCTGTGTCCGAATCAGGCGGCTCTTGAGCGTTTCACCCTCTACATAGTCCATAACGATATAGGCGGTTTCGTTTTCATAGAAAACATCCCAGACCTTGACCACGTACCGCAGATCGCGCAGCTTGACGGCCTTGCGGGCTTCCTTGACAAAGCTCTCGCGGCTGTTTTTGAGACCTTGGGCGGTCTCGCTTGCGCCCCAGTAAACCGACTGGCTTGAGGCAGCCGAACGCATGGCGGCGCCGTCCGGAAAATACTCCTTGATACACACGGGAATCTCCAGAGTCAAGTTCCAGCCGAGATAGGAGATGCCAAAACCGCCCTGACCCAATACCCGGCCAACCACGTAGCGCCCGCCCAGAATTGTGCCGCAGGGCAGGGCATGTGCAGGCTGCGCTTTTGGCCCGTCCGTGTTGTCAAAGCCGCACCGGGGACAAACGCCTCCCGGCGTCTCCATTTCTCCCATGCAGGTGTAACAACGCTTGAACTCCATGCAAACATTTCCCCCTCTGTGAATAGTTTCTTATTTTAACCCACTGTATCATATGAAAGAGGATAACTCAATCTTTTTTGCAGAAATCTGAAAAAGGCTCTGGCAGAAATCTGTCAGAGCCTGAAAGGTCAATTTTGATGATGTTTGGAATGTTGAGCGAAGCCTTACGCGCCCTGGAAGTCCGCGGCAGCCTGACCGGCAATGCGGCCGAAGATGGTGAAGTCGGCCACGGCGTTGCCGCCCAGACGGTTGTTGCCGTGCACGCCGCCGGTGACCTCGCCCGCTGCGAAGAGGCCGGGGATCACGTTGCCGTCGGTGTCGATGACTTCGGCGTTGTCGTTGATCTTGATGCCGCCCATGGTGTGGTGGACACCGGGCTGCACCTTGATGGCGTAGAAGGGAGCCTGATCAAGAGGATTGGCGAAGGAAACACGGTTGAAGTCGGGGTCGGACTTGGCCTCAACGCAGGCGTTCCAGGCGTTCATGGTCTCGACAAAGGCGTCGGCGGGAGCGCCGATGGCCTCGGCCAGGGCGACGTAGGTGTCGCCGGTCTCGGCAAAGCCCTTCTTGATGTAGCCCTGGATGACGTTGGAGGCGTCGGACATGCGGCTGTCGACGATGAGCCAGGCGTAGCCGCCGGTCTGCTCAAACTCGGCAGCGGAGACCTTGTCGCGGGTGGAGACTTCGTCGAAGAAGCGCTTGCCCTCCTGGTTGACCAGGATGGCGCCGTCGCCGCGCAGACCCTCGGTGATGAGGTTGGCGCTGGTGCCTTCCACGTGGACGGTCGGGTGGAGCTGGATCTGCTCCATATCGACGGTGTCAGCGCCGATGGCCTGGGCCATCTGGATGCCCTGACCCTGGATGCCGGGGGCGTTGGTGGTGATGAAGCCGTCAAGCTCGGGGCGGACGGCCTTGATCATGTCGTTGTTCGCGCCGAAGCCGCCGGAGGCGATGACGACCGCCTTGGCGGTAATGGTGTAGACGTGGCCCGCGTCCTCGGCCTTTACACCGACGGCAGCGCCGTGTTCATCGGTGAGGATTTCGGTGGCGGGGGTGTCGGTCATGAGGGTGATGCCGCGCTTTTCAAGGTTCTCCTGCAGCAGGGGAACGACGTAGGCGCCGACGGAGACGACCTTGCCGTCCGCGTCCACGGGACGGTGGATGCGCTTGACGGAGGCGCCGCCGAAGGCCGCGACATTGTGCAGCACGACCGCGGGATCGAGGGAGTCAAGCCAGGCGATGGCGTCGGGGCTGGACTCGACGAGCTTCTGGACGAGGGCGGGGTCGTTCAGTCCGCCGCCGCCGATGAGGGTATCGAGCTGGAAGAGCTCAGCGGTATCGAAGTAGCCCTCGGGAGCGGCCTGGTAGGCGGCCCACTGCTCTTCAACGATCTTGCCGAGTTCCTGGATGCGCGCGTTGTCGGGATAGTTGGCGACCTTCTTGAGGGTGGCCTCCACGCCGGCAGCCTCGTTGAACTCGTTCTGGTTGCGCCACTCGGTGGGGCCGGCGTTCATGCCGCCGGTGGAGCGGACGGAGTTGCCGCCGGGGAAGCTGGTGCTCTCGAGGACGATGACGTCCGCGCCCGCGTCCTTGGCGGTGATGGCGGCGGTCATGCCCGCGCCGCCTGCGCCGATGACGACAACGCCGGTCTCAAGGGCGACGGCTTCCTTTTCCGCGGGGGCAGCGTCAGCCGCGGGGGCGGCAGCACCTGCGTAGGAGGCGGGGTCAAAGCCCAGGCTGGTCAGGGCCTCGGTGACGGCGGTCTTGATGGCGGTGCTGGAGACGGTCGCGCCGGTGATGCCGTCGACTTCGAGGGAGTTTGCCGCGACGATGGCGTCGGGCAGCTTTTCAACGGCCACGGAGCCAATGCCCGGGGTCTCGTTCTGCTGGGTGACAACAACGGAGTAGATGGTGTTCTCGTCGGCGGTGACTTCAACGATGACGTCGCCGTCGATGCCCTTGCCGGTGCCGGTGGCGGTGGCCTGCTCCGCGTAGGCGGGGACGACCAGACTCAGCAGCATCATGAGAGCCAGGGCCAGGGTCAGGATCTTTTTCATATTTTTCCTCCTCAATATGATTTTTGCACGTTTGCTTTATCGAAAGCGTCCGCTAACCGGGCGCGGCGCCTCCGACTTTTCAGTCAAATTATACAGGGCGAACGGGGCAATGTCAATCGGAAACAGGAGATTCCAGCGCCGAAATACAAAGGCCGGAAAGGGCACGCTGCCCTTTCCGGCTTGAAAGACAGGATGGATTGACTGCGCGTCACACGCTCTCAAACTCGCTCACGATGGCTTTGCCCGGCGCCTTGGTGCACAGGGACACCACCACGATGAAGATGCAGGAGACCACAAAGGCGGGCAGCAGCTCATAGATGGCGAAGATGCCGCCCTTCGGGGCGATCAGGAACTTCCACACGAAAA
>Ga0256407_10010342_pt1 | contig 13134 bp, 11 predicted proteins | sample RumenRJG_04DNA_FD_193489 | JGI IMG/M metagenome (GOLD analysis project Ga0256407, IMG submission 193489) | Bovine rumen microbial communities from Lethbridge, Alberta, Canada - RJG_04 | ecosystem: Host-associated > Mammals > Digestive system > Stomach > Rumen | place: Canada: Alberta... | reverse complement strand
CTGTCAGATACTCTGACATTTACAGTCTCCGCAGCGATCACTGTGAAGTATCCTGCAGCATTGCTGCTTGCCGAATCGGAGCTTACCGAATTGCCGCTTACTGTATTATCACTTACACTGGCCTCTGCTGCTGCCTCTGCAAGTATCTCTCCCACAGAATTCTTGATCAGCTCATTAAGAGAGCTCATATATGTAGCGAATTCCTTATCTCCATCCAGTATCTCGTTGTACTGTGTATCGATACGGTTTAAGAGGTCGGCTACATCGCTCTGAACGGATACCTGTCTGATATACTCGGCTGCATTCTCCTCGAAATCACCTGTATATACATAAAGCACTCCGTTGTCATCAGGGCAGATAAGAAGTGTTATCAGTCCCGGTGCTGTCTGTTCCCAATCCTTAAGCTTGAGATCGTAAGTTACAAATGCAACATAAGATCCCGTATAAGGGCCCGGCTTAGTATAGCAGTTAAGATTCTGATAAGCCTCAACATAGATATTCCTTGCTTCGATCTTAGCAGCCTCTCTGGTGTTGAGTTCTCCGCGGATCACATTGCCGCTTACGAGATCATCTGCAGTTCTTGCAGCAAAATATCTGTTAACAAGATCATTGACCTCAGGGAATGCATTCTCCTTGAGACTCTCTGTTGTTACGGGGATCACACCGTTATCAGAAACCGCATCCGCCGATAATGACGGACCGGAAACGGAATTATCCGATACTCCTCTCCTTCCCGAAAGCTTACGCGAGATAGCTACTCCGAGAAGAATGATCAACGCGAGAGCAGCAATCGAAACTACGATTATAAGGATCAGTCTGTTACGATTGCGTATCCTTGCATTCTCTTCCTTTACATGATCCCATTTTTCATCAGGGATCTCACTTACCTCTTCGATATCATCCTGTTCTTCGGATACATCTTCATCCTTCTCAGTGAAGTCCTCCGGATTAAGTCCGGTATCAGCCACATATCCGGATTCCTCCCCGAAATCCTCTGTCTGTACTTCTTCAGGCTGTTCTTCGCTGATCAATGATGCATCTTCGCGATCGATGACGTTTTTAATGTTTTTGTTCTTCTTATTCTTCTTACTCATAATTATAAATGCACCCGACAGGAGTCGAACCTGCATTAAAGGCGTCGGAGGCCTCCGTTCTATCCACTAGACTACGAGTGCCTGCAAAATTTCGCAACGCTTTATTATAACATAGGGGTATTTCTTTGTCTATAAATTAAATTGTCCGCAGGCAAGGCCTCGTAAGGCCTTTCACCGATAATGATCCGGAGCCTGCAGAGCTGATCTTTTTCCTGACCGGCACTTACAGGCTCCGACATTATATCATCTTTCCGCACAGATAAGTTTTTTCTCTGCAGCCAGAGTCAGTTTATCAACGGCCTTGTCAAAATAATACACAGAGTCCGTTAGAACCTCGTCAGGGCGGACCTGTGTCATATTCACTTCTTTTACCATTGCAATAAGCTCCTCCGGAGAATTAACAAACTCTTCACCCACGGCAATAAACTCGTGCACAGATGACGGGAGCAGATAGAAACTGTCTCCTATACGCTTTGCAAGCTCAGGCAGAACATTTTCATACAGCATGCATGCTGCCCCGAAGTATTTCAGACTGTTGCTGACCACAAACATCGGAATACATCTGTTACTGTCCGCCACAGAACCAAGGACTTCATCGGCAAGCCTGTTCATAGCAACTTCCGGATCTTCACCGTCATCCATTCCGGGTATGATATGATCCGTCTCGAACTTATATCTGACATTCTCAAGAAACATCTCTCTGATAAGATCCTCCATACGATGAACACATGAAGGCAGAAGTCTCGGCGTGTTGAGACCGGCAAGCTTCATAAGCTCGTCCGTGTCTGTCCCCCATCTTTCTGCATGTTCGTTTGTGATAAGCACTGATGCATTTCCTTCAACCGCCCCTTCGATAAGAAAGAAAAATACTATCTCCATATCAAGCATAGGAATATGAGGTATCTTCGATAACAACTCTGCGTTGGATCCGTGTCCGATAAGCTTATATACGATATTCCTTTTTGCTTTTTCAAAATCCGTAAAATCCTCTATATTGATACTTACATTAAGTCTCCCCCTGTCCGCCGCTTCAATGATCTTTGAAACCACGGACGACATCGTCTCACCCTCCTCGTAAGCATTGAAGAAGCCTTCCAGATATACGGTGGGAGAAACATTACTCTCATCCCCAGCCACAACAAGACCGGTAAGGGTTATCCCGTTATTTTTGATAACAGATTTTAGTGTCACTGTCTTAGAAGCTCCATAGTGTTCCTCCACATGTCGCTTTACCTTATCGCAAAAAATATCAAATTCCATAATAAATCTCCTTATAATAAACTATATGCGCACAAAAAAACAGCAGGTGTAACGATCTCATTACATCTGCTGTCTTATAGGCTTTAAGTTAATGCGTACTGATTATACGCGGCTTAAATACTCACCTGTTCTGGTGTCGATCTTGATCTTGTCTCCGTTATTAACGAAAAGAGGAACGGCAACCTGTGCTCCTGTCTCGACAGTAGCAGGCTTTGTAGCACCTGTAGCTGTATCGCCCTTGAAGCCGGGCTCTGTATTTGTGATCTCAAGCTCTACGAACAGAGGAGGCTCGATTGCAAATACGTTACCGTTGTGTGAGCAAACCTTAACCATTTCATTTTCCTTAACGAACTTAAGAGCATCGCCGACTGTATTCTTGTCGAGTGCGATCTGCTCATAAGACTCTGTATCCATGAAATTGAAAAGATCACCGTCTGAGTACAGATACTGCATATCTTTTCTGTCAATACGTGCCTGAGGGAACTTCTCGGTAGGTCTGAAAGTACGCTCTACAACACCGCCGTTCTTAACATCCTTAAGCTTTGTACGAACGAAAGCTGCTCCCTTTCCGGGCTTAACATGCTGAAATTCCACGATCTGGCATACATTGTTGTCGATCTCAATGGTCATACCATTTCTGAATTCACCTGCAGAAATCATAAAATACTTCCTCCTGGATTCATACTGCAGCAAACTTCAAACTTCCGCAAAAAAGCCGCAAAAAGCCCGTATCGTTTACTGTCACGAAATAATACTGTACTACTATACCCTATTCCATTTTGGATTTCAAGATTTTTTTCTTATATATTCGATCATATGGTCTACGGCTACCAGATAACCTTCGAGACCAAGGCCCTTGATCTGCTCGTTGCAGACTTCGGCCGTAACGGAGATCTTCCTGAATTCCTCTCTGGTATTGATATCCGAGATATGTACTTCTATCCTGGGTATATCGTAACTGGCCAGCGCATCACGGATAGCATAGCTGTAGTGAGTATAAGCTCCGGGATTGATTATGATACCTTCCGTGCCGTCTGAATACGCGGCCTGAATGCGGTCGATAATAGCGCCTTCGTGATTGGACTGATATACTTCAATATCAGCGCCTACCTCATCGCCCTTCTTCGCGATCATCTCAAGAAGCGCATTATAATCCTGTGTTCCGTATATCTTCTTTTCTCTTATTCCCAAAAAATTAAGATTCGGTCCGTTGATAACCAGTAACTTATTCATACTAACCTCCATGGTGAAGCACTAAGCGAAAAAATCCAATATAGACATGATCCTTCCCATCGGCCTCATCTGATTTTTATTAAATATTTGCTGCTTTAAGTATCTCTGATGCTATATCCTTTACACACACCCCGTCTGTAATTATGATATGGTCCGCACCCGATTCATAAGCTTCTTTTCTCATTTCAAGCATGTTCTTTATCTTCTCAAGCTTGCCTTCTTTGGTTTCGCCTGCAAGGAGCGGCCTCGTTGTATCATTCATAAGCCTGTTGCATATGGTCTCCGGAGAAGCCTTAAGATAGAATACTGTCCCGAGCCTGCTCATCAGTATCCTGTTGTCCCTGCGTACCGGCATTCCTCCTCCGGTGGAAAGTATGCCTTTGAATCCGGATCTTAAGAGCTCATTTAAGAGTTCCGTTTCCATATCGCGGAATGCGTCTTCACCTTCCTCTGCGAATATACGGGTTATACTTTTTCCTGCATCCTGTTCTATACGCGCATCCGTATCAAGCATCCAGAGTCCCGTTAGATTTTCAAGTTCTCTCGAAACGGTGGATTTTCCCGATCCCATATATCCCGTCAGTATTATATTTCCGACTGTCAATTTCTGCCTCTCCTCATTTTAACTACTGGTGACATCTATAGCTTTCTTTATCTCAATCTATATTTTGTTCCGGATCATTTTTGTGTCAGTTTTTATCAGGCTTATTCTTATCTGCTTTCATCTCAAGCCTTTTCTTTTTCTTCTCTTCGGACCGTATCATCATACGTTTGATGCCGTCAGCAGCTTTCTCCGCGCCGTTGACCAGACCGTCGGCAGCTTTACCTGCGCCGTTCCTGAAGCCGTCAGTAGCACGCTCCTTCGCATTCCTAACTCCGTTTGAAATAAGCGAGCCAATGACCTGCTTAAGTATCGCCTTGCTTTCCGGATCCAGTCCGTTTACCGAAGAACCTATATCCTGAAGGGCTTTTACGGCCTTTTGTCCTGACAAGCCTTCAAAGGTGGTAATGTTATTCTCATCAAGAACCGTAAAAAGAGTATCCAGGAATCTCTTCTTCTCATCAACGGATATTTCATCAAGCCATTCCCGCATCGTCTCTTCCGTATAATCACTCAGCTCATCCATGGCGTCCACATAGAGGAAGTCGGTTCCTTTGACTCCCCATGCCGTAAGCGCATGCTGTGCGAAACCGGTCTCATCCGAATCGGTTACAAGAAATTTCTCCCTGTGTCCGAAAAATCTTCCCACTATGGAAGTCCTGGGCACTATAGTGACGATCTTGTCGGAATATTTGGAATACGTATCCGACGCCAAAACAGTTTCATTCATTCCGGGACCATCAAAATTATATACCCTTTCGATCAGATCCCCTTTGTCGGAATTCTTTATCATGGAATAAACAGCAAGATTCCCGCCCTTTGAATGGCCGCATATAATGGTCTTCTTGCCGCGCTTGGCAAGGATCCTGCCCACATATTCAACAGCAAGCTTCTGAGCCGGTACCTCATCCATATATGATAATTCCAGGTTTTCCTTCCATCCGACTACATTCGAATCGGTGCCTTCAAAAGCAATGATATCCAGATCCGGGAGTACCGAAAAAGTCATCGCAGAAAACTGTACCCCGTCCTTATCGCTCAAAACATGAGCATGATCAAGTACGGATACTTTTCCGTATCTGGCGGTTTTCCCCGCTTTCACAAAAAGAGGATAAACCGAATTATAGAAAACATCTCTTTTCCTGTCAGCTTCCGGATCACTTTGCTTTAAGTACCTGTCGCAAATATTCTTCAGGCTGTCCTTTCTGCCGTCTCCGGCAAGAAGGTTCTCATAGTCAAAATAAGTCAGCCATGCCAAAAGAGCACAGTCAACCTCGTTGACTCCGTCGTAAGAAAAAGCAATATCTCCACGCCAATCAAGATAATCAAATAAAGAATCCATAGAGCATATTATAGTATATATTTTTGATAAAAAAAACGGCAGTGAGTGATCATCTCACACACTGCCGTTAAATTAGTTTCTGACTGAATTTAAGTCAATTAAGCATTAACGATCTTGCCGAAGTCAGGCTTAAGTGAAGCACCGCCGATAAGTCCGCCGTCGATATTGGGCTTGCTTAAGAGCTCTGCTGCATTGCCTGCATTCATAGATCCGCCGTACTGAATACGAACTGCATCAGCTGTAGCCTGATCATAAAGCTTAGCGATAAGCTCACGGATAAGTCCGCAAACTTCCTCAGCCTGGTCAGCAGAAGCTGTCTCGCCTGTTCCGATAGCCCAGATAGGCTCGTAAGCGATAACGAGTTCCTTAACCTGATCAGCAGTGATACCATCAAGATCCCAAGTGATCTGTCTGGTGATCCATTCCTTGTATGTGCCTGCCTTACGAAGAGCAAGTGACTCTCCGCAGCAAAGGATGGGCTTAAGACCTGAAGCGAAAGCCTTCTTTACCTTGCTGTTGATAAGAACATCATTCTCTCCGAAGATATCTCTTCTCTCTGAATGACCGATGATGATATATTCAACACCTGCATCCTTAAGCATGGGAGCTGAGATCTCACCTGTGAATGCCCCCTTGTCCTCGATGTAGAAGTTCTCTGCACCAACATGTACGTTTGTGCCCTTTACTGCCTCAACTACCGGAACGATATCGATAGCAGGTACGCAGTAAACTACATCAACGTCATCATTCTTTACAAGATCCTTAAGTGTTCCGCAAAGAGCAATTGCCTCGCTGGGAGTCATGTTCATCTTCCAGTTGCCTGCGATGATCCTTCTTCTTGCCATAATAAAAATACCTCCATTTTTATATGATCAAAGCAGCACATATTTCAGGCTGCTTTGAACTAAAATTTAACTTATCTTATTTATCGTCTGCAGCGTAAACGCCGGGAAGCTTCTTGCCCTCAAGGAACTCAAGAGAAGCACCGCCGCCTGTAGAGATGTGGCTCATCTTGTCTGCATAACCAAGCTGGTTAACAGCAGCAGCGGAGTCACCACCACCGATGATTGTTGTAGCATCTGTCTCGGAAAGAGCCTTAGCAACAGCCTTTGTACCGGCAGCAAGAACAGGGTTCTCGAATACACCCATAGGTCCGTTCCAAACAACAGTCTTAGCAGACTTAACAGCCTCTTCGTAAAGAGCAACTGTCTTAGGTCCGATATCTGCGCCTTCCTTGTCAGCAGGGATCTGATCAGCGTCAACAACTACTGTTGCGATGTCAGCCTTGTCGATAGGATTGGGGAACTCGTCGATGCAAACTGTATCGATAGGAAGAAGAAGCTTCTTGCCGTTCTTCTCAGCCTTCTCCATCATCTCCTTGCAGTAATCAACCTTGGTCTCGTCAAGAAGTGACTTACCAACTTCATATCCCTTAGCCTTAAGGAATGTGTAAGCCATACCACCACCGATGATGAGGGTATCGCACTTCTCAAGAAGTGTGTTGATAACATTGAGCTTATCAGCAACCTTAGCACCGCCAAGGATAGCAACGAAAGGACGAACAGGCTCTTCAACAGCATTGCCGAGGAAGTCGATCTCCTTCTGCATAAGGTAACCTACTGCACAGTTACCGCCCTTCTTACGAACGTTCTCTGTAACAACAGATACGGAAGCATGTGCTCTGTGAGCTGAACCGAAAGCATCGCATACGTAATCGTCGCAAAGATCAGCAAGCTCTTCAGCAAACTTTGTACCTGCCTCTTCGGGCTTGGTCTCTTCCTTACCGCGGAAACGTGTATTCTGAAGGAGAACAACATCACCTTCGTTCATAGCTGCAACAGCTGCTGTTGCATCAGCGCCTGTTACATTGTAATCCTTTACGAAGTTAACGGGCTTGCCAAGCTTCTCGGAAAGTCTCTCTGCAACGGGTGCAAGTGACTCGCCTTCGTTGGGGCCGTTCTTAACCTTACCGAGATGAGAGCAAAGGATAACCTTAGCGCCATCATTGATAAGCTTGTTGATTGTAGGAAGAGCTGCGTTGATACGTGTCTCGTCCGTGATCTTGCCTTCCTTTAAGGGAACGTTGAAGTCACATCTTACAAGGACTCTTCTTCCCTTTGCATTGAAATCGTCAACTGACTTTTTGTTCAGTGCCATTGAAAATTACCTCCTGTGGAATTTATAAGTACTGCGATAAAAAATGAGGCCCGGTCTGCTGACCGGACCTCATTAATCGGTCTACATAGCTTACAATACCGATATTCTTACTAATACCCTAACCTAAGGTCGGATCAGCCAAGCTCTGCGAAGTACTTGATTGTACGAACCATCTGGCTTGTGTAAGAGTTCTCGTTATCGTACCAAGAAACAACCTGAACCTCTGTCTTGTCATCGCCAACAGGGTTAACCATTGTCTGTGTAGCATCGAAAAGTGAACCGAATCTCATACCGATGATATCGGAAGAAACGATCTCTTCTGTGTTGTAACCGAAGGACTCTGTAGCCTGAGCCTTCATAGCTGCGTTAACTTCTTCCTTTGTAACCTTCTTGTTAACAACTGCGAAAAGCATTGTTGTTGAACCTGTAGGAGTCGGAACACGCTGAGCAGCGCCGATAAGCTTTCCGTTAAGCTCAGGGATAACAAGGCCGATTGCCTTAGCTGCACCTGTGCTGTTAGGAACGATGTTGCAAGCGCCTGCACGTGAACGTCTCTTGTCGCCCTTTCTCTGAGGACCGTCAAGGATCATCTGATCACCTGTGTAAGCGTGGATCGTGCACATGATACCGCTCTCGATGGGAGCAAGATCGTTAAGAGCCTTAGCCATAGGAGCAAGGCAGTTTGTTGTGCAGGATGCAGCAGAGATGATCTTGTCATCCTTTGTAAGAGTTTTGTGGTTAACGTTGTAAACGATTGTAGGAAGATCGTTTCCTGCAGGAGCAGAGATAACTACCTTCTTAGCACCGGCATTGATGTGAGCCTGTGCCTTCTCCTTTGATGTATAGAAACCGGAGCACTCAAGAACAACGTCTACACCGATCTCACCCCAAGGGCAGTTGTTAGCATCCGGCTCCTTGTAGATCTTGATTGTCTTGCCCTTAACAGTGATTGTACCAGCCTCGTCATCAGCTGTTACCTGATCCTCTTCACCGATAGCAACATATCTGCCCTGTGATGAATCGTACTTAAGAAGATGAGCAAGCATGGAAGGTGTTGTAAGATCGTTGATAGCAACAACCTCGTAACCTTCAGCGCCGAACATCTGTCTGAATGCAAGACGTCCGATACGTCCAAAACCATTGATCGCAACTTTTACTGCCATAGTAAAATTCCTCCATTAGATAATTTTGCGGGAAAACCTGTTTTTCTCGCGACAAAAATTATTTTATCTGATTGAGTTTGTAAATTCAAGACAGAATACTCAAATTTTTGTTCAGAATTTTGTGTAAAAATGTTATGTAAATCGCAGGCCGCTAAAGGGTTTGCTCAAAGTCCCCAATTGAAATATACACACGGATATATCGATGTTTTTCAATAAAATTTTGAGCCTCCCTTGTATACTTGTTATAATTACCGACGGATGATATCAGTTTTCGACACGGAGGATCACAATGTCAATAATCGCAGACTGTCATATGCATACATCTTTTTCCGGAGATTCCGAGGCTCCCATGGAAGACATGATCGAAAGGTCCATTGCTCTGGGTCTCAAAGAGATAACAATAACCGAACACATGGATTACGATTTCATATATACGGAAGATGAAGAAGACGGCTTCTTTGAAGTCGATACAGATGCCTACAGGGCAAAATACCTGGAATGCCGCGAAAAATATGCGGACCGCATACGCGTAAACTTCGGCATAGAGCTCGGAATGCAGATGCACATCAACGAAAAAAACAGTGCCTATGCAAAGAGCTTTCCCTTTGATTTCATAATCGGTTCGTCACATCTCTGCAACAAAAAAGATCCTTACCTCCCCTCTTTCTGGGAAGGCAGGGATGAAAAGGAAGGCTGGCATGAGTACTTTGAGAGCATTAAAGATATCGTGAGTTCATATGATGATTTCGACACCTACGGACATCTTGATTATGTGCTGCGTTACGGTCCTACCCGCAATAAAAATTTTATCCTCGATGAATTCAGGGATGATATAGACAGGATACTGAAGACACTCATCGAAAAAGGAAAAGGTATCGAAGCCAATACCAGCGGCTATCACTATGAAATGGGCGGTCCCCACCCCTGCGTCGGGATCTTAAAACGCTATCACGAACTCGGCGGAGAGATACTCACCATCGGATCCGACGCACACAAACCGGAAGCCGTGGCAGCAGGATTTGAAGATGTCCGCAATCTCCTTTTGGAATGCGGATTCGAAAGATACTGCATCTTCCACGAACGCAAGCCCGAATTCCACAGATTATGATCAATATTCATCAATAGTTTATTGACTTGCTTTTTGATGGCGCGTTATAATGTAAGCGCTTTCATATCAATATATAACGTTACCTTGCATAACAAATTTCCAAATCGGAGGTATATCATATAATGACAGGTTCAAGATCTTTCATGGATCAGGATTTCATGCTGAAAAACGACACAGCGAAGCATCTTTTTCACGACTATTCGGAAAAACTCCCTCTCATCGATTATCACTGTCACATCTCTCCCGAAGAGATCTATGAAGACAGAAGATTTAATAATATTACGGAAGTATGGCTCGGCGGAAAGAACCCTGACGGAACCATTACCGGAGATCATTATAAATGGCGTGTGATGCGTGCGGCAGGTATCCCCGAAGAACTTGTCACAGGAAATGCGGATCCCTACGAACGTTTTGCGGCATTCGCAAGTGCACTTGAAATGGCCATCGGTAATCCCATGTATCACTGGTGCCATTTAGAGCTTAAAAAATACTTCGGTATCACCACTCCACTCACTTCATCAACAGCAAAAGAGATATGGGACAAGACTTCCGAAATGCTGCAAAACGATCCGGAACTTACAGTCCGCGGTATCATAAGAAAATCAAATGTCATGTTCATAGGCACAACCGATGATCCTGTCAGCGACCTTTCATGGCACGAAAAGATAGCAGCCGATCCCACCATCGGATTCATGGTCTGCCCTTCTTTCAGGCCAGACAAAGCAGTTAATATCAATAAACCCGAATTTAACTCTTACATAAAGCTCTTAGCCGCATCTGTCGGAAAGGAAGATCTCGGATCATGCAATGATGTTCTGGATGCGTTATATGAGCGTGTGGACTTCTTCAAAGCTCACGGTGCAAGGGCTACGGACCACGGTCTTGACTACGTTCCTTTCAGAAAATGCAGTCAGGAAGAAGCTGACTCCATCTATAAAAAAGCAAGAGCCGGCAGCACTCTTACTGCTGACGAAACTGAAAAATATCAGACCTACATGCTTATAAATCTTGCAAAAAAATATCATAAAGAGAACTTTATAATGGAGATCCACTACTCCTGCACCAGAAATGTAAATGAAAAAAGATTTGATCTTCAGGGTCCCGATACAGGCTATGACATGATCGCAAAATCAAACTGCGGCGATGAACTTTCAATGTTCTTATCCGAGCTTGATAAGACCGACGAACTTCCGAAGACCATAATCTTCTCTCTTGATCATAATGACTTCAACCTCATAGGAACATGCGCCGCAGCATTTCAGGGTAATGAATCCGGACTAAAGAGCCGTATACAGCTTGGTGCCGCATGGTGGTTCCTGGATTCAAGAGACGGAATGGAAGAGCAGATGCGATCACTTGCAAACGCAGGACTTCTTGGCTGCTTCATCGGAATGCTCACGGATTCACGTTCATTCCTGTCATATACCAGACATGACTACTTCAGACGCATCATGTGCAATCTTATCGGAACATGGGTTGAAGACGGCGAATATCCTGCCGACGAAGAGGCTCTGAAAAAGATAGTTCAGGGAATCAGTCACTATAACGCACTTGACTATTTTAATATTAAATAATGAGTTAAAATAATACTCAGACCAATGACATCATGTTATAATACATCACGTGCAAAACGATTTCCGTTTTGTAAAAGCGATCTTGCTTTGTGGAGGTTTAAAAAAAAATGAACGATTTTGGTTTTGGTTCAATGATCGAAACTTTAAAGAAGAATCCCAAGACTATTGTCCTTACAGAAGGAACAGATGCGAGAATACTTGAAGCATCATCAAGACTTTTGGCAAGTAATTTCTTAAAGCCCATCCTCGTAGGTAATCCCGACGAAGTTTACAATGCCGCTGAAGAAGCCGGCTTCAATATCAGAGGCGCTCAGATCATGGATCCTGCAACATTCGAAGATATGGACAAGATGATCGATTGCTTCCTGGAGCTCAGAAAATCAAAAGGTGTGACATACGAGCAGGCTAAAGAGATGCTCTCTCACGCCAACTATTTCGGAACCATGCTGGTAAAGATGGGATACGCTGATGCACTTCTCGGCGGTGCCACCTATTCCACTGCAGATACGGTCCGTCCCGCACTTCAGCTTATCAAGACAAAACCCGGAAACCATATAGTTTCATCCTGTTTCATATTGGTACGTCCCAGCGCATCAGGTGAAAACGAAGTACTTGCAATGGGCGACTGTGCTATCAACATCAAGCCTTCGGAAGATGATCTGGTTGAGATCGCAGAAGAGACGATCAAGTGTGCAAGACTCTTCGGTGTTAATCCCGAGGTCGCATTCCTCTCCTACTCTACGGACGGTTCCGGCAAGGGTGAAGATGTAGACAAGATGCGCAATGCCGCTCGCAAGACCAAGGAACGCAATCCCGATGTTCCCATTGACGGTGAGATGCAGTTCGATGCGGCAGTTTCAAAGAGAGTTGCTCAGAAGAAATTCCCCGGTTCGGAAGTTGCAGGGCATGCAAATACATTTATCTTCCCTGATATCAATGCCGGAAATATCGGCTACAAAATAGCACAGCGTCTTGGCCGTTTTGATGCATACGGACCTATACTGCTTGGTTTAAACTCCCCTATCAACGATCTTTCAAGAGGATGCAATGCTATCGAAGTTTATTCCATGGCTATCATAACAGCCGCTCTGGCATAAAAAACACTGATCAAAAAAACTGCCACACAAGTGTGGCAGTTTTTTTATTTATTTTTTCCCTCTGGACATCAGGATCTTTGCTATCTCTTCATAGCTTGAATCCTTCGGTATGGTATGAGTTCCGGTCTGCAGCTTCTTGTCATATCCGTTATCGCACAAATATGTATCGAAGTCTCTGGCAGAACTTACCAGTCCCAGTGATTCGAGTTCCTTAGCTACCGTATAAGAGCTCTCACCTGACGAGATGCTTACAGCAGCTTCTGAAGTCGATATTGTAGGCACCGGCGTTGGTGTCGGTTTCGGCGTAGGCGTCGGCGTCGGTGTTGGTGTCGGTGTCGGCATAGGTGTTGGTGTCGGTGTCGGTGTCGGCGTCGGCGTAGGTGTCGGTGTCGGCGTCGGTGTTGGCGTCGGTGTCGGCGTAGGTGTCGGCGTCGGTGTAGGTGTCGGCGTCGGTGTTGACGTCGGCGTAGGCGTCGGTGTCGGTGTCGGTATCGGCGTCGGTGTT
>Ga0256407_10010341_pt1 | contig 13134 bp, 3 predicted proteins | sample RumenRJG_04DNA_FD_193489 | JGI IMG/M metagenome (GOLD analysis project Ga0256407, IMG submission 193489) | Bovine rumen microbial communities from Lethbridge, Alberta, Canada - RJG_04 | ecosystem: Host-associated > Mammals > Digestive system > Stomach > Rumen | place: Canada: Alberta | collected... | reverse complement strand
TTTTCTATATAATGAATATTTTTAATTGGGGAAATTGAAGAAAAATGTTCTTCTTTTTTTTTTTGAACAGAAAATTCATATTCTGAGTATTCACTTACATTTCTTGATAATTTATTTGAAGAATATGATTCAATAATTCCTATTCCATCATTTATTTTTAAATATTTTGTTATAAAATATAATCTTGGGTATGTTGAGAATAAAATCATTTTTGTTGAATAATCATCTTTAAATTTTATTATATTATGTAATAATAATTGATATATTGATGAGTCTTTATTTACTCTTCTAAAAATTCTTTTTGCTTTTATTATTTTTTTAAGATTAAATAATATTGTATTATTATTTTTACAATCTATAATTGTTATATTTTTAAATTTTATTTGAGATGAATTATTGTCTGCTCTAAATATTAAACTTCTTAAAAGTTTTATAAATTTATTTGTTATTGATTTTATAAAGAAATTTTCAAATATATTTGATATATAATATAAGTTATTTGAATATTCTTTATTCCCTCCAATAAAATTCATATAAGCATTTGATATAAATTTCAAATAAAATTTTATTAAACTACCTTTTATATTATTTTTTGTTATTATAATATAAACTAAAAAATGTCTAAATAAAATAATTTTGTTTTTTCCTATGACAATTTCAAAAAAATTACCTTTTAAAAATGATGAAGTTATAATTTTTTTAAAAATATTTTTAGAATTAAAATTATTTTCATCTTTATTTGAATAATAAGATAATAATAAATTTCCTTCTATAGTATATATAAAAAAACATTCAATATTAAATTTAAATTCATAAACATTACAAAAAGTCGTTTCTGAAATTCCTATTTTTTCAATTTGTAATATTTTTTTATGCATTAATAAAGATTGATAAAAGTTATTATAATTCATTTTTTTAAATTAAAATAATTCAAAAAAATTAGTTCACATTTTAGTGTATTTTAATAAATAATTTACAAAAAAAATTTAAAAAAATAAATAAAAAATTATAACTATTATCACTAATGAAAAAAATATTATAAAATATTAAAAAAATAATAAAAAGTATTATTTATTTCTTTAAAAAATTTTTTAATAAATAATTATACAAATATATTGAATTTAATAAAAAAGTATAAAATCTAATTTTATAAATCCAAATTATTCTCTATTAAAAGACTTTCTAACAACACTATTAAAATCTTCTTGAATCGGAGTACTCTCAATATCATTTTTAGAATCTTTTTGATTAATAATATTTTTTTCTTGAATAAAAATTAAACTAGACTTAGTAATATTTTTAATAATTTCAGGAGATCTCATTAAATCAATTAATAAATAATACAATTGTTCTTCTTTTAAATAATCTTTTTTAATTCTCGATATTCTAATTCCTTCACAAACATTTAATAATTTATGTGGTAATACCATTTCAGTATAAATTACTCTTTCTGCACTTCCTAAAAAAATTGATCTTAAATAATTTCCAACAAGTAAAACAAAAGCCATATAAAAAGTTAATACATTATAACCAAAAGTTATTTTTGAAAAAGTATCTGAAAAAGTTATTATTTGTATTCCTTCAATTTTATCTTCATTATTATTATTTAAATTTGGTATTTCATTTGTTAAATTTGATGATTTAATATACCAAAATTTATTATATTGATCTATTATTTTTAAACCTAAAATTATATTTTGTTTTTCATTTATTAATTCAACTGGTCTTTCTTCAGATGGAATTCTTAAAAATTTAGAAAAAGCTTTTTCAATATAAATTTGATTAGAAATTTTTAAATCAAATAAATTAGAACTTTTTAAAGTTTCATTTAATTGTTTTTTAATATTATCATTTAATTCAAAATCTTCATATCTATATAAAGACTCATCACTTTTTCCTAATTTTCTTGAAAAAGAATAAGTTAATCTTAAATAAAATTGAAAAGATTTATCATTTAAATTATTATATAAAGACTCATAACTTTTTGGTGAAATATCCCAATTAAAATCACCATAACCTTTAATAGTAATATTTTGTATTTGTTTATTATTATATAAACTAATATAAGTATTAGGATCTTGATTAGATTTATTCATTAATTGTTTAAATGAATCATAATTAAAATTTAAAATTTCTAAATTTGAACTTTCTAAAAGTGTTAAATTTCCACTTTGAAAACTATTATTATAATGAAATTCAACTTTCATATGAATTCCATTAATAAAATTATATTCAGAAGAAGGATTTAAAGAAGAAAATAAAACTAAAGGTCCAAACATAATTGCCAATACGAAAAAAAATAAAGACCATCCCATAGAAATTTTTAAAAATAAAGTTCTCTTACTTCCAATTCTTCTTCCAGTATAAGATTTATTAAAACATTTATTAATAAATAATAATCCATTTATTTCTTCAAATTTTAACCATTGCCATATTTCTAATGCAGTTGGTGTAAATGACCAATCAATAAAATTCTTTAATTCAAATAAAAATGGTATTGCTTTAAATGTTTTATATATTATATTATATGTCATACTTGATCCTGCCATTAAAGGAGAAACTTTTCTCATTCCTGCTAAACCATATTTTATTTGAAGACCTGAAAAAGTAAAGTAGAAACAATATAAAATATAAAATATTAATGTATAATTATTTGATAGTAATTCATTTATGAAATATTGTTTTTTTATGTTTATTATTATATTTTTGTTTGTGTCATATAATGGTAAATACCAAAATATGAATATGTGAATTGAGATTACTGTTATTATTTGAAGGATAAATTTTATTATTATACTATATTGTACTCCTTCATATTGATATGATATTAATTTGTATTTTTCTTTGTTTTTTTTTATGTATTCTTGTATTTTTTCGTAATTTTTATCTAAATTTTTATTTTCTTTTTTTATTTTTTCTGTTATGTCTTCTCCATTTTTTTTATCATATATTTTAAATTTTATTGATTTAATTTTACGTGTATTTTTTAAATAAACATATCTGTCAATTACACATAAAATTAAATGAAGAAAAAGAACAATTATCATACTACTTGAAAATTGTTTTGGTTGTAATTTATCATCATTTAATAAAAATTTATCTTGTTCCATATCAGTATAAAATACAATAATATATAATATTATTAATATTTGAAATATAGTATAAAATAAATAAAAATCCATTCCAGGTTTTTCATTTCTTATATAATTAAAATTTTCATTTATAAAAGAAGTAATATTTGTAAAAAAATCTTGATTTTCTTTTTTTTTTGAATCTTTAATAAGTAATTGAATATCTTTATATTCTAAAGTTTTTGTTTTTAATTTAAATTCATTAATAACTTTTTCAGATTTAAAAAATTGAATTCTCGAATTTGCTTCTTCAATTGTTTCATAAAAAGTTTCAATTTTATCCCAAAGTCCTTTTTTAATTAATAAAAATTGATTAATTAATAATGATCCTAAAATAAAAAAATCATAAATTAAATAATAAATTAATGATATTTGTTGATTTTCTTTAAATCTTTTTATACCTAATCTTGATAAAAATGAATTTTTATTTTCTAAATTTGAAAAGAAATTATATAAATAAGGAAATGTGTCTTTTCCTTCTAAGAATATATCAATAAAATTTAATTGAACTGTAAATTTAATAAAAATAATAGTTGAACTTAAAATTAAACAAAAATTCCAAAAATTTTTTTTTGGTCTTGGATATTGGGTTATTCCAAATAAAAAAACTAATAAAGTCCAAAAAATTGAAATTAAACTTCCATAAGCAAAATTATTTATTACCATAAAAAAATAACAAACATATTCAAAATTTTCAATCATGTATTTATAAGATGATTTTATTAAAAAAATAAATAATCTACCTTTTGAATAATATTCTTTAAAAAAATGATTTCTTACTTTATGTTTATTTTCATAATATTCTGCTGTTGGGAAAAATAAATCTGAGTCATTTTCATTATTTTTACTTATTTCTTTTTTTAATTTTTTTATTAATTTATTTTCTTCTTCTTTTAATTTTTCTTCTTCTTTTTTTATTTTTTCTTCTTCTTCTTTTTTTTCATCTAAAGAATAAATATTTGAATCTATTAATTCATTATTATTTTTTTCATTTAAATATTTATCAATTTGAATTAAATTCATTTGTTCTTCTTCATTTTTTTTTAAATTTTCCTTAACAATATCAATTTCTTCAATATTATTATTATTAAATATTGGATCATATATTTTTTTATTTTCTTTTTCAAATTTATTTATTTTTTCATCTAATTCAGAATAAGTAAAATCATTCCCTTGTAAAATATTTAATAATTCAGATTTAAGAACAATTTTATCTAAATCAATTTTTCTACTTGCATAATAAATTCTTAAAGATAATTTAACTAACCAATGTTTTCTTATTAAATTACCGATTGAAATTTTTTTTTTTTTCTTTTTATTTAATTTAAAAGAATTATAATAATCATTAGTATCATTTAATTTATATTTTTCATTCCAATTTTCAATCATTTCTTTTAATGATTCTAATGTTTCTTCAATTTTTAATCTTTCTTGAAATTTATCTTTCATTAATTTAATTCTATGATTATTAAATAAAAAACTATGACATTTTCCAATAATAAATGCTTGATTCATATATTCATAATGATACTTTAAAATATATTTTTTAAAATCATATGAAGAATATATTTTTTCTTGTAAAAGAAGTAGAAAATAACAAAATATTTTCATTAATATTGATAATAATTCTCTTTTTTTTATAATATTATTTTTTGAATTTAAATCAATTAACTTTTCAAATCCTAATATATTCATATAAACATTTAGTGTTTCTGAATTTATTTTATAAATATCTAAAGGAATTTGAAAAATAAATTGAATTAATAAATCAAAAAAAAAATATGGTTTTATAAAATTTTTAATTCCATTTTTTAAACCCCATTTTTTACCAGCAAGAAAATCACATAAATAATATATATAATATATACTAAATCCCATATAACCAAGTGAAATTAATCCTCTATTTTGAGATGAAATAATTAATATTATTACTAATACTATTTGATGAAGAATTAAAAAAAAATAATTTCTAAATTTTTTAAATTTTCTTACATCTTTATTCTTTTTTGTTTTTTCTTTTCCTTTTTTTATCTTTTCAATTTCACGTTGATTTAATTTTAAATTTTTATCTTCTTTATTAGATAAAGAAAAATTTAAATTTATATCATATGAAAATTTCATATCATAAATAAAAGATTCATATTGTTGTTTAGTTAAAAATTCCAAATCTGCAAATTTTCTACTATATTTATCATATAATTCATTAAATTTAATATCATTTTTATCTTTCTCATATAATGAAAAGGAAAAAAATTCTAAATAAAAATATAAAATAATTAATATTATAACATCAATCCATAAAGTTCTAATTTGATATTGATAAACTCCACAACTTAAAAAAAATCCCCATTTAATTCCTAAAATATCATAATACCAAGGAATTTTAAATAATTCTTTTAAATATTGTATTATTTCATTATCATTAAATAAATTTGTATTATAAGAAATATTACTAACAAATAATATATATTGTAAATTAAAAAGAAATAAAACTAAAGATGAAATATAAAAAATAACTTGAGTATTTAATTCATTTTTTAAATATGTATAAACAACAAAAAATAATAAAATAAAAGATATTATATTTACTTTTAATAAAGCTTCAAATAAAACTAAAGCAATTATTATTACTTCAAGAAAAGCTTTTATTGCTTTTTGAAATGAAATTGAATAATCAATCATTTTATTTTTAACATATTTATTTGATGAATTATCTTTTGAAATAATTGTTCCTTGTGTATGTCTAAATTTATTTTTTATACTTTTCATTAAATTATCATCATTATTATCATTTAAAATATCATTATTTTTACTTTCATTTAATTCAAAATCATTAATTGGATTATCTAATTCAATATTAATATTACTTATTGAACTTTCATTTAAACTATTATTTGATTCATTATTAAAATTAAACATATTTGGAATAATATTTTCTTCTGGATTATCTAAACTTAAAATTGAATTTTTTTTTTTATTATCAAAACTTCCTCCTCTTTTTCTATTTGGAATTTTTTTTGATTCTTCTGCAGATTCCATTTTAACTTTTATTTCTTCAAATTTTGAAACAAAATAAGCTCTAATACTAAATAAACCTATTATTAAAAAATAACCAAATGAATAACTAATAAAATTATATTTAGTTTTATTTGATTGATATGAACAATAAAAACCAAAAATATAAATTATTCCTTTTAAAAATTTAATTGTTTTTGTTTCTTTTTCATCTTCATAAAATTTTAAAACTATATTTGATAAGTAACTTAATGATATAAAAATTAAATTAAATTTCCAAACTAAATTAAAATATTCTTCTTGAAGTGAATGTGTTGTTTTAAAATGATTTTTTTTTTGAGAATTATATAATTGAATACTATCATCATTTATTTCATTTTCTAAAATATTACTATAATAATTTTTAAATGATTTCATAATATAAAAACTAAAAATAAATATTTCAATAAACATTGATATAGAAAGCATCCAATAAATAGATAAAATATCAACAACAATAAAAATAATAATCCAATAATAATGAAGAATATAATATAAAACATAATAAATTTTAGTTGAATATTGTTTTAATAAATCATCATTTAATAAATAATTTTTATGTAAATCTTCACTTCCATCACTAAATTTTTTATTACTAGTTTTTTTATTATCATTTGAATCTATTTTTGTATTTATTTTTAATTGTCTATCAATTTCAAGATATAATGCAATACTTATAATAAACATAATCATATAAGGAAATAAATTTGAAGTGTAATCTGCTTCATATAAAAAAAGACCAAATAATTCTAAATTTCTTCTTAATCTTGGAGTATTTAAAACATTCCAAAAACTTAATGGTCTTTTATTTAAAAATTGTAATATATATATTATAACAAAGTTAATTATTGATGATAAAATAAGTAACCAAACATAAAAAAATATATTTTCATTATTTTGATATTTATTTGATGCTATTTTTATATATTTATAATATATTATGAATATTATAAATAATTCAAATAGGAATAATATATTATTTTCTATCATTGAAAAACAAATTATAAAACATGCAATAATAAGCCAAATATATATTCCAAATATAAAATCACATAATGTTATTAAAATAAATTTTATTGTATTTCCTAATTTTTCATTTTGATCTATTAATTGAAAAATTGAAAATGTTTTACTCTTACATTTTTGAAATATTATACTTGATGAATTACAATATTCAATATATAAAAAATAAAATGCAATCCATGAATAATGAATATTTTTTAAATTATCAAAAAATAATAATGATAATAAATTATATATATTTGTTGTTTTATCATTTTGTTGAATTTCTGGATAAATTAAATGAACAATGTATTTTAATATAAAAATTATATTTATTGAAATTAAAAATTTAAAATAATGTTCATCAATATGTTTTGAAAAAACATAAAGTGAAAAAATAAACATTAAAATTATTTCATTAAATATATTTATATTTTGACAAATACTTAAATAAAAGAATACAGTTACAAGAATTGAATTTATAACTGAATCAATTTTAAATATTATTTCAATTTCTTGTAAAATGTAATTTCCTTCAAAATGAATTTTAATTAAATCATTTAATTCTTTTTTTTTAATATCTTTTTTCTTTTCAATATCACTTTTATGTAATTCATAAAATATAAAATATTTCATTTGAATATAAATATAAATTTGAAATAAAGTAATAATTGTTATTTTTAAACCCATATGAATTAAAAATGATGATTGATCATTTTCATATTTAACTAAACCAAAAGCCTTAATATAATAACTTCCAATTTCAGTAAAAATTTTAATATTAAAAATATAAGTAGAAAAAAAAGTTAATATTAAAATAGGGAAAATAGTATATTTTGTAATATTTAAAAATAAAAGAATATCTTCCATATAAATACTTAAAAAAATCCAAATAATAAATAAAACATTAGCATAAGTATCAAATAAATTTATCCAAATAATAATACCAATTCTACATAAATGAAGAAAAAATTCTGGAGTAATACAATATTTAATAATATATAATTTTATTTTATTATAAAATGATAAATGTTTTGATTCAATATAAAATTTTATTATTCCTTGTGCAACATCTATTGATTCATTCATATTTTCAAAAGACTCATTAAATTCATTATTAATATATTCAATTTGAGATTCAAAATTATAAGTTTTATTATTTTTTATTGTTAGAAAAAATACTAATAAACAAAAACCAAAATAAAAAAAAATAAAAGGAATAATATTTAAAATAATCCAATTTTTAAAATAATTATAATTTGAATTTTCTTTATTAAATAATGATAATATACCAAAAAGATTTTTCCAATCTTCATTAAAATATGAATCAAATAAATCTTTAATAAATGGGCAATTAAATAAATAATTTATAAGAAAATAAATAGGTAAACAATAAATAAAAAATTTTGAAATTTTTTTTCTTAACCAATGATTAACTTTTAAATTAAATAAAAGAGAAGATAAATGTATTAAAACAATAAATAAAAAACATGTATGAATACTTGAAGGTTGAATTATTGTTCCTAAACATATTAGATATAATCCAACTGATAAAAGAGTATTTTCATTTCCTTTCCAAGTTTTCATTAATTTTATATAATTATTTGAATATTTTTTCCAATTTGAACCACTAAAATTATTAATTGAATAATACAATAATAATAAAATTAAATCAAATAATGATATTCCCATATCAAAAAGTGAATAATTTATATTATTTAAATTCATATTAAATATTTCAAAAATAGTTTCATAATTTTTTAAAATGTTTTTATCATATATTTTGTAAATTATAAATAAAAATCCTTTTATTATAATATAACAGAATTGAATTATATATGATATATTTAATACTTTATTTAATAAAATAAATGAATATTCAGAGTGAAAATTAAAGAAAATATAAATAAAATAAAATGATAAAAAAATATGAACTAAATTTAAATATGAATAAGTAAATAAAGATATTAAAAGATAAATTATAGATATTAAAATTCCTGAATAAAATACAAAAATAAATGTTTTTCTTTTTTTCTTTTTTTTATTTTTATCTTCATTATTTCCATTTTCATTATTATTTTCTTTTTCTTCATTTTTATTTATAGATTTATCTTTATCAATAAATGAATCTTCTTTTTTTTCTTGACTAATTTCTAAAGGAAAAATATTTCCATTAGAAATAATATTATTATTATCAAAATCATAATTCTCATTCATTTTTTTATCCGTGAATTTATATTTAAAAAAATATATAAAGTATATATTTAAATAATTAAATTAAAAAAAATTATTTAAATTTAATACTCATTTTCATTTCATATAATTAATAAAAATAAAATTATAATAATGAGAAAAATAGAATCTGCAAGAAGAGATAAAAAAATTTATGATCAAGATAAAAAATATTCAAATACAACTTTATTTAAAAAAAGAGAATTAAGAGGATTTTCATCAAGACCAAAAACAACAAAAACAATATCAATATATACTGATTACCAAAAAAATTTTCCTACTTTAACTCAAACTACACTTCCAACTTCATTTAGAAATGAATCAAAAACAACAAAATATAATCCAATAATAACTCATTCAAATTTTTCTGAAATAATATCAAATGATTCTTTTTATTTAACAGAAACAAAAAAAATAATTGTTCCTACTATTTCTAATATTTCAAAAATAAATAATATTTCTAATTTTTCTTTTAGAAAAGATAATAAAAATGAAAATCCAGATACTTTATTTTTAAAAATTATAGAAAAAAAATTAAAAACTAATAATAATATTGATTTAAATTCAAATTTACTTGAAGAAAAAAGAGAAAGAATTAAAAATAAAAATGGTATACAAGATTATATAAATAAAACAAGAGAAAATATTTTATTAAATTATACAACTAAAATGAAAAAAGAAAGATCAATTAGATTAAATGAAGAATATAATAATAAAATTGCAGCCATTGATTCAAAAATTAAATCTTTAATTGAATCATATAATCTTTTTAATTCTCAATTTTTAAGTAAATTTTCTGATTATGTTAAAATTTTAGAAATAAAAAAAGCAATTGAAAAAATTAAAAATGAAGAATTAAATGGAATTATATTAAAATTAAAATTAGAAATTTCACAAATTGAAAATAAAATAAGAGCAATGGATAATGATAAATCAACATTTTATAAATGGTTATATTTTCAAATTGGAGTAAAAGAAAATAAATTAAAATTACCAATATATTATAAATATATTTTAGAAGAATCTGAAAGTAATTTTCAAAAAAATATATCAACTTATAAAGCACATAAAAGATTAACAAAAGGAAATTTAAGAAAAAAACCAATTGAAAAAAAGTCACAAAGACTTTCTTTTTTTAGTGATAATTTCTTAACAAGTGAAAATCATTTTAATACATATAAATTTTTATCAAAAAAAGAAATATTAAGAATTAGAGATTATTTATATAAACCAGTTTTTGAATCTACTGAAGAATTTAATGAAAGATTCATTAAATTAAAAAAAGATATTATTAATAATTTAGATTTATATACTAAAATAAAAGATGAATTATTTGAATTAAAAAAAGAAAAAAATGATTTTAAAAATCAAAAATTAAAAGAACTTGAATCAACAGATAATTATATTTTTGAAAAACAAAAAGAATTAGAATTTGAAAAGAAGAAAAAATATTTATTAAAAAGAGAAATTCATGATTTAAAACATATGATAAAAAATATTTTAAATAAGAAAAAAAATAAAAAAGATAAAAATAAAAAACAAAGAACAAGTCTTTTAGAAGTACCAAAATATATAAAAAGACCAAAACCAAAATTAACAAATTCTCTTGAAATGGTTTATCAAACTTGTCTTCAAAATAAAATAGATGATTTTGATATAAATATAAATAAAAAAAAAATTAATAAAAATTATAAAATACATGAAATGATAGAAAAACTTAATAAAATTGAACTTTATACAGATCATTTAATATCAAAAATAAAATATTTAAAACAAAATGTAACAATTGATAATTATAAAAAAATCCAAAGTAATATTGATAAAATGCATATTAAAGAAAAAGCAAAAATTCAAAGAGAAGAATTAGAAGAAAAATTTAAACAATTAAAAGAAAAAGTTGAAGAAAGAAATAATAAATTTTATTTTTTAACAAAAAGACCTATTAATACTTATTTTGAGTATTGTAAAAAAAATAGAGCAAAAACGGCATCAATTAAAAAAAATTATACTACTGAACCAACTTTAAATGATTATATATTTGATGATTCTTATGTTGAAGAATCAAGTAGTGATTCAGAATCTGAAAATATAGAAAATAATAATTTTTAATATATTAAATTATGATAATTTATATTTAAAGTAAATATTTTTTTTATTCTATTTTTATTCTTTCTTCTATTTCATTTATTTTATTTATTAATTCTTTATATTCATTTTTTTTATTTCTTCTATTTATTTCTTCATTAAATAAATTATAAATTTCATATAAACCAAAACAATATAAAGATATCATTATACTATTTTCCTTTATCATATCATTTTGATTTAATAATTCTTTATTTTTATCAATATAAGAGATAAATTTAATAATATCATCATCTTTTTTATTTTTAGTATTCCTATTTAAATATTTTAAATAACTTATAAAAAGTGATTTAATACAATCAAATTTTGTTTCTTTTAATATTAATTTATATAATGATTCTGCTTGTTTTAAATTACCAAAATTAATATCTTTTAAAATTGCAATTGCAGTTAAAAATTTTACATTATTTTTTTTTTCATTTGTTAAAATTTCTTTTTCATTATTTTGATGTATAAAACATAAATTAGAAGTAGAAGTAATTGAAATATTTTTTTCTTGATAATTTTCTTCTATTCTCTTTATTTCTTTTTGATAAATTTTTTTACAATTTTTTAATATTTTTTTATCAGGGAAATCATTATAAATTCTTTTATTTATAAACCTTAATTTTAATTTATCATCATATGACAAAATATTAGATTTCATTAAATTTTGAATTGCTAATTCCTTAAAAGAAATTGGTTTTATTTTTGATTTTAAATGAATAGTTACTCTTGAATTTTTTTCACTTGAATTCTTAATTAAAATATTATTATTTGAATTATCAGAATTTTTTACCATTTCATCAATATTAATAATACTTTGAATTGATTTATTACTTTTTTTTAATGGAATATCATTTAAATCTTTTTGAACTTTATTATTTTCTATAAAAGTTAAACTCATATTTTTATTTAAATTATTAAGATTAAAATTATTATGAGTTTGAGAATTCCTATTTAATTTTTTATTAATATGATTAAATGAATTATATAAATTATCATCATATTCAATTATTTCATTTGATAATTTTGGTCCAATTTTTTTATTTGGTATTAAAATAAATTTTTTATCATTAATAAATTTATCATTAATTAATTGTAATTGTTCTATATATTCTCTTTTCATTTCTTCTATTTGATTACATAAAAATGCACATTTTATTGTAAAATGTGTCACTGTTAAATCTATTATTTGTTTTATTTCATTATTTTTATTTTGAATTTCATTCAAATTTTTTGTTCTTATTCTTGATGAAAAATGAGTTTTTAATTGATTTGTATTTATTTTAATTCTTTTATCTCCAATCTTTTTATTAAAATTATTATTTGAGAAATTTATTTTTTTTTTAAATGAAATTATTTCATTTTTCATTTTTATTATTTAACATTATTATTTAATTTTAATAAATTGAATAATATTAAATATATATATTTTTGAAATTATTATTTATTCAAATTATCATTTTTTCTTCTACATTTTTAACTCTTTTTTAATTACCTTCATATACAATTTTACATTTTTAATTTCAAAATAATGAAATTAACTTTTTTCATTTTTTCTGTAATATTTATAATTTTTATATGATTA
>Ga0256407_10010338_pt1 | contig 13135 bp, 6 predicted proteins | sample RumenRJG_04DNA_FD_193489 | JGI IMG/M metagenome (GOLD analysis project Ga0256407, IMG submission 193489) | Bovine rumen microbial communities from Lethbridge, Alberta, Canada - RJG_04 | ecosystem: Host-associated > Mammals > Digestive system > Stomach > Rumen | place: Canada: Alberta | collected... | reverse complement strand
TGTTTGTGCTTTTTTTATTTTTTTCCTTTTTGTTTGTGGACTTTTATTTTTCTCTTTTTCTTTTTCAGTTTTATTTTCTACTTGTTTTTCTTTATTGTTTTTTTTTTCCTCTTTTGAATCTAATGATATTTTTGAATCAATATTTTTTTCATTTTTTTTTACATTTTCAATTAAGGATTTTTTTTCATCAGAAGAAGCTATTTTTGAATTTCTAAATGTATTTGAAATTATTGTATTTGCTTTTGGTTGACTATTATTTGAATTTGATTTAGAACTATTATTTTCATTTCCTTTTTGTCCATTATTAACATTATTTAATTCAGATTGTTTTTCTTCATGAAGATTACTTATATTATTTTTTGATTCTTCAAATTCTTTTACTGTTATTTTATCAGGAACATTATTTATTATATTAATATTTGAACTTGATAATTTTTGAGTAGATGCACTTTTTTTTTCTTCAATATCATTTATAGTATTAATAATATTATTATTATTATTATTATTTTTATCATTTTCTTTTATCACATTCTTATTATTTTTACCTTTTGTTACAATTGTAGAAATAATATTATCAATAGTATCATGATTCATATAATCAAAAATTTCATTATATTCTTCTTTAGATAAATTTTCTTTAATTAAAGTTTTATTTTGTATTCCATTAAATTCAACTTCAATTGTATTATCCGAAGAAGAATAAGATTTATCATCTTTATTATCACTATTATTTTTAGATTTTTTATCATCACTGTTGTTATCTTTTTTTTTACTACCACTATCAATATCACTACTACTATTAGCAATACTAGGATTATTTTCAGAAGTTTTATCAAAAACTTCTTTTCTATGTGTATTAGGATTATTATCATTATCAGGAGTTTCATTAATTTCAGTCAATTCTCTTTTAATTTTATTATTAATCTTTTGAAACAAAGGAGATTTTTCACCTAAAGAATTATATTTATTAATAGACATTTTATCACTGTCATTAAAATTAGTGTTTTTTTCACTTTCATGTCTATTATTAATTCTATTAGAAACATTTCCTTGATTAGAATTATATTTTTTCCAAACTAAATCTAAATCATCAAAAGCCCAATCAAAATTTAAATAATCACCATTAATCCCATATAAAGTAGCACATTCACCTATTAATTTAATTAATAAATTTCTTAAATAATCATAATCAGGTCTATCTTCAAATTTTAAACTTTTACAATAATTTAAATAAATCCCAATTTCATCAGGTAAACCAAAGCATAAAATTTCAGTAGGAATTTGTAATTTTTTTTCCATAATTCTTCTATATCTATCATCACCAATTCTTAATCCTTGCCAAGGTAAACTTCCCCTTAAAAAAAATATTAATAAATAACCAATGCTTTCTAAATCATCTCTTCTACTTTGTTCTATACCTAAATGAGTATTTATTGAAACATATCTTGCTGTTCCAGTTAAAGCTCTTCCTTCTCTATATGGTATATGTTGATGAGTTTTTGGATTTTTATATCTTTTTGATAAACCAAAATCAATTAAGTAAATTACATTACTTTGATCATCAATTCCAATTACGAAATTTTCTGGTTTTATATCTCTATGAATATAATAATGTTTATGTAAATTTTCTATTCTATTTAATATTTGTAAACCTATTAAACAAACTGATGATATTGTAAAAGTTTTTTTTTTGCAAAAATGAAATAAATCTATTAAATTTGGACCAAGGAATTCAATTATTAAATAATTCATATCTAGAACTGATCCAACACCATAAAATTTTGGTACACCAACTACTGAATCTTGAGGAATAAATTTTTTACCTGAAATATCTTGTCCATGTTGGATATTTAATAATGTTTGATATATTTTTGCTTCAATTTTTAATTGGGATGTTTTATATGATTTTTTCTTTTCTCTTTTTACTGCTATTTCTATATCATCTCTTATTGAATATGATAAAAAAATTTCACCAAATGCACCTTTTCCTATTAAGTCTAATAAAACAAAATTTTCTGCTATTATGTCTTGAGGATTTGCTTTTTTTGTTGTTGTATTATTGTTTGTGTTTTCTAGTTTTGATGTTGATTCATCTTTATGAAATTTTTGAGATGGAACATTTTTAATTTCAAAATTTTGCTCTTTTTCTGTATTTGAATCTTTTTCTGTGTTTGATTCCTTTTCTGAATTTGAATAGTCTTTTTCAGAAGTTGATTTCTTTTTTTCATCCATTTTTTTTTGAATAATTTCAATGTTTATTTTTAAAATTTTTCAAATTATTATGATATAATTAAATTTATATATTAAAAAAAATATATTACAAAACGATAATGGAAGTTCAAAATGGATTGATTTATATAAATAATATACCGAATGTAATGGTAAAAGATAATCAAAATTATACTCATAATCAATTCTATTATAATAATAATTTTTTTTCATATACTAAAATTCTTCCCTTATTTAGTAAAAATGAAAATCATAATGAAAATTATTTTTCACAAAAACGTATTAAAATAAAGTCTCATTCAAATGGAAAAAATCCATATTATTCTATTTATAATAATGTAAATGTTAATAATATTAATAATTATTATATATTTCAAAATATTCCTAATGAATCTTTTAATTATGAAGAATATTATAATAATTTACAAGAAAAATATTTAATTAATAATAAAGATGAAGATGATATACCAATATTTCAAATGAAAATTAAACTCCCTAATAAACCATTTTATTCAGTAATTTTTAAAATATTTAGAAATGATAATTTATTTGATTCTTTTAAAAATTTTTGTCAAGAAAATGATGTACCTGATAAATTATATAAACCTATTTTAATACAAATCATTACTGCAATGAATAAATTTCATTCTATTTTTAATGAAACAATTAATACTGATAATTTTAAATATTTAGTTTCTATATCAAAAGAGTATAAATCAATTTATAAGCAAGATGGATAAGAAAAAAATTTTGCTTTATTTGTATATATATATAACTTTTTCCACCTCTATAAATAAATATATAAATTAATGAGGAACAAAAAATTAATATAATAGAAAGAAACATTATAGTGTAATTATCAAAAAATATTTTTTTATTTTTAATTTAAATTTTTAAATATAAAAAATATAATCAATTAAAAAATGTCTATACAACCAAATGAAAATGAACAAAATTTAACTGATCCAATTAATCAAATACCAAAAAATATTGATATTGAACTTACTAATATTTCAAATTATATAGATAGGAATCCAATTTTAGATTTAAAAAAAATAATTAAATATAATGATAAATGTGCAGAAGCAATACTTGAAGATAAAATAGAATTACCTAAAGAAATATTATCTAAATTAGAAGTTTATTTAGAAACAAATGCAATTGAATCTAAATTAAATTTAGATAAAAAAATATTAATTGTAATTATTCAAAATTTAGCATGTTGTTATCAAAAAATAAAAGATTATGATAATTGTGTTTCTTATTTAGAGGCAGTAATTTATCATTTTGATTTATCATTAACTTCAAAACATCATATAATAATAAATGAAGAATATTTTATTAAAAGTATAAATGAAAATCAATCAAATTACTCTTTATTAGGAGATTTTATTTTAGAATTAAGATTTTCTGCTAAATTTCATCTTCAAATGTGTGCAGTTTTATCACAAGCAAATAGACATCTTGAAGCATTAAAACATGCAAAATTAGCAACTTTAATGTGTGAAGATAATTTAATTAAAACAAATTATTTATATAATCAAATGAATAATAATGATATTACAGAAATAATAAAACAAAATATGAAAATTATACATGAATTATATAATAGAATAATAGAATTAAGGAATGGAAAAAATAATAATATAAAAAATAATCATTCAAATATCAATAATTTAATTTCAAATTCTAATAAAAATAATTTTACTTCATATTCAAGTTATACAAATTATGAAATTAATAAATATCAATCAAATCATATATTAATGACTAATATAAGACATATTTTTGGAAATGTTGTTCAAAAAGATGATTGGATTCAAATGATAAATATTGGTAATATAATGTATTTAAGTCCTTTAAATTATGAAGAATTAGAATTAGATTCTGAACCAAAATATGAATTATTAATTGATGCAATTTTAGAAAAAATTGTTATGTTAACTGTTTCTTATTTTTGTATTGCAAATGAATTAAGATTTATTTGTAATGATAAAACAAATAATAAATTAAATGGGGAATTTTATCATTATAAAGCTATTGAATTTTCATCTTTTTTTTTACCTGTATCTTGTCCTATTGTAAAACATTATATTTTTAGTTATTATAAACATTATGGTAATAATATGGAAATTATTCCAGAAAATGAAATTATACAAATGAAAATTGATTTAATTAGAAGTGAAATTGAACAAGATAAAGATACATTAACTTTTATTAGAGGTAAAAAAATAAATTACATTAGAAAAGTTATAATGAATGAAAATAATAATAATGTTTTAAAAAAGAAAAATGAAGAAAGAACTGATATTATTCCTAATAATGATTTTGTTTATAAATCAAAAATAAAAGAAGATAGAGCACCAAAATTCAAATTAAACTTTAATAATTTAAGAGATAGTAATTCAAGTTTAAAAGAAAATAACTCAGATAGAATTAAAATAAAACAAATAAATAATAGTAATAATAATAATGAAAAATATATATTATTAGAAAAAAATGGTTTTTCAGGTTCAAAAACAGAAAGAACAAGATTAAATCAAATGAATAATAATAAAAAGCATTCAAAAACTAATAGATACATTTCTGCAAATCATAGTCATAATCTCACAAATAATAATACAAATAATAATAGTAAAGGTAATGGAAGTATGACTGCAAGAATTGGAAGTTATAATAAGATAAGTAATAGTAAGAATAGTGCTACTAAAATAAGTAAAACTCAGAGAGATTATTTTCATTCAAGTGAAAGAATTTTTAAAGGAAATCAATATACAAATAATTATAAGAAGGTATCAAATAAACAAAGTAAAATTCAATCATCAAAACAACAATCAAATAAAAATAAAATAAATAATATTAAAAATAATTATAATAATAATATTATTAAAAGTTCTAATTTACTTGATCGATTATTAATAAATAGTAAAATGAATCAAAAAAAAAATGGACATGAAACTATTTCAAATAATCAATTTTTAAGTACACTAATTAAAGTTTTACAACCAAAAAAAAATTATACAAATACATATTCTGGAAATAAGTATATCAAAAAAATTAAATAAATAAGTTATTTTTTTCATTATATAATTTTTTAATATATATATTTATAAATGAATTCAAAAATTCAATCATCTATGAAATATGAAAATTTAAGTGGATTAAATGAAGATGAGATTATAGATAAATATGAGCATTTATTAACTGAAAGAGAAAAACAGATAAGAGATTTAAGTTATAAATTTGGTAAATTAAATAGTCAATTAATTGATAATGAAGAAAAAATTAATACAATAAATTCTGAACTTATTGATTTAGATAAGAATTATAATAAAACTATAAAAAATTTGAAAATGGAAGTTGAAAATATTCAAATATTAAAAAAACAAATTGAACAATATGAAAAAGAAAATATGGAACTAAGAGAAAAAGTTAAAATAAAATTATCTAATTTTGATGGAAAAGAACAAAAAGGGAATAATATAGAAAAAAATAAAGAAAAACTTACTCCAACTCAAAAATTATTAAGTGAAAATATTGATTATATTCCAGTGTTTAATAAATAGAATATTTTTATAATTTATTTAAATATAATATTATAATTATAGAATTTAGATTCATTTTAATAATTTTCAATGAACTATTTGTTAAATTATTTATATCAATTATTTTTTAAATATGGAATATTTTTTAAATATTTAATTATTACTATTAATTTTTTTTTCATGAAAAATAAAATTAATGTTTAAAACGATAAATATTATCCATTATTATATTGTATAAACATAAAAAAAAATTTGACTTAAAATAACTAAAATTTTTTCATTTAATTATTCAAAAATATATCCATATTTTATAAATTCAGATTTTTTATAATATAATAAAAAAATACTAAATTTAGACTAATAAATAATCATTAATAAAAATGAACAAAATCAAGAAAAACCTTAATTTTAAAATAAAAATTCCTTCAAAAACAGAAATAAAAGAAGGACCATTATTTTCTGATAATAAATCAACAATAACAGAAATAAATCCAAATATTTACATATCAGGATACATAATAGCAAATGATATAGAATATTTATTAAAAAATAATTTTACCCATGTATTAAATTGTTGTAGTGGAAGTAGTTTAATAAATAATTCTCCTTCAGTAAATTATATGAATATAAAATATTTAAAAATAAATTTAAGAGATGATCCAAATGCAGATATAATTAATGCATTATTTTTAACAATAAATTTTATAGAAGATGGACAAAAAAATAATAAAATTTTATTTCATTGTGTAGAAGGAGTGAGTAGAGGACCAGCTTTATTAATAGGATACTTAATGTGGAAAAATAATATTTCAAGAGATGATGGTATTTCTTTAGTTAAAAAAAAAAGAAATTGTGTTGATATTAATTTTGGTTTTATGGTTCAATTAAGTAAATGGGAAAAGTTTTTAAATGATAAATATGATGAAAAAGTTATATTTAAATTAAATAAAGAAATTAGTTTAGTTGAAGAAAAAAATATTGAAAAGTTGAATAATGACATTAATTTAGGAGAAAAATTTTTAATTAGATGGAAAGGAAAATTATTTTTAATTGAAGGGAATTATAGTAAACAATTGGATAAAAAAGAAGAAATTATTATTAAAAATTTTATTGATAATGTACTTAAGTTTGATAACAATATAATTGATAAAAAAAATTTAATTAATATTCAGTTAACTAATGATAAAATCAATGAAGGTATTTTTTTTAATGAAATATCTAAAGTTTATGATAATTTTAGAAATGAATTATTTTCTAAAAATATTTAAGAGTAAAGGGAATTATTTTAATTTTTTGAAATACAAAAGATATATTTAATAATATATTAAAAGTATAAACATTTAAAAAATAATAAAATATTATTAATTATATATTAAATAATTTAAATATTTAAAAATAAAAATAAAAATTTAAATTTAAATATGAAAAATAAAAATAAAATAGAATATGAAATAGATAGAATAGGACAAATAGATTTCGAGGATTTTAAAACAGAAATAGAAAAAGAAGATAAGATAAATCAATCCAAAAAAAAAGAAATAAGAGAAATCCCAATAGATATAAAAAAATCACAACGTCAAAAGAAAATAATTTTAAAAGGAATAGAAGTATATTTCCCATATGAACCATATGAAAATCAAAAAATATATATGGAAAAAGTAATAGAGGCATGTGAAAAAGGTTCAATTGCAGGATTAGAATCACCAACAGGAACAGGTAAAACATTATGTTTACTTTGTTCTTCTTTAGCTTGGTTAAAATATAAAAGAAATGATATGATAAAAAATAAAAAAAAATATGAAAATATTCCTAAAATTTACTATACTTCTAGAACACATTCTCAATTAAGTAGTATTATTAAAGAATTAAAAAAAACTTGTTATTTACCTAGAAATAGTGTTTTGTCTTCTAGAGATTATATGTGTGTTAATAATGTTATTAAAGGTTATAAAGGAAAAATGTTAAATAATAAATGTACAGAAATTAGATTGAAGAAAAATTGTAAATATTTTTATGGGGCTGAAAAAATTTTGACTTCTGCATATGATAATTGTGATATTGAAGAATTATTTAATATTGGATATAAAAATTCTTTCTGCCCTTATTTTTTTGAAAGGTATAAAAAAGAATCATCTGATATTATTTTTTTACCTTATAATTATATTTTTGAACCTTCAATTAAAGGAAAATTAAAAATAAATTTAGATAATTCAATTTTAATTATTGATGAAGCACATAATATTCAAGAAATATGTGAAAATGCTGTTTCATGTAGTTTAAATACTAAAATATTAGAAGAAATTTATAAAGATCTAAATGTATTTAAAAATCTTATTGAAGGTACTAATTTTCTTCCAAAAAATTCAGAAATGAAAAATATTAATATTAAACAAATTGATGATGAAATGAAAATAATAGATTCAATTAAAAATTATTTAAAAAGTATTAAAATTAAAACAGGTAAATGGTGGCCTGATATAGGATTAAAATTAACAACAAAAGAAATGTTTGATATATTTTTTGAAGGTTCAAAAGGAAAAAATAAAATTCAAAAAACAATAAGTCCAATAAATGAAAATAATGGATTAACAACATCAAATTTAAATGAACATATAAATTTTTTAAATAAAATTGAAACATTTATCAATGAAGAAGTTCAAAAAGGTACTCTTCTTTCAAATTATATTTCAGTTTTAACTCTTATAGATACTCTTTCAAAAAATTATATTGAATTTATTGAATCAGGAGATCAAAATCCTTTAAATAACTATTCAAATAATTATAAATTTTTTATAAATGATATAGAAAATTCATCTTATGGACAAAAAAAAATTACAAAAGATAGAACTTTATTTTTATTTTGCTTTAATCCAGGATTTGGATTTAAATTAATAACAAATGAGGGAATAAAAAGTATAATAATAACATCAGGTACATTATCACCAATAAATGGTATAGAATCGGAGTTAAAATGTTCATTTGATATCCAATTAGAAAATACACATGTAATAGATATGAATCAAGTAAATTTTTCAATTTTAACAAATTCGACTCGAAATTCAAAAGTTCAATTTTTATTTAATAATCAAAATAAAAATAATATTGAAATGATCCAACAATTAGGTTATTCAATAAGTGATTTATGTAAAATTACTCCAGGTGGTATTTTAGTATTTTTCACATCATTTTCATTTTTAAATATGTGTATAAATATTTGGACTGAAAAAAGAATAATAAGTGAAATAGAACAATATAAAGAAATATTTAAAGATATGCATGATCAATATAAAAATAAATTAATATTAAAAAATTTTATAGAATCAAATCAAAATAAAAATTCAAAAGGAGCAATTTTTTTTAGTGTATGTAGAGGAACAAGTTCAGAAGGGATAAATTTTAATGATGATTACGCAAGAATGGTAATAGTTGTAGGAATTCCATATGCAAATTTAGGTGATATAAAAGTACAATTAAAAAAAGAATATTTAGATGAATTTAATAGAAATTACTTTAAATTTATTCCAGATAAGAAAGTTACTAAATTAACAGGAAGTGATTGGTATAATCAATCTGCTTCAAGAACTGTAAATCAAGCTTTAGGAAGAGTTATTAGACATGTTAATGATTATGGTTCAATGATATTAATTGATATAAGATATAAAGATATGATTTATAAAGGATTAATATCAAAATGGATAAGAAATGTTTGTAGATTTTATTCTGATGATAATATTATTAATGTTGTTAAAAATTTTTTTGAAGGAATGAAAAATTTTAAACCTAAAATTTTAAACAAGAAAATTAATGCTTTGTTAAATTATGATAAAGAATATGATGATTATGTTGATAAATGTATTATTAATCAACAAGATTTAAATGGGAAAATGTCTATTTTGGGAAATGGGTTTATTTCTGCTAAGAAATTATGTGATGATTCCTCTGATAAAAAAAGACCTAATGATGATAGAAATTTTGTAATTAAAAATGATATTCATTTTTCTAAAGGAAAAATTATTAATAATAAAGAAAATATAACTCATAGAAATAATGAAAAAAAAGAAATTGTTAATAAAATTAATTTAAGAAATTCACTTGTTGTTTGTAAAAATATTAATCAAAAAGATAATATTGAAAATAATATTTTATTTTCACAAGAAGATTTAAATCAATTTTTAAATGATAATGAAAGTTTATTTAATGATGAATCATCAAAAAAAAATGATTATAAAAATAAAGAAAATAAAAGTAATAATGTAAATAAAATTAAAATTTTAAATGATTCAGAATTCGAAATTAAGATCAAAGACACACCGAAAACAGTAAATAAAAAAATAAAAGAAGATATTCCAACTGATAAAATATTTGAAAAATTATTAAAAATGAAACAAAATTCTCAATTAGAAGAATTTTTAGGTAAATATAATTTAAAATTAGATTTTGATGAACATGTAGAAAATAATAATTTAAATGAAAATAATGAAGAAGGAAAATTAAAATGTCCTATTTGTTTTGAAATACAAAAAGATAATAATGAAATTCATTTTTCAGTAAGTAGATGTGGTCATATTATATGTAATAATTGTTGGGAAAAATGTTTAAATAATAAATTAGAATGTCCAATTTGTAAAAAAAAAGTTACTAAAAAAACTCTTGTCCAATTATTTCTTAATTAATAATAAATAATTTTTTTTAAAATAATTTTATAAATTATAAAAAAATTAACAAAATCATAATAATTAAAAAAAAACATCTAATTATTTTTTAAAAAATATTTTCCTTATTAATTTAATTATAAAAATGATTAATAATATGAAATTATTTTATTAAATGCAACATTGATAACGTGGCCGAGCGGTCTAAGGCGGTAGTTTAAGGCACTATTCTGAAAGGGCAGGGGTTCGAATCCCCTCGTTATCAAATCGAAAAATTTTTTTAATTTTTATTTAATATATTATTTAAATTAAAATTAAAAGCTCATAAGGCATATTTAAAATATAAAAAATAAAATTTTTGAAAAATTTTTTTTGAAAAAGAATGATGAATAAAATATTAAAGTATTATATATAGAATTTTTTCATGATAAAAAAGAATTTTAAATAAAGTTAAAGAAAGATTTGAACTATATAATATTGCTAATAATAAAATAGATGATATTAGTAGTAAATTAATAGATTTATTTAAAAGTGAAGTACTTGAAATGAAATTATTAAGATTATTACATAATAATAAATTTAATTTTAAAACAAAAAGAAGATAATTAAACTTAGAAGTAATCAAATTAAAAAAATAATCAATATTATTAAAAAAAATCAAAAGAAAGCAGGTATTTTGCATTAAGAAAATTAATTCATAGACATAAAATAGAAAATTCGCATATATTTTAAAAAAGTTACAAGAATTAAGAATTAAAAATAAAGTCAAAGAATATTCATTTTTTTTAAGATTAAGATTTTATACTTATAATAATAGAAGTACAGATTTATTAAAAAAATTAAAAATAATTAATAATGATAAAATTAAAAATACATTAAATAAAAAAGAAATAAATGAAGAAATAATTAAAAAATATAAAGATTCAATAGGAGATAAAGGATATAAAGAATATTATTTTGTTAAAAATGATAAATTAATAAATATTACAACTGAAGATATATAATATAGATGTAAGAATGGAGTTAGAAAAAAGAAACAAATTGGGATTTTTTTCATGGAAAATCTATTAAAAATGAATTAAAAAAATAGAAGATTTAGACCCAGTATATGAAAATTTAAAAATAATATTATTAAGATATTTAATATCTGATGTAATATCAGAAGAAATAACAACAAGTAGATTATTTTGTTTAAATAAAAAAGCAGATGAAGTAGGAGATTTTAATAATATAAGACCAATAGCTATATCAAGTATATTTTTAAAATTAATTGAATCAGCTATTTTAACTTGATTAATTAATGAAATTAATGAAAAGAAAATATTATGTAATAAACAAATTGGATAATAACTATAAATTAAAAATAGTATTAGAATTACTTGATCATAAATACTTCTTTAATATGTAGATTTTTAAAATTAAAAGAAAAATAAGAATATTTTTTTAATGCAAAATTAACTATGTATGATAAAATAATTAAAGAAGTATTAAATATTAATAATATATCATCAAGTGTTTATTGTAAAAGATTTATTACTCAAAAATTAAAATCTTTAGAAAAAAAAAAGGATAATAATTTTTGAACAATTTATTAATAGATTAAAAAATAGAATATATTCATGATATGTTGATAGTGATTTTCTTTTACTTAAATTTATGTGTTATAGAGGATGTTTTTGAGATGATATATTTGAAAAAAGAAAAAAGATAATAAATGGATAAAGTTAATTAAAATATTTATAAAAGATATGTATATTTCAAATTTGGAGAAGCTTAAAAAAAAAGATCAATAAACTATGAAGCCTTGTTTTTTTTTAATTTAATTATTAAATAGAATCGGTTTGCCTGACTTTGACTAACTAACTACTTAACAAATCTTGAATTTTTTTATCTTTATTTTTTAAATTATTTTTCATATTTTTTTAATTTATGAATTAAATTATGAAATTTATTAGAAAAAATGATATTCAAAATAATTTATTTTTTTTTCTTTTTTTTATTTTTTTTTATATTATTTAAAAGATATTTAGGTATTAGTAAATAATTTTTAATTTAATTCATGGAAGAAAAAAATTATATAATATCATATAAGTATAATAAATGTTATAGTTACAAATATAATCTTGAAATATTCTTTGAATTTTTAATAAATCAATTTGATTATATATCATCTACACAACCATATTATTTAATTCAAAAAACTTTATTTCCTTATATTAATATTGATAAGGGATATATAATAGAACATAAATATAATCCTTTTTATAAAATTTTGACGGCTGAAAAAATTGAAGAAAAAACATCATTTAAGAAAAGATTAAATAGAATATTTCATATAAAAAATTTCCAAAATCAATCATTATATTTTCAAATAGTGTATACATTATTTGATAATACATGTGAAAATAAAATGGTTATATTATTTGAAACTAATCTTTTAATTAAAAAATATGAAGAAAAAAAAAAGATACAATTATATCATGATTATATTAAAAATGTAAAATATCCTTTTTATAAATTATTAAAAAATTTTCATAATGAAAAAATGAATGAAATATCATATATTTATGAATCAATATTAATATATTGTTCAGAAGAAAGAATATATAATTTTATGAGTAATATTGAAAATATAATGAAATTATATTATTTAAATTATGAATGGATAAGATTGAATAAAAATACAATTGAAGTAATAAATCATGAAAC
>Ga0256407_10010334_pt1 | contig 13141 bp, 11 predicted proteins | sample RumenRJG_04DNA_FD_193489 | JGI IMG/M metagenome (GOLD analysis project Ga0256407, IMG submission 193489) | Bovine rumen microbial communities from Lethbridge, Alberta, Canada - RJG_04 | ecosystem: Host-associated > Mammals > Digestive system > Stomach > Rumen | place: Canada: Alberta... | reverse complement strand
CGCGGCTGAACGCCGAGTTCGTTGCTTTTTTAAAAGAGGGAGATTGAGTCCACCCCCGTAAGCATATCCACTCTTGCCGCCCGCAACGGGCTGAACGGCCAGACACTCCGCAAGCAGTACAAGGAAGTCATCAGTGACTACCGCTCATGGAAACAGCTCAGCCATGCCGAGCGCTACGTCCTGTTCCCAGACAACATAGGTCCCTCGCTGAGCCTTGACGAGACATGCCTGAGCAACGGCGAGGTCTACACCGTACTGACGAACAAGGCCGCCCATGGCCGCTCCGGGGCATTGGTGGCGATGGTACGCGGTGTGTCCACCGACACGGTCTCCTCGGTGCTCAGGAAGATCCCGCTGCGGAAGCGCCTGGAGGTGGCCGACGTGACCACTGACTTGTCCTCGGCCATGATGCTCACCGTGCGCACCTCGTTCCCGAGGGCAAGGCTCGTCAACGACCGTTTCCACGTCCAACAGCTCATCTCGGAAGCCATAGACCAAATGAGGCTCCGCTACCGATGGGAGGTGCTCGACGCAGAGAACAGAGCCATCCGCGAACATAGGGAGGCACGCAGGGCAGCACGGACAAAGGAGGAGAGGGAACTCATCGGCGCATGGGAGCCGAAGAGGATGGAGAACGGGGAGACCATGCCGCAGATCATGGCACGGAGCAGGCACATCATACTCAAGCACAAGTCGAAGTGGAACGAGCAGCAGAAGCAGAGAGCCAAAATCCTCTTCAGGCTTTTCCCAAGGCTGGAGCAGGCATATGACATCTTCCTGCAGTTGGTCGACATCTTCAACAGGAAGTCCAAGCCAGAACAGGCAAGGCTGAACCTCGCCAGATGGTTCAACAAGGTGGAGGAGTTCAGGGACAGGGAGTTCAACAGAGTGCTCGAAACCTTCGAGAACCACAACGTCACCATCATCAACTATTTTGAGCAAAGGCTTACCAACGCCTCGGCTGAGTCGTTCAACGCGAAAATCAAAGCTTTCAGGACACAGTTCAGAGGAGTGACCGACATCAAGTTCTTCATGTACAGACTCTCAAAGCTATACTCTTGACCGGGCAGCCCGCCAACCCGGTTTATCCGCTGACCCCGACTGCGCCGGTGTGGTTTTCCTCGGCTTTACAGGCATATGGCGTTTCTTCTTCAGCCATTCGGCCTTGCGTGCCTCGTACTGTTCTCTTCGCCGCTCCAAGTAGTTGTCGGCCATGATGCTATTTGAATTTACTGTATATCACTTCGATATTGATTGGTGTGCTGCCTCCTACCAAACGGGTGCTTGTGAGCGACATGTCATTGGTCACCGATGTGAGAACAGACGAATTGTTGTAAGTGATGTAGTTGGTCTTCACAGGCACGGCCATCACCTTGTTCCAATTAGGATGATTGGCTACCCAGTTGGGGTCGCTCTTGAGTCCGTTGGTCTTTGCGCGATACATCGAGGCTATCAGACTGCTGATGTTGCCAAATGTGTATCTGTTGGTGGCTGAGGAGAAGGCTGCAAGGTAAGACGTCTTGTGGTTGGCCAGCTTGCTGTTCTCGAAAAATGCGTCCAGACTGTCGGTTTCCACCAGGAGCAGGGTACTGGGAGCGGGGAGTGCATACTGGTTCCAATTCTCATTGTTCATGCGGCTGAGATACATCTTCGCCGTGTTGATAGTGTCGTTCTCATGTCCCACCATGATCTCATCCACAGGCAGGGTAATCTCAGTGAAGATGCCCGATGGACTCTTGATATACGTGCAGCTATTGTCGTCGATGAGCTCTTGCAGGGCTTCGTCCTCGTTGGTTATCGTGGTGGTCTGAAGCACCTCCTCGGTACCGTTGAATAGCGTCATACGGCCAGTGGCGTAGGCGGCTGTTGATCCGGCGGTATAGTAGATGTTCAGCTGTGGTGAAATGATATAGGCCATGGAGCCTTGTCCGCCTGTCATTTTGAAGAAGAAGCCAGGCTGTACGTTCTTGAGGAATGTAAAGGTGTTGCGGAAATGCTCAGGATGCTCGTAGTATTGGCGAAGGATATAGGTGCCGAAGTTGTTGTGGGTCTCCCCGTTCTTGTCGGTATAGGGTTCGTTGAGCCTCACGCAGATGTTGTTCACATACAAACTGTTGTTTTTCTTCTCTTCAGCCTCAGAAGTGTTCATCAGCGAGAATACCTTTTCCTTGGCGATGCCGTCTGTGCGCACGTAGCCTGCCTCCAGAGGGTCGAAGTCAGAGTAGTAGCGCTGGTCCTCCATCATGGGATGGTCGAGCTCGTAGACCGTCATCTTCATAGTGGCCAGTGAGTCGCCGTAGTAGCTGTTGTAGAACAGACGTATCTCGCAGGAGTCGGCCATTACCCGGCCCTCACTGTCGCGTCGGGTAAGGCTGTCGATAGGCATCAGTTTGAAGCCTTCCAGACAGGCAAACTGTGTCATGAAGTCGCCAGAGATATGTGCGCCTGTCTCAGGGTCCTGAATACGCCCCAGATAGCCAATCGTACTGCGTGATATGACAGACCCAATGGCTACCGACCTTGATGTGGCTTTGAAAGTGTTGCTGGCCACTGCCAGATTGTCTGCCGTAGAGTTGAGCGAGGTGCCCAGCGTGTCGGTTGTTTCATCGCATGATGCCAGCATCAGCACCGATGCGGCAAGAGCAGCAATAAACTTGATTTTCATCGAATATGAGTTATTCACCGATAATTTTGTTGTAGAATTCAGTGTAGGCGTCGGCATACTCCTCGTTGCCCGGGAAAGGAAGGATGGGAAGGTCCTTCGACTTGGCATAGTCGAGCAACTGGGGGTTCACATCGGCTCCGGCCTCAATCACACCATCCGAATAGTCGATGGCCAACTGGCCCAGTTCCATGAAACTAAAATCGTTGGGATAGCCCGAAAGAATCGAGCTTTTCACGTCGCGGAACTCAAGACAGTGCTTGAATTTCGTGCCAAGTTCGCTTTTCAGTTGCTTGGTGAACAAGGAGGTCACCACCTTGGTGTTGGCAAACGATGGCTCATCATTGTAGGCTTTCTTCACGTAGAGAGGCACAACGGCCGACATCCATCCTTGGCAATGGATGATATCAGGGGTCCAGCGCAGTTTCTTCACGGTCTCGAGCACGCCACGGGCAAAGAAGATGGCACGCTCACCGTTGTCGCCATATTCCTCACCGTTCTCGTTCTCTACCATCTTACGCTTCTGGAAGTAGTCCTCATTGTCGATGAAGTAGACCTGAATGCGGGAGACGGGTATCGATGCCACCTTGATAATCAATGGGTGGTCGGTGTCGTCGATGATCAGATTCATGCCCGAGAGTCTGATTACCTCGTGCAGCTGGCCTCTTCGCTCGTTGATCGTTCCCCATTTGGGCATGAAGGTGCGGATTTCGTATCCGCGCTCTTGCATGGCTTGGGGAAGTTGTTTGCCCAGGAGCGACATTTCGCTTTCAGGCACATAGGGGGTAATCTCTTGGTTGATGAATAAAATCTTTTTCGGCATCGTTTGTGTCCTTATTGGGTGTGGTTGTTGTATGTCTTCTTACATGTGGAATAGCCGTATAATTACCGCTATTTCTGCAAAGTTACGAAAAAAATTGCATGTGCCGAAATTCTTTTGCCATTATTAAGTAAAAAGGCGTTTTTTTGAGTAAGAAAAGGCCGTAATTTGACAAATTTTAATGGTTTTGGGCGATATGGGAGGGGTAGGGCGATTACATTCCAAACATAGCAAAAGTCTCGCAACTCTGCTAAGGAGATGCGAGACTTGATGTAAATGGAAATGTCAATCTTATTCAATAACGATGAGTGGGGTGTCTTCCATGACACTGGCTCCTTGGGTCACCAGGATGGCGGTCACCTTGCCGGCTTTCTCTGCCTCCAGGTTGTTGGCCATCTTCATGGCCTCGAGCACGATCACCACATCGCCTGCCTGCACCTCGTCGCCAACGGCCACTTTGATCTCGGTGATGACACCTGGCAGTGGAGCCTTGAGGGCATTGTTGGTATTCACGGGAGCGCCTCCCTCGGCGGGAGCAGCCTGTGTGGCCTCGGTAGCCACACCGGTCTTCACCACGACTTTCTTCTTCTCGGGCTCGGCCTCTGGCTCCATCTCCACCTTGAACTCCTCACCGTTCACGGTCACGGTGGCGATGTTGTCGGCGATATCGCCAATGGCTACTTCATACTTTGTTCCGTTGATGGTATATTTGTATGTCTTCATATTATTATTGTTTATAAGGGTAAAATAACAGCCTAAGGATGCTGGGTGGTCATCGTATAATGGGAGTTCCACTCGGTGAAGTGGTTCTTGATGGTGATGATACCCGACTCCTTGTCGTGCACATTATTGCCCTTGAATTCATGCAGGGCCATAGCAATGGCTGCATACACTTCGTTGGTTGCTGTTGCCATTTGTAGTGTTGTTGATGATTGGATGAAAGGTTGGTGGACAAGTGCCCACCAACCATATTTTCCTCGTTATTACATAGGGATGTTGCCATGTTTCTTGGCAGGCAGGTTCTGGCGCTTGGTAGCCAGCTGTGCCAGGGCACGGCAAATGCGGAAACGGGTGTTGCGCGGCTCAATCACATCGTCGATGTAGCCATACTTGGCTGCCTGATAGGGATTGGCGAACAGCTCCGAGTACTCGTCTTCCTTCTCAGCAAGGAATGCTTTCACATCCTCGCCGGCTTCCTTCTTGGCCTTGGCTTCCTTGGCGCAGAGCACTGCAACGGCACCAGAGGCACCCATCACGGCAATCTCGGCATTGGGCCATGCGTAGTTGAGGTCGGTGCGCAATTGCTTGCAACCCATCACGATGTGGCTGCCACCATAACTCTTGCGCAGGGTTACAGTCACTTTGGGCACTGTGGCCTCACCATAGGCGTAGAGCAACTGTGCTCCGTGCAGAATCACGGCGTTGTACTCCTGTCCGGTTCCGGGGAGGAATCCGGGCACGTCGACCAAGCTCACGATAGGAATGTTGAAGGCGTCGCAGAAACGCACGAAGCGGGCACCCTTGCGGCTGGCGTTCACGTCGAGCACACCGGCGTAGCATGCGGGCTGGTTGGCCACGATACCCACGCTCTGTCCGTTGAAGCGGGCGAAACCTACGATGATGTTCTTGGCAAACTTGGGCTGTACCTCAAAGAACTCACCATTGTCGGTGATGGCGCCAATCACTTTGTACATGTCGTAAGCCTTGTTGGGATCGTCGGGGAGAATCTCGTTGAGCGAGTCTTCCATACGGTCGATGGGGTCGTCGCACTCTTTTCTTGGAGTCTCCTCCATGTTGTTCGACGGGATATAGCTGAACAGGGTCTTGATCATCTCAAGGGCTTCCTCCTCGGTAGATGCGGTGAAGTGGGTCACACCACTCTTTGTGGCATGTACAGAGGCACCACCCAGGTGCTCCTGGTCCACATCCTCGCCGGTGACGGTCTTCACCACCTTCGGTCCGGTAAGGAACATGTACGAGGTGTTCTCCATCATCAGGGTGAAGTCGGTAAGGGCGGGGGAGTAGACAGCACCGCCGGCGCAAGGACCGAAGATTCCGGAAATCTGTGGAATCACGCCCGATGCGAGGATATTGCGCTCGAAGATCTCAGCATAGCCAGCGAGGGCGTTGATGCCTTCCTGGATACGTGCGCCACCCGAGTCGTTGATGCCGATGACGGGTGCGCCCATCTTCATACCCATGTCCATTACCTTGCAGATCTTCTCTGCCATGGTCTCGGAGAGCGAGCCACCATTCACGGTGAAGTCTTGTGCGAAGATATACACCAGTCGGCCATCAATCGTACCTGAGCCGGCCACGACGCCGTCGCCAAGGAATTGCTTCTTTTCCATGCCGAAGTTGGTGCAGCGATGAAGTTTGAACATGTCGAACTCCTCGAAACTGCCCTCGTCCAAAAGCATGTCTATACGTTCGCGTGCGGTATACTTGCCACGGGCATGTTGCTTCTCGATGGCTTTCTCGCCGCCACCAAGACGAGCCTGTTCGCGCTTGGCGACCAGGGCTTTGATCTTTTCTAATTGTTTGCTCATTGATATGTCTTTAACAGAAATATTCTAATTGCACACGGCATGGGGATTAGTGCTCGCAGAGCTCTGTGAGAATGCCGCATGTGGATTTCGGGTGAAGGAAGGCGATGTTCAGGTTCTCGGCACCTTTGCGGGGAGCCTTGTCGATAAGACGCACGCCCTTGCCGTCGCACTCTGCCAGTGCGTTGGCCACGCCATCCTCGATGCAGAATGCCACATGGTGAACACCACGGCCACCTTTGTCGAGCCATTTCTGGATGGTACTGTCGGGTGATGTCGGCTCAAGAAGTTCCAGTTTCACTTCGCCGCACTTCAGGAAGGCTGTCTTCACTTTCTGGTCGGCCACTTCTTCGATAGCATAACACTCCAGTCCAAGCACTTCTTTGAAATAAGGCAGGGCTTCTTCGATGTTAGGAACAGCGATTCCTAAATGTTCAATGTGTGAAATTTTCATATTATTCGTAAGATTAGAAGAAAATAAATGTTTAAACGATGCAAAATTAATAAATAAAATCAATATAGACCGTATAATATCCTCATTTTTATGGTTTTTTTGCCTAAAAAGAGCGAGAGTGTGGTATATATGATTTGATGGGTGTCAGAATTCGAACAGCACACGGGCGTTGATTTGCCGTCCGGTGAGATAATTGGGCACGGCATACTGCTGGTTGGTCACGTCGGTAATCCAGTAGTAGGAGTTCACGTTGTTGATGCCGAAGAGGTTCAGACAGTCGACTCCGAGCCATATATTGCGGAAGATAATCTTCTTGTTCTCACGCTTGTCGTTGTCGAGCGCACGGAAGCTCATGCCGATGTCGGCGCGCTTGTAGGCGGGAGCGCGGAAGTCAAAGGTCTCGATGCCACGGTGTGGGGCCGAGAAGGGCAGTCCGTCGGCATAAGCCAATTTGAGAGACATCTTCCAACGGTCGGTATTGGGGAAGTAGTCGGTAAAATAGAGGCTCAGCGCATAGCGCTGGTCAGTGGGCATGGGGATGCTCCGCCCATTGAGTTTCATCTTCGTGTTCATCACAGACAGGCTGATCCAGGAGTCGGCGCCAGGGACGAACTCACCATAGAATTTTAAGTCGAGTCCCAAGGCATGGCCCGTGGCCTCGTTCTGGCCGTAGTATACCACCTTCACGTTGTTCACACTGTAGGGCACGAGGTTCGACATGGCCTTGAAGTAGGCCTCTGCACTGAACCGGTAGTTGCGCTCCTTCATCTTGAACCGGTAATCTACAGCGCCGATGAAATGGATGGAGCGCTGGCTCTTGATCTTCTTGTTGAGTGTGGCGTAGGTAATGCCGTCGATGGTTGTCGTGTCGCGGAGTTCCTTGAAGAAGGGTGCTTGGTAATAGAGGCCGGTGGCAAGTCGGAAAGTGACGTCGTTGTTGAATGCAGGTACGATACTCAGGGATATGCGCGGACTCACCAGACTCTCCCGGTTGAAGTTCCAGTGCGAGAAGCGCACGCCGTAGTTGAGGGTGTAGAAAGTGGTCTCGCTGGCGTTGCTGAAGCGGTAGGTGTCTTGCACGTAGGCCTCCACGCGGTTGGCGTCGAGTTTGTTGCGTGCGTTGAGCGTGTATATCATGTTGAGATCAGTGCCGGTGTGTGGCATCACGTATCCGGCCGAGTCACGCATCTCATACTCTCGGCTGTTCTCCTTGATGTGCTCCATTTTGTAGGTGAAGCCTGTCTGGTAGTGGTGCTTGCCCACTTTGTGGCTAAGGGCTAATTTGATGGTCTGAACGTTGGCTTCCAGGTAGTTGCGGGCATGGTCCATATAGGTGCCCACTCCCAGGTTTTCACTGGTCTCAGTCTGGGTGAGCCAATATTGGCCTTGTATGTCGTATTGCTCCTGCTCCTTGGTGTAGAAGGCTGATCCGATGAGCGAGATGGTTGTCTTTTCGGTGAGGTGGCGCGAAATGTTGAACATGCCGAAGAACGTGCGGAAGATGTCGCGCTCCTTGCCGTCGAAGTACACCTTGAAGTTCTTCACGTTCTCCATCGTTCCGAAGTTGGTCTCGCGGTCCTTGGGGGTGAAGTTGTAGTGGTTTTCTGAGATGTTGCCGATGATGTCTAGGGTCCATCGGCTGTTGGGCTTGTAACTGAAGTAGGTCTGGTAGTCGAGAAAATTGGGGTTGTACTCACCCTTGGTCTCCAGCGATCCCAGCAGGTAGCGGTTGGTCTTGTAGCGTATGCCATTGCTCCACGACACTTTTTTCGTGCTGAAGCCCAGATAGGCACTGCCGCCCAACAGGCTGGCAGCCAGGCTGGCCTCCAGTTTTTTTGGTCGCTTGTAGGTGATGTCGAGTGCCGACGACATCTTGTCGCCGTATTTGGCCTCGAAGCCTCCGGTAGAGAAACTGATTTTCTCCACCATGTCGGGATTGATGACCGAGAGGCCCTCTTGCTGTCCGCTGCGCACGAGGAAGGGGCGGTACACCTCCACATTGTTGATGTATACGCTGTTCTCGTCGAAGCTGCCGCCACGCACGTTGTATTGCGACGAGAGTTCGTTGTGGGTCGATACGCCGGCCTGGCCCTGTATGAGTTCCTCCACGGCATTGCCCGACGCCGAGGGCATGACCTTCAGGTCTTTGGTGTCGAGCTCTTCCGACTGTCCGGTCTGTCGGCGCCGCTGACTGATCACCACCTCGTCGAGCACATTGTCGCTGTTCAGTTGGATGATGAGTGTCTGCGTGCCTTTGGGCTTGCGCAGTACGCGGGTCTTCGTCTGGTATCCCACCATAGAGAACCTCACGGCCACGCTGTCGGCCGAGAGCAGTTGGAAATTGTATTCGCCTTTGAGATTGGTGAAGGTCACGCGCCCTTGGCTCACCACCGCGACGGTAGCCAGTTCAAGGGGGTTGTTGTTCTCGTCGGTCACCTTGCCGTGCAGCGTGAATGTCTGAGCGGCAAGGGTGGTCGCTCCTGCGAGAAAAATCAGTAGAGTATATAGAATTCTATTATATCCCGTTCTCATTACAACTACAATAACGAGATTCTTCGCCGATTATTGCATCAGCGGCCCAACTCTTGTTCATCCTCCCCAGAACATCCCCAGAATTCTGTTCGCCCAAGGGAGCATCGACCTGAACCACCGATAGGTGCTCGTGGGTTTGCCGCCAAAGCGGAGGATGAACTCACGCTCGGGGTTCTTGCTGAACGGAAGACCCGCATTCATGAACCTCAGGTGGTGGCAGCTACGCTGGTGAGCATCGTTGAGCACATGCCATACTGTGGTGGTGTAGGGATGGTATTTCATATAGGTCTTGCGGCGCGAGGCCACATACCAGAGGTAGGCATCATGATTGGAGTACACCACCGCACTGCCACCAATCACTTTCCCGTTGAGCGTGGTGACGAAGATACGACAGCGCTCGCTGGCAAGCAGCAGTCTGAACATCTCTATCTTGGGGATGAACCGTTGTACCTTGAAACGGTAGTAACGGCGAAGAATCTTGTAGAAAGCGTTGAGCTCCTGCTCGTCTTGCACCTCGCGCACGATGGTGCCTTGTTTCTCGCAGGCTTCCACCTTCCGGAGCATTTTGTCGCTCAGCCGCTCTTTGGGAGGCTTGCTGTGCAACGAATTGTGCACCTGCAGCCATCTCACGGGGGTATAGCCCATCCGGCGCAAGTGCTTGTATCCAAACATCTTCGTGCCCAAATTACTGAACTCGATGTATAGACACAAACGGCGACGGAAAAATTTGGTGAGCATGATGAGCATGCGGCCGAACAACTCGTCCTTGGTCTCCACATCACGATATTCGCCTTCGCCATAGATGCGGGCATGTGAATATATATAAGGTGGTACCCATGAGCCACGTCGGTAGACAACAGCAAGAATATGGGCTTGCACGATGCCGTGCTCATCGGTACACAGACACATATAGGGACTGCAGCCAGGTGTTTTTTCCAAAATCAGGAAAAACTCCTTGCTGTGGAAGAAATTCCGACTGGCTATGGCCGGCAATTCCTCGCTGCGGGTGATGATGCTGACCTCCACGTCTTGCATGTTGCAAACTTAGTCATTTTTTACAACATTTGCAATAATTACTTCTTTTTTTTGATTTGACGATAACGATTGTTGAGGTGTTGTGTTCGTACAACTTGTTGTAGTTCAGGTGCTTCAAGGGTTCGGCCTATAGCAAGGACTCACCTCGTTGGGCTCTATGGTTGTTGGCCGAGGTATTGCCTGAAATCCTGAATTGCTGTCACTTCTGAATAACTTTCAACTTGAAGTTCCTGTTTGGTTTGCTGTGCGGATATTCCGTTTTCAATCCTTACTCTGCGGTTAAATGTATTTAAAGAATTACGATTTTCTGAGAAATTTTTTGGCTGTTCCTTGAAAAATGACTACCTTTAGCGGCCAAATTGGAATACTATTCACTTAAATCTATAATTTTTTATGAGAGTCTATCAGACAAACGAAATCAAAAACATCGCACTTATTGGCAGTGCGGGTAGCGGCAAGACCACTCTTGCCGAGTCAATGCTTTACGAAGCTGGCATCATCAAGCGCCGTGGTACAGTAGAGGGAAAGAACACGGTGAGCGACTATTTCCCCGTTGAGCAAGAGTACGGTTATTCCGTGTTCTCCACCGTCATGCATGTGGAGTGGAACAACAAGAAGCTCAACATCATCGATTGCCCGGGTTCCGACGACTTCGTGGGCGGTGCCATCACCGCACTCAACGTTACCGACCAGGCCGTAATCCTTATCAACGGTCAGTATGGCCCCGAGGTGGGAACGATGAACAGCTTCCGCTTAACTGAGAAACTCAACAAACCCGTCATATTCCTCGTCAACCAGCTCGACCGCGAGCATTGCGACTTCGAGGCAGTGATGAACAACCTGCGCGAGACCTTCGGCAAGAAGTGTGTCGAGGTGCAGTATCCTATCGCCACTGGTGTAGGTTTCAACGCTGTCATCGACGTGCTCATGATGAAGAAGTACTCGTGGAAGCCCGAGGGTGGCGCTCCCATCATTGAGGACATCCCTGCTGAGGAGATGGACAAGGCCGAGGAACTGCATGCCGCTCTCGTAGAGGCTGCAGCTGAGAACGATGAGGCCCTGATGGAGAAGTTCTTCGACACCATGGAGCTCAACGAGGATGAGATTCGTGAGGGCATCCGCAAGGGCCTTGTTGCCAGGTCGATGTTCCCCGTATTCTGCGTCTGTGCCAGCAAGGACATGGGCGTACGCCGCCTGATGGAGTTCCTGGGCAACGTGGTGCCTTTCGTCGACGAGATGCCGAAGGTGGTGAACACCAATGGCGACGAGATTGCTCCCGACAGCAATGGCCCAGAGAGCCTCTTCTTCTTCAAGACCGGTATGGAGCCTCATATTGGTGAGGTAAGCTACTTCAAGGTGATGAGCGGAACGGTGAAGCCCGGCGACGACCTCACCAATGCCAACCGTGGTTCGAAAGAACGTATCGGCCAGATTTTCGCTTGCGCTGGTGCCAACCGCGTGGCCGTGGATGAGCTGAAGGCTGGCGATATTGGCTGCACCGTGAAACTGAAGGACGTGAAGACCGGCAATTCCCTCAACGCCAAGGATGTGGAGTGGAAGTACGACTTCATCAAGTATCCCAACTCGAAATACTCGCGTGCCATCAAGGCCGCCAACGAGAGCGACACCGAGAAACTCATGGCAGCCGTACTCAAGATGCGTCAGGAAGACCCCACATGGGTGGTGGAGCAGAGCAAGGAGCTCAAGCAGACCATTATCCACGGACAGGGCGAGTTCCACCTCCGTACGCTGAAATGGCGTCTGGAGAACAACGAGAAGATTGCCGTGAACTTCGAAGAGCCGAAGATCCCATACCGCGAGACCATCACCAAGGTCAACCGTGCCGACTACCGTCACAAGAAGCAGTCGGGTGGTGCCGGACAGTTCGGTGAGGTGCACCTCATCGTGGAGCCCTACACCGAGGGTATGCCCGATCCTACCGTTTACAAGTTTGGTGGTCAGGAGTTCAAGATGAACATCAAGAGCCGTGAGGAAATCGACCTGGAGTGGGGTGGAAAACTCGTGTTCCTCAACTCCGTGGTGGGTGGTGCCATCGATATGCGATTCATGCCTGCTATCCTCAAGGGTGTGATGGAGCGTATGGAGCAAGGACCACTTACCGGTAGTTATGCCCGCGACGTCCGCGTAATCGTATACGATGGTAAGATGCACCCCGTCGACTCCAACGAGCTCTCGTTCATGCTTGCTGCCCGTAATGCTTTCTCCAAGGCATTCAAGGATGCAGGTCCAAAGGTGCTCGAGCCTATCTACGACCTCGAGGTGCTCGTTCCCGCCGACTATATGGGTGATGTGATGGGCGACCTGCAGGGACGCCGTGCCATCATCATGGGTATGGACAGCGAGGCTGGTTACCAGAAACTGAATGCCAAGATTCCTCTCAAGGAGTTGGCCAACTACAGCATCGCCCTGAGTTCGCTCACTGGTGGCCGTGCTTCGTTCACTACTTCGTTCTCAAGCTACGAGTTGGTGCCCAACGACATCCAGCAGGCACTCATCAAGCAGCATGAGGCCGAACTTGCCGAAGAAGATTAATTCATCTCTCTTTTTTGAGTCCTCCGTCATGTTCTTTGGCGGAGGACTTTTTTAGCCAATTATTTTGTAGGGCTTTCTCAAGCCATCTCAACTATTCAACTATGTTCAATATGCATCGTTCTTTTTTCCGACAGTTGTTTGCTGCCGTCTTCCTGTCGCTGACCATCAACGTGTCGGCTCAAATCACCGCCACCGACGGGTTTGTTGGCAATACCGTCGGCGTGACAAGCGACGATAATGCCGACGGCGGTTACAAGTCATTGTGGAACGAGGTGTACAACCATGCGAAAGCCGACCTTCCGCGGTCGCAGATACAGGTGTTGCAGCGTATCAAGGAAAAAGCGCGAGCAGAGCATAACTATGGACAGTTGCTTACCGCCCAATTGATGGAATCGGCACTTACAGTCAGCATCTCACCCGATTCGCTTAAAGCAGTGGTTGAACAATTGAGAAAAGAGGAGCAGATGGCCAATGACACGGCTATAGCGGCAGTCTATCGCACGGTGTTGAGTAGGTTGCTCAACGTCAGGCGCATTGAA
>Ga0256407_10010331_pt1 | contig 13145 bp, 13 predicted proteins | sample RumenRJG_04DNA_FD_193489 | JGI IMG/M metagenome (GOLD analysis project Ga0256407, IMG submission 193489) | Bovine rumen microbial communities from Lethbridge, Alberta, Canada - RJG_04 | ecosystem: Host-associated > Mammals > Digestive system > Stomach > Rumen | place: Canada: Alberta... | reverse complement strand
CCGCGACTATACCCTCGGCGTGAACCGGACGAACATCAGCGGCTATCTCGAGCACAACCTGTTGCTCAAGAACTTCACCCTCTCAGCAGGACTGGTGGCCGTCAAGAACACTTGGAGTAATATGAACCTCACCGTCTATCCAGGCATCGACCTCAGCTACCGTCCCCATCAGAATTGGAAGCTCCATGCCTCATATAACACGTCGCTCCGCATGCCGTCGTTCACCGAGATGTATTATAAGGTTCAGGGGTATAGTGCCGATCCGCACCTGAAGCCCGAGGAAATGCAGGCCATCGAAGTCGGGCTTAACTATCAGAACCGGGTCATCTATGGTTCCCTCACCCTCTGGCATCATCACGGCAAGAATATGATCGACTGGATTATGGACACCTCAAAAGGAGATCAGGCTGTGTGGGAAAGTGTCAACCACACCACGATCAATAGCATCGGACTCGAAGTCTCGGGCGGTATCGACCTCCGTCAGTTGCTGGGACAGAATGTGCTGAGGCAACTGAAACTCAGCTATAGCTATATAGACCAGGACAAGAAACAAGAGGCCGATATCGTATCGCAATACGCCCTCGAGTACCTGCGCCATAAACTCATCGGCAACCTCAGTTTACAGTTGGCCAAACGACTGGCACTCGGTGTGTCAATAAGATGGCAGGATCGCGTAGGAAGCTACACCGACTTCGACGGCAGCGTCTGCGACTACCGCCCCTACTGTCTGACCGATGCACGCCTGACCTGGCAGATGCCCACCTGGAAGCTCTACGCAGAGGCCAACAACCTCTTCGACACAAGCTACCACGACTACGGCCTGGTGGAACAGCCCGGCCGCTGGCTCATCTTCGGCCTCAGCTTGCATCTGTAAAAACTTAGTACTGGGGCCTGGCCCCAGTACTAAATGAAGGAAGAATTTCCAGAATTAAATCTAACACTTTCTACATTTAAATCTAAAAAGTTCTAGAATTAAATCCCGCAAATAATGCTTCGTAGAGGTATTCCCCATTAGTTTGTGTGTTATTTCTTGAGCATGAACGAGTTTTCGATGCTGCTCAGTTCGGCAGAGAAGGCACGATCGACTTTCAAACGCTGTTCTATGGTGTTACAGCTATGAATGACTGTGGAATGGTCTCGGCCACCAATCAGTTGTCCGATACGACCTGCAGGCATCTTCGTGTATTTCTGAGCCAGATACATTGAGATCTGACGCACTTGCACGAAGTCGCGCTTGCGGCTCTTGCTGAACACATTCTGCTGACTCACCCCATAATGGTTGCATACTTTCTCAAGAATGTCGTCAATGGTCAGCGGGCGGTTATCTACCTTGACGGCGCGTTTGATCACACGCTCTGCCAGATGCATATCCACTTTCGAATTGTAAACGATGGAATAAGCCATCAGTGAATTAACCACGCCCTCGAGATCGCGCACGCTGCCATTGGCCGTCTCTGCGATAAACTGAATCACATCGGCAGGGATGTTGAGTCCGTCACGGCGACACTTCGCGTTTAGGATATCTACACACAACTGCACATTGGGCTTCTCAAGCTCAGCAATCAGACCACAGGAGAATCGCGTCAACAGACGATCCTTCATACCTTGAAGATCCACAGGCGGGCGATCACTGGCAAGGATAATCTGCTTGCCACAGCGGAAAAGATGATTGAAGATATGGAAAAAGGTGTCTAAAGTCTTGGGAGAATTCATCCACTCCTGGATATCATCGACGATCAGCACATCGATTGACTGATAGAAATTAATGAAATCATTGGTGGTGTTGTGACGCACAGAGTCAGTGAACTGCACCTGGAACAGACGTGCAGAAACATACAGCACACGCTTCTGGGGATACATCTCCTTACAGCGCACACCAATGGCGTTGATGAGGTGCGTCTTACCACAACCGGAGGGGCCAAAGATATAGAAGGGGTTGAAGGTGGTCTTTCCCGGATGCTCAGCAATGGAGAGTCCCACGGTGCGAGGCAGTTTGTTGCTGTCACCTTCTATATAATTATTGAAAGTCTTCTTGGGATCCAACTGAGGATTCAGGGACTGGGGCTTGGCTGCGTCCAGTGTGGTAGGTGCCTTGTTACCGCCATGCAAGGGCTTGGGGGCCTCTATCGCTGCCGGGCACTCACTTTCTACATTCTGCGCAATACCATGACTCTTGTCGGTGACGACCTTGTAAGAGAGCCTCACCTCTGAACCAAACACCCGCGTGAGAACCTTACTTAATAGTCCTACGTAGTACTGCTCCAAGTACTCATAGACGTACATACTTGGAACCTGCACCAGAAGCGTATGCTCTGTCTCAGAGTATGACTCAAAGACAATTGGCGCAAACCACGTTTTAAACTGCTGCTCGGTAACGTTTGCCTCAATCAGATGAAGGCATTTGTCCCAAAGCGCCTGATGACTATTCTCCATTCAGCGGTTATTATTATTATGTTCTTTTTATTATTAAATGTTGGTACAAGACTTAGGCTTGTAGAGTTGATAATTGTGAGTGCAAAGGTAAGCGTTTTTTTTTATTCATGCAAATGTCAAGAAATCAGTGTTGTGTGTACAATTGTTTTCAACTTCCTAAAATTGTGGCAGTTAGATTGTTTCACGAACCAATATAACTCCCCCCCCTCTTGCATAATTCAAATCCCCGAGAAACAGGCATTTACAGCTGATATCTTTTCATTTGAGGCTTTCTTAGAAAACGCTCAAAACCCCTTTGTTTACAGGCTGTTTTAGGGAATCCATGTACCATCTGACACATTTTTGAGCGATGTCTTATTATTTAGACAAATTCTAAATTACTTATCTTTTTTGCCAAAAACCGAGAAATGAACGTAGCGCTTGGGGTGTTGTTTCAAATCGATTACCAGCGAGTCGGCATGCATCATCATAGAATTCAGATTGTTATACAAATCCGGATCGCGCATCAGCAGTCCAAGTGTACCTTCATTACTGTTCAACTTAGCTGTCATCTCCTCCACATTCTGAAGAGTGTTGTTAACCTTTGCCATCGTGGTAGCAATGTCGAGTTCGTTCAGATTACGGGTCAAATCATTGGCATTGGCAAGCATCCCATCGGCATTTTTCAGCATCGACGGCATTTGCTTGTTCAAACTGGCCGTCATGGCAGTCAGATCATTCGATGCCTTCGACAAGTTGGCGGTTATATCATCGACATGATGCAGGGAGTTTCTCAAGGCAGGGTCTGACAAGAGCATATTGACATTGGCAAGGATAGAGTCGAGTTTTGGCAACATGGCCTGAATCTGAGGAACCATACTTGCAGCCATGCCCATCACGCCCTTTTGTATGCCTCCTGTAATCGTATCGCCAGGAGCCACCAGATCAACAGGGTTCGGGCCTAATACCAACTCAAGTTTGATGTTACCCAACAAATCGCTGGAAATCACTGCCGTACTACCTTTGGGGAGACGCATCTCTTTATTTAGACCTACCACAGCCACAATCTGGTCCTGCTGATCGTAGTTGTAGATAATATCCTCCACGACTCCAACCCTGAAGCCGTTGGCATAGACGGGACTTGAGGCTGAGAGGCCGGTGATATTATCAAACTTCACATAATAATTGCTATCTGATGAGAACACGGTCAGACCTTTAAGGAACTTGAGGCCGAAATACAGCAACACAACTCCTATGATGGCCACAAGCCCTATCTGGATTTCCTTGCTAAACTTATTCATATATCTCTTAACTTATTTGTTCGATTTGAATTCCTTGATTGCTTCTAGGATATTCATTCTGCTTCCATCCTTAAAGGCGATGACAAAGGCCTCAGGGAAGTCGGAAAGCAGCTCTTTACGAAGACGGTTGATGGCATTATAATCCTCCGACGCGCCAATGGTGTATTTGTACATACCACCCTCTTGATAGTACGTCGCCTCACGATGCTTCTTTAATCGGGCATCGGTGGGCTTCAACTTCACTGAGCTGGCAAAGATCTGCACCTTAAAGATTAGTACTGCAGGTTTGGGAGCGGCTTTGACAGGCCCGGCTTTAATTGCCTCGGGCACGGGTTGCTCCACCACAGGTTGCTCCACCACAGGCTGAACGGGCTGAGTCTCCTGTACGGGCTGAACAGGCTGAGGCGTTTCCTCAGGCACAGGCATTGGCTGCGGCACATCCGTCACAGGACTCAGATCAATACCTTCCAGCACCACAAGAGGCTCTTTCGTCTCAGTCTGCACGGGTGGCTCTTCCTGTTTCTCCTCCTGTGGCACGATCTGCGGGATGACGATTTTCTTTTCCTCAGGCTCTGCCTGGAAAGGAATGGTGATGTTACCGCCGTGCTTTTTCCGATAGGCGAGAAAGGCATTGAAGATGCCACGGGCATACGCTTCCTCTGCAGCCTTCGAGTTCATGTATTTCTCCTCGTCACGTGTAGAGATAAATCCCAGCTCTATCAGACAGCCTGGCATCGAAGAGAGGCGTAGCACAGCGAGATTATCCTGCTGAGCACCCATATCCTGACGTCCTGTAGCCCTGCAGACGTAGCGCTGCATATATTTCGCCAGTTCGACGCTGTTCTCCATGTTCTTATCCTGAATGAACTCAAACATGATGTTGCTCTCAGGCGAGTTGGGGTCGTATCCGTGATAGGTCTGCTTATAGTCCTTCTCCAGGAAGATAACGGAGTTCTCACGCTTGGCCACCTCCAGATTCTGGAAGACACCTGTTTTCTTTCCCGTCCGCTTACTTGAGCCAAGGGTATAGGTCTGGAAACCGCGTGCAACCCTACCCTTGGGCAAGGCATTGATATGCACGGAGATAAAGAGGTCGGCCTTGTTGCGGTTGGCTATCTCGGCACGTTTATACAGCTCGACGAAGACATCGCTCTTACGGGTATAGATCACCTTTACATCGGGACAGTTACGCTCTACCATCCGTCCGAAGGCCAAGGCAAACTTCAGCGTCAGGTTCTTTTCCTTCGAGATAGCGCCGACTGCTCCTGTATCATGACCACCGTGACCAGCATCTATGACCAGGGTGAATTTCTTGCTTGCAGCATCGGCTGACACCACAAAACAACATATCGTTATCAGGAATAATACAATCTTCTTACACATACCTTATTATAAAAGCGGTGCAAAATTACGCATTATCTTTCAGAATCCCAACGTTTATTATACACTTTTATCATTTATTAAGTGTATTTCCACGCCAGCTCCTTCGGCATCTGCTCCCATCGGGGGATTTTGCTTCATCAGTGTTAAGTCTATTGACGTCGCCAAGGGGAAATGCAAGCAGATGCTCCGCACAATGCGTCCGGCCACATGTTCGAGCAACTTGGAAGGCTGTTTCATTTCTTCTGCTACAAGAGCATAGACCTCAGCATAATTGAGGGTATCGCCCACCTCGTCAGTCTCCATCGCCCTTTCAATAGGATAACCGATACGCAGGTTGACGAGGAAGTCGGCTCCCACCTTTCTCTCCTGAGGCATCACCCCATGAAAGGCATGGAAACGCACATCCTTCAAAAAGACATATCCTTCAGTCTGCTTCACCTTTCACATCTTCTTCACCACCAGGGATATATTTTTTCAAGGCACGCTCAACACCCGTCTTCCAGGTGTTGATACTCTCATCCTTCAACGAGAGGGAAGCCACGAGTTTGATCACATGCTCCAACGGCATACGATAGCGAAGTACCCCAGAGATCAGTTTCGCATAGTTCCAGTATTCAGGATTAAACTTTTCAGAAAGTCCTTCAACAGTGGTCTTGTAACCACGTTTATTCTCAAACTGGAAGTCGTAACGTTTCGTGCCGTCGAGGTTCACCTGCTTGATGATCTTACCATGTGTCACCGTTTTGGGCAACATGATTCCTTCCTCATCGTCCTGAAGACCAGTAAATATCTCATAGGGATAACCATCCAACAAGCCTACAAGTGCCACCCATTTCTCCTTATTGTTCTGGAAACGTACTACATCGCACTCCAAGACCTGTGGTCGTACCTCAGTTACTTCGGGGATCACCGTCATCAGCCGTTGTTCTAACAGCGCCACAATCTGCTCTTCATTTAGAGGGGCATTCTGTTTCTGTCCAGCCACAGCCAACTCATGGGCCACGCGCTTCAATGTCTCTTTACGAATATCTTCTTCCATCATCCGATTGATTTTTCTGGATGCAAAGATACAAAGATTTCCCGAATTAGCAAATTTTGCCTCACTTAAAATGTTAAAAGTTTCCCGTTTTGGAAAACTTTTCATACCTTTGCAGCAAAATAATGATTCAATGATGAAAACAATATCCACAAGAAGAACTATCCGAAAATATGCTGACCGTGAAGTCAGCGAAGACTTGCTAAACCGTTTGTTTTCAGAGGCAGCACGCACGCAGACGATGGGTAATCTGCAACTTTACAGTGTTGTTGTCACCCGTTCGGAAAAGATGAAAGAGAAACTCTCGCCTGCTCATTTCAACCAACCGATGGTGAAGCAGGCTCCCGTTGTACTAACCATCTGTGCAGACTTCAACCGTACCAGCACATGGGCACGAAACCGCATGGCCAATCCTGGCTACGACAACTTCCTGTCGTTCATCAATGCGACTACCGATGCGCTGCTGTTCACCCAGACGCTCTGCAACCTTATGGACGAGGAGGGACTTGGCTACTGCTATCTTGGCACCACCGTCTATATGCCCCAGATGATCATCGACACGCTGAGACTCCCACAACTTGTGATGCCTGTAGCCACACTTACCGTTGGCTGGCCAGCAGAAGAGCCTCCCCTCTCCGACCGTCTGCCCAACGCCTCGTTTGTGCACAGCGAGACTTACAAGGACTACACACCTGCCGACATCGACACTTACTATCAAGAGAAGGAATCCCTGCCCGAGAACCGCCATTTCTGCGAGATCAACCAGAAAGAGACGCTCGCACAGATCTTCACCGACATCCGCTATACGAAGAAGGACAACGAAGCGATGTCAGCAGGTCTGCTTGAAACACTGAAGCACCAAGGGTTTCTCTGACTGACACAGTATCTTGCCCAGAGAAACGTTAAAAAGAGAATGATTTAATCTTACTCCACCACGATGGGTTTGTACTTAGGCACCAGACTCTTCATGATGCACCAGCCGATGAGATAGGCCACGGCACAGATACAGAACACCACCATGTAGGCAGCGGGCTTACCTTCAAATCCAAAGAACTCGAAAGCACTTCCCTGGGCAGCAGCCCAAGTGAAGAACTGACCAGAACCCATATTGATAGCCATAGAGCCGAAGCCACCTGTCATGGTGCCCAGTCCAACAATCGTACCGATGGTGCTCTTGGGGAACATATCACCGATTGTGGAATAGAGGTTGGCACTCCAAGCCTGATGACCAGCTCCGAGGAGTCCAATGAGGATAGCAGGCCACCAGGCACTATAAGCTCCAAGAGGCTGTGCGAAGAGTCCTAACAGCGGTAGGCAGGCGAAGATGAGCATCGCACGCATACGACCCAGATAGGGATTCATGCCCCGCTTCTCTACGAAGTACTTTGGCAGGTAGCCACCACCGATACTGAGTACCGTTACGATGAAATAGAGCGTGAAAATGAGCAGGATACCCATGGTAGAATCAGAGGTGTATCCATACTGGTCGGAGAAGTAGGCAGGTGCCCAAAACAGGAAGAACCACCACACACCATCCGTCATCAGCTTACCCACAAGGAAAGCCCACGTCTGCTTAAAGGTGAAACATTTCAGGAACGGAATGGCTTTCTCTTCGGTATCCTTCTCACGATCCTGCACCTCTGCCAGATCCACATCCTGTTCGATATAGTTGAGTTCTGCCTGGTTCACACGCTTGTTACTACGGGGTTTGTCATAGAGCCATACCCACAAGCCCATCCATACATAACCCAGCACACCGATGATGATAAAGGCCATCTCCCAGCCCCATGCACGAGCCAGCAGGGGTATGGTGGCAGGAGCTGCCAGCGCACCCACAGAAGCACCACTGTTGAAGATAGAGGTAGAGAAAGCACGATCCTTGGCAGGGAAATACTCGGCAGTAGCCTTGATGGCAGCAGGGAAGTTACCCGCCTCACCAACAGCCAGCAACAGACGACAGCTCAGGAAGAGCCATACCGATACGGTGGCTACCGCTACAGCAGCATCGCTACCTGCCTGCACCAATCGCAGTGTCTCAATAGAATCGTAGTTCTCGATAGCCATCGTAGCCCAGCCGCAGCCAGCATGCAGAACGGCACCCGTTGACCACACGAAGATGGCAATCAAGTATCCCTTTTTAGTACCCATCCAATCGATGAACTTACCGGCGAAGAGGTTGGCGATGGCATAAAACAGCGAGAACATACCGGTGATAAAGCCATAGTCAGCATCCGTCCAATGGAAATCAACGGCAATGAAATCTTTCCAAGTGAGTGACAAGACCTGACGATCCATATAGTTAACTGTGGTTGCCAGGAAGAGCAACGCACAGATGACCCAACGGAAATTGGACATTTTTGAAGTTTGTACTGGTGTCATATCTAATATGATTTCAAAAGAACGCCGCAAAGATACAAAAAAAATGGCAAAAGCATGATGTTTTGCCATTTTTTAAGCAATTACCTGCGTTTAATTTTCTTCGATATCCTTGAAATAGCCAGGCAGCTCTTCGAACTTGGGCTGTTTTGCAAGATAGGCCTGACCTGCCTCCACACTGACATCACGACCATTGAGCGAGCACCCATCAACTTCACCAGCCACGAGAAGGGCTGTGAAAGTCTCTATAAGCTTACCATTCTTAAACGCATAGATCTCAACATACTGTGAAGGACCACCCGCAGAGCCCGACAGGCGAAGATAGCTCACATCACCATTCTTTGCCTGAGCAGGTTTCATCTTAGCCGTCTCAGCAGCTATAAACGTGAACTTACCGTCCTTCTTCACGAAGAATGCGCCATCCTCATCTTTCTGGTCGCGCAGCCACAGCCACTCATGGTCGTAGTCGAGATAGAAATGCGCATATTTGGTAAATTTCACATCTTCGCGCTCGTGAGGATTATCATCTACATAGAGTTTCCGCATCACTGCGATATCACGTTTCCAAACAGGCACATCCTCATCAACCAAAGTCTGGAACATCTCATACTCATGCTCAATCAGCTTACCGTCTCGCAGATAAATCATACCAACACAGAAACTTTCAGGGGCACCATGGGTGTAGCAGAGCTCCAGTCCCTTTGGGCCTTCAAAAGCTGCAACAATATCGTTGGAGATATAACCGTCGGCATCAGCATTCCATGCTGAGCCATATTCTGGAGAATAATAACCCAGCTTCTCAAGTTTATAGACTTTGGCACTGTCAATCAGCAACTCAACGGCGAGGGCAAACTTACGATCTTCATCATCAGGATCCTTTGGCGCCTTCTTATACTCGCCCTCAAACTCCACCGTAGCATGAACATAACGGTTGTCGATGATGGAAATCTTTGAAGAGGTCCTAGCCTTCATGCCATACTCCTTCTCCAACTGCTTGACAATCTCAGCATCAAGTTTCGGATATCCATCATCCTTGACACACGACTTGAGAGACAACAGTTTACGGGTATTGAGATAGCTGTCGGTAACGATCACCGGGCCCCAACTTGGATCTTCCACATTCTTATCCTTGGGATTAGCATAGTCGAAACGGGCACAAAGGGAAGGTATTTCCCCACGTCCATGAATTTGACCGATGCTGGGTATGTTGCCATCTGGATCTTTCAATACCTCGTCGATGTACTTCACCTTGACGATCTTGTCACCTACGATCTTGTTGGTGTACTTGGCTGCATTACGACGGAACATCTCCTGAAGCTCCCAACGTTTGTGCATGCCTTCAGCATATTCGGCATTATCTTCGGTCAACTTCGGTTCCTCAATATATGCCCAGTAAAGCATGTGCATATACTTATCGTCACTACCGATCAGGAACATCGGTAACGGCGTGGTGTCGTTCTCCTCAATAATACTGTCAATCACAGCCTCAAGGGAATCTTTACTATCAGCAGGAGCCGTCTGTCCCTTATTCTTACAGCTGACCATTACCGCCATCGCGCAGATGGCCACAAACATAAGTCTCTTCATATTATTCCGCATAGTTATTTAAATCCGATTCTTTTTCCTCACCATCATTACCGTTTCCGTCAAGCACTTTCTGCATCCAGTTGAAGAGCGTGCCGAAGGGATAGACATCAGTATCGATCCAGTTGTGGACCTTCCAAGCACCATCCTCCAGATAAAGATTCATCTCCAGATGACCTTCGTTGCCCCTCTTATCCTTCAGCCATACCTGAGCCTGCGCCTGATCACCCGTTAGCAGCTCAGACTTGATGGAATCGATCGTCACAGGTGTACCGATCCCAGGTACCCAGTGATGGCCCTCATCGCCATCAAACATCACCTGACTCTCATGAACCTTTGCATAGAGTCGGCTCTGAAGTTCCAAGAAATCCTTAGAACAGAACATCGAGTCCAGACGATTGATATCAATGCCACCATCGGCACTCATTCTATTCACCTCGTCGAAGCAGACACGAATCTGAGCCTCTACAGCCTCTATTGACCAGAGATCACCCAAACCCAGCACGACACTGTCGGTCATCAGTGAATCTACCCGTGTGGAGTCAACAGCTTCCCCACCCTTCGTCTTGTTGCCGCAGGCGGCTATTGTCAGCGCGGCTACCAATACTATCAACAGTTTCTTCATATCATTCCGCATAGTTACTCAAGTTCACTTCTTCTCCTTTTTCCTTCAGTCTGTCACGGATATAGCCTCTGAAATATTCCTTCTCTCCGTCTTTCCTGTCTGGCGAGAGAAAATCATCGACATACCAGTCTCCGCGTTCGAAGTAAAGGCCGAGCACGATGGTATAATCATTGCCGAAATTCTTTCCATAGATCTCAACAAATGCCGTAGAATCAGTAATCTGATCTATCCGACCTACCTCATAAGTGAAGTTATTGTCATCCTGGGAGTTAGTCCAATGATCGTAATCGAGTACGATATCATCGTCACCAGCCATCTCCTCAGCCTCTGCCAACAGGGCTTTGTAACGCATGGAGCAATAAACACTGTCGAGATTGCCACGCTGCTTCATCAGTCGGAGTCCGGCCTCATCGTACTTCGGATTTTTATAACAGGCATATATTCCATCAACACGTTGACGGATATAATCAACGGTATGCTTGCCGTCATCAGCCAGAGGCACAGAGTCTGTTTCCAAAGAATCCACCTCATTTACCATACCAGGACCATCAACGACCTGAGCGTTGAGATACTTACAACCAACAACAGCACCGGCTACAAGCATAAGAGCCGCTATAATGATTATGATGATCTTTTTCATAAGTTTCACTCAATTATAAGGGGTTGGGTCTTTGAAAACACAAACTTCATGCCATCCCAGGTAAAGGTGTGCTCTACGGGGCCGTCTTTACCCCAATCTTCGACAACGACGTTCTTACCTACCCTTGGCAGCCTACAGAACAACTGAGTATAGGGCTCTCTATCAACCCATCTGTAGCCTTTCAGAGTCTCTGGCTCTGGCGTGAGGGTCTTCTTCGCAGGATCGTAATCGTAGAAGCACACGAAATCGATAAAAGGATCAGTTGGCTTTCCCAAGCGGACTGCCAACAGCTTATGACCGTTAGTTCTTTTCCAGTAGCAAGCCGACATATACGCGCCATCGGTACCACCATCCATAATCTCTGCATAGCCGTTCTTGGCATCAATGGTTACAACCAGATTCGTCTCCTTATCCAGAACTTTTTTGGAAAGTCCTTTTTCCATCGTCTGGCAGATAGCATCACCCGTCCAGGTAGGCCAGGTACGATTGAAGCGATCCAACATGATACCAAAACTGCCGTTAATGACATTGTCGATTGTCTTCGACTTCCATCCTTGTTCAATCACTTCCAACGGACATGACTCGAACATTTTATCTTGTGACATTGCCGTCAAAACCGATACGAACATGACGGCCATCAGGAATACTCGTTTCATACCTTATTATATTATTGTTCAATACGTGATCTGACAGAGAAACCTCCCTGAAGGTCTTCAATCGTCAACTCTGTCAACTCTTCCTTACTCAGATTATACTGACTTGAGAGTCGGTTTGCCTGCTGCTGAATGCTCTTCTCAAAGACATTTCTCGCATAACGGGCATTACCGAAGTTCCGGTCTTTATGTGCCACAGCTTCATCGAAGCGTTCCTTCAGATACGCCTCGGCATCATCAGCAAGGGTATATTGATTCTTCTTCATGTACATCTTGAAGATCTCTGTCAGTTCCTTACCAGAGTAGTCGGGGAAGTCGATATAACGGTTGAAACGTGACTGCAATCCCGGGTTGGAGTCGATGAAACGCTGCATCTCATCCTTATAACCTGCGATGATCACGACCAGGCGGTCACGATAGTCCTCCATACGTTTCAACAGAGTAGCGATAGCTTCCTGACCATAGTCACTGCCGTTACCACCTTCAGGAACCAACGAGTAAGCCTCATCGATGAAGAGCACACCATCGAGTGCTTGCTGGATGACGGTATCCGTCTTCAGTGCCGTCTGTCCCATATACTTGGCAACGAGTCCACCACGATCAGTCTCCACCGTGTGTCCTTTCTTCAGCACACCCAGATCCTTATAAATACGGCCGATGATACGAGCCACCGTGGTTTTACCAGTACCTGGAGAGCCATAGAACACAAGGTGATAAGATACTTTCGCCGTCTTCAGGCCTTGAGCCTCGCGCTGTTTCTGGAGTTTCACGAAGTTGGCCAGTGAGCGCACTTCTTTCTTCACGCTACCCAACCCAATAAGATCATCCAACTCCTGATAGGGATCACCTTCAAGCGGCTCGTTTACAACGACGGAGTCTTTCTTCTCAGCCTGCTCTGTCTGCTGGACGGTCTCCTCGGTTGACTCCTTCGTCTCTTCATCATCAACGAAGATACCAATGATCAACAAGATGAGGAAGGATCCCACAGTCAGACATCCGCAGCCTTTGAAGAACTTGCCTGCCATTTCTTTTATGTTATCCACATCCATATTATTCTGTTTTTCAATTAAACATATTATTTAGGGCCAAGTCCTCGCCCCTGGATATTCGGATCAAGCGGATTGTCGATAAAGAC
>Ga0256407_10010329_pt1 | contig 13149 bp, 14 predicted proteins | sample RumenRJG_04DNA_FD_193489 | JGI IMG/M metagenome (GOLD analysis project Ga0256407, IMG submission 193489) | Bovine rumen microbial communities from Lethbridge, Alberta, Canada - RJG_04 | ecosystem: Host-associated > Mammals > Digestive system > Stomach > Rumen | place: Canada: Alberta... | reverse complement strand
ATTTGAGCAAGCTTGGCAAGTTTTTTACATCATCTGAACTTACCACTTTTGGAAGCTTGGGCAGCTCCATAAAGATTACGTTCAGCCGTCCCGAAAGCCTTGCACCGTCGCCCAGGTCCGCCATCTGGTAGTGGTGGATGGGGCTTGTGTTGCCCCTGTCAAAGACAAAGTCCAGCACGGAAATCTGGTAGGCCTGCGCCACGGAGTTCCAGTCATCGCCCACCTCCATAACGGAAGAGACAAGGCGCGCCGCATAGTATTCAGCACGCTTACCGTAGTCGTACTGCTGGTCAAAGCCCTGCATCTCAACCTGAGCCTTGGTCCCGTCCGAAAACTCGCAGTTTATGTCGTAGTCCACAGCCCGCTGGAATTTGTAGAAGCGGGCATCCTCATTCTGAACGACAGTAACTTCCTTTACATCACGTCCGATTGCAGCAGAAAGAAAAGACTTTAGCGCAATCTTAGAAGCCTTGGTGTTCTGGGTGAATATGGCCTTAAAGTTTGGGTCAAGCCTAGGGTTCAAGATATGAAAAGATTTTTTTGAAATATTTGTCATAAATTCCTCTATATTTGGTTTCCGGGTACAATTTCGGTTTTCCGTGTGCAGCAGAAAAATTGGCGGAAGCGATTTTTGAACCGAAAAAAATTCTGCACAAGCGTAGCGCGGAAGCCTTTTTTCGGGGCAAAAACCGCTGGGAGCCAATTTCTCTGCTGCAAATATAAAACTTAAAGTTTGCCCTATTATATATATGCAGAAGAAATTCAGAATCTGACACAAATGCGTAAAAAAATCCCCCAAACCTCCCCATTGACGCAAAGCGAAATTTAAACTATGGTCAATGCATGATTTTCTTTAACAAAAACAAAGCAAAAAAGCCCATATCTGTTACAAAAACACTCATCGCAACGGCATTCCTAGCGCTAATCATTATGCCAAGCCTCACATCATGCAAAAAAGGCAGCCAACAAGCCACACCCCAAGCCGCCGCGAATACCACAAACTCCACAAATGAAGCCCAAGCCCCAGAACAAAACAAAACAAAAATCCTAGCCACCTTCTATCCCCTCTACGTAATGCTCCTGAACATAACGGAAGGCACAAACACAGAAGTTTCCATGATAGCCCCCGCAAACACAGGCTGCCTGCACGACTACCAGCTAACAACAAAAGACATGCAGGCCATAGAAAAATGCGACATCCTTGTTGCAAACGGAGCCGGAATGGAAGACTTCCTAGAAAAAGCCCTAGAAGCAAAAAAAGACAGCACAATCATCGCATCCCAAGGCTACAATTTAATAGAAGAAAACCCCCACATCTGGGTAAGCCCAAGCGGAGCAATCTGGCAGGTAAAACAAATAGCAGAAGGACTAAAAAAACTCGACCCGAAAAATGCCTCCGCCTACGAAAAAAACGCCACTTCCTACGCAGAAAAAATACAAGAACTCTCCGACAGCATGCATTCAGAACTAGAAGGACTAAAAGGCAAAAGCGTAATCACTTTCCACGAAGCCTTCCCCTATTTTTCAAGCGAATTCGGCCTTAACACAGTGGCAGTAGTTGAACGTGAACCCGGAACAGAACCCAGCGCGCGCGAACTTGCAGATTTGGTCGCCCTCATAAAAGATGCCAAGACAAAAGGCTCAAAAGTGCCAATGCTCTTTGCAGAACCCCAGTATTCATCATCCGCCGCAGAAGTTATAGCAAACGAGACAGGAATCAAGGTACAGGAACTCGACCCGGCAGTTACAGGTCCCTTTGGCAAAGACGGCACAGACAGCGAGGCCCTGCAAACAAAGGAATCCTACCTTAACGCAATGAGGAAAAATCTTGAAGTGCTAAAGTCAAACCTGGCAGACTAGAGCAAAAGCCCTGCCCTATTTGCCTTCAAGCTCCGTCTTTATCATGTGATATGCGTGCGAAATTGTGCGGATTGTCGTTTCCATATCCGAATTGCTCACATGAAGAAAAATTCTGTCAATCTGACTGGGGGAAAGTTCAGGCATATCGGAGATTTCCTTTGCCTGCACACAAATTTTCTTAAATGAATCGTAAAGCTCTTTTTTCATAGCGTTCATTCCTTAAAGTAAATTTTTAGGGGATTTGCGCAAGTGTTTTACGCACAAGTTTTACAACTTTTTACAAAATTAATTCTACAAAAAAATCTCCATTTGGTCAACATTCGTTTTTTCTTCTATATTATTCTTCCTCTTCTGGAGCACACGCCTCTTATTACTGTGCACGGAACTACATGCCGGTCAAATCCATGCAATTTTTACCCTCTCGCAAACAAGGAGCGCCAAGGAGGGCGCGTCATTTTTTAGCAGACAAAACTTGTGAGTTTTCGCCAGAAAACTCATGGGTAAAAATTGCATGGATGCAATTTTTACCCGCTTTCCGCACTTCCGCTAGCGCTCCATTCTTCCACTCGCTCGCTCCGCTCCCTCCCTCCAGAACGCCTCCGGCGGTGCTCCAATCGGGGCTAGGCTCTATTTGCAAAAGCCACCAAGAATACACAATATCTGCTTAAAGTTGCATTGGCCTATTTTTCACTCAATACTTCCAGCCAACCATGCCCTTGCCGTCACTAGAAAAGACAACTCCAACCTTGAACATTGACTTTCCGCTTACGGTAAAGCGCTCTGCATATCCGTTTGCGTCAATCTGGGTCAACGCGTCTTCTGCAACTTCCTCAAAGCTGCGTCCCCTGTCCATCTTAAGCTCAAAAATAAAAACAGAATTTTTCGTTGTAACAATTACGTCGCTGCGGCCTGCAACCGACTGAAGCTCGCTTACCACGTTAAAGCCCGTCAGCCGGAATATAAGGTGGGTTACCGACTCGTAGTAGTTTTCGCACATGTCTTTTTTTACAACGGTGGGAAGGTCTGCGATTGCGGCTTTTATAATGGAAAGAACTTTGTCCACGTCTTTATCTTCCAGGGCATCACAGATGTTGTCAACCGCAAGCCCCATGTCGTCATCAGGCACTTTTACGAATTTCTTAAGAAGGACATTAAGAAATCCCTCTTCAATCTCCCGGTTGGGAAAGTCCAGTGTATAGATCCGCCTTTCCTTGCTAAAGCCCTTAATCGTAAGGTAGCCACTCTGGTAGATTACGGGCAGCATGTTCTTTGAGTCGGGGTCGTAGTTCTTGAACTGGTCTTCCTTTGCCTTTCGTCCGTTGACTATTGTGGAAAGCACAAGCGGCTGATTCTGTAAGGTCTTTACCAAGAACGAAGGTGTACCGCTTTCAAACCAGTAGGAGCCAAAGTCTCTTTCCATAAAACACTTTAAAAGGCAGAATGGATTGTAGACCCCCTCAACGTCATGGGTAAAGTGGTAGCCGTCATACATGCGGGCAAGCTTTTCCCTTGCCTCTAAAACAGTCATCTCCTGCTCTTTTGCAAGCGCCTCAATTTCTGGAACAAAGTATTCATCCAGTTCAGATTCTGAAATTCCACACAAGGCTGAATAGTCTTTGCTAAGGCTTATATCATTAAGCTGGTTGAGTCCGCTAAAGATATTTATGTGACTCACCTTTGTAATCCCTGTAATGAAGAGGAAGCGGATGTACCTGTCCATGTCCTTGAGGGGGCTGTAAAAATTGCGAAGCTCCTTGCGGTTTTCTTCCTCAAACTCCGTATAAAGAGCATCAAGGATAGGCTTATCGTACTCGTCAATAAGAATTACGGCCTGCCTGCCGGACTGTTCATTGGCGGCCCTTATCAGGTCTGCAAGCCTCACGGCCGGATTGTCCGAATGTTTTTCCAAATGGAAGCTATCTTCATGTTCGCACAGGATTGAATCAATCACAGAAAGAAGCTTTTCCTTTGTTTCGTAAGAGCCGCGTCCAAAGCTAATCTTAAGGACAGGATACTGCGTCCACTCCTTCTCAAGCTTTTCTATTGCAAGCCCCTTAAACAAGTCTTTTTTACCAAGAAAATATGCTTCCAGGGTAGAAAGCAAAAGGCTCTTTCCAAAGCGGCGGGGGCGGCTTAAGAAATAGGGCTTTCCTTCCGTTGCAAGCTTATAGACAAGAGAAGTCTTATCAACATAAATACAGCCACGCCTGCGTAAATCTTCAAAATCCTGAATTCCTATTGGTAAATACCTTGCTTCCATATTTTTATCTTAGCATGATTCGTCAAAGTGTACAAGAAAGCATTTTTATTTACTCTGATAAATACCTATTTGGCAGGGGTTTGAATCAACAACTTTTCCATTCTTAAATTCTATACAAAAAAAATTATGATAATCTTCTTCCAACTTAAAACTATCCACTCCTTTATATTTACATTCTACGGTAATCTCCTTTCCAAGGCAATCTCTTGGAATTTTAGGTTTCATTGTTATCAATATCATTTTACCAACCCATCTTTTATTGTCAAAAAGTTTATCATTATAAAAATATACCGCACATTCATTTAAATATGGTTGGTCCTTGGGGCTGTAATACTCTTGTACAACTCCTGTTATATAAAATGTCATACTTTTTTTTCCCTTCATGAAAATACAAGTTTGCTCATAATCATCCTTGATTAAATCTGTATATGAACAAATGAATTTTTCTTCATTTTTGCAGGAATTTAACGGCAATGTTAGAATTATAAACAAAATGCCAATTAAAAACTTCTTCATAAAAACACCCTCTTTCATTTGCATTACAGCATTTTTAGGAAACGCCATAGTTTGGAATATACTTTTATCATTTTGCATTCTTTTCTAAATTAAATGCTAACATTAATTTGTACATTAGGATTTATACACTTTATATGCTCAAACATTTTTTTTTACTTTCTTTTTAGTCCATAATGCTGGCAGCCAAAACATATTCTGACCATCATAGAGCATGTACTGACTGGACATCCAACCATAATTTATCTCTTTTATTTCCCTTATATATATTTGTTTTTTTAGCACCCATAACTTATATAATATTATATCATCATTATATTCAACATGACTTGTTGAAACCGCCAAGAATAAAAATCCTAGAAAAAGTCCGTCTGCTATGCAGAAATATTTATCATCTTCTATACACAAAAAGGATACAACCGCAAATGCAAAGCCAGCAATAGACACAAGCATTAGTAAAATTTGTAAAATACGGGATCTTATTATTGTCATTTTGCCCCCAACATATCCATTTTTTACATCACCTGTTCGCAGCACACATGTAAAAACATTTCTTAGCTTTGTAAAGGACATAAAACCTTCCCTCTTGAACATATTTTTTCTCTTCCATTACATTTTGCAATGAATCTTGCTCGTCATAGACAAGAACCATCTGCCAATCCAAAAAACCAGGCTCCAGTCAAACAAGATGCAACCATCTATTATTTCTGCACCACAATCATTTACTCCTGTTTTCTTGAGTGCTTCTATTTTCTTTTCAAACTTTGGAATTTCTATTAGCAAGGCAAACCTGTCCGGCAAATTAAATTTTACCATCAAGAAAATCAAAAGGCAAGCAAGGGCTTGTTCCACATAGCAAAAAAGCTTTCTGAACGAAAAGGCCAAAATTAGGGAATACAAAAGAAATGCAACCATAAAAAACAGAATTGCAAAATTATACAAGGCATACCCTGTATGTTTCTTTATATAATAGGAAAACAACACAAAAAGAAGGGCAGCAATATTTATAGCAGTAATTATTATAAAACTTTTATTCTTCATATTTCTTCCTTACACTCTTTTTCAATAATTATTTTACATCATCAATCCGAACCCACTTTCTTGTCTTATATTCTTCATAATTATCTAAAAGGGTTAATGTTCTTTGTTTTAATTCTTCAATAACATTATCCAGTTTATCGGGGCACAAGAATTCTACATCTTCAAGTTCGCAGCCTTCATGAATCAAATCGATTATTTTTTTGTTGATACCCTTTTTCTTCAATGTAAAAAAAGTATATGGCGTAAAAACTACTTTCTCGCTTTCATCAATAGTAACCTTCTTATTCTTTAATGCTTCCAACGTACCCAAAATATTGATTAGAAGCAGCTTTTCGATTCTTTCTTTACCAAATACTGTGAATGTCATTTTCTCTCCTTGCTTTTTACCTTCTATTTGTTTTTTTCGCAAAACTGAATATATTCATTTAGTTTTGAATAAGAGCCAACATCTTGTATTTTCTTAAAGCTAGTCAGAGCTTCTTTGATTTTTTTTGAACCCAGCAGACAGGCTCCGTAATAATAATAAAAATCATCGCTATAAAAATTTTGCTGATATCCTTTGGAACATTTGGAAGCCTGTTCTATAGACTTCTCAAAATCTGCAAGAGCTTTTTCAAAATTACTTAGATGTAAATAAGAAAGCGCCCTTTCATAATAAACTTCCGGGTGCTTATATTTTTCCAAAACCAAATCATAATACTTTAACGATTCTTCATACATTTCGCATTCAGAATAAGAAACGGAAAGCAGGTTCCAACAAGCAAAGGCTTCTCCGTCCGCAATACCATCATAAGACAAAACTTTTTTGCAATCCTCTATGACAGCCGCATACATTTCCAACTCACGCTCTGTTTCTGCCTTATGAATTAAATATACAGGCTTTGGATTTTTTTTAACCAATTGCACACAATCATTATATGCACTCTTATAATCTTTTAGCATAAAATATGTTTCGGCACGCAGAGAAAGGGCTTTTTCGTTTTCGGGATTATCCTCCAAAATACAATTCAATTCCTCCAATGCATTTTCATATTCCTCATCCTTAAACAAGGCCAGCGCATGAACCATAGAAAATTTTAGCCCTGTATTCTTTATAGAAGAACAGGAAACAAATAGTGAGCAGGCAATTAAAATGCCAGCCGTAAAAATCATTATAAGTTTTTTCATGTCTATCATTTTTCTACAACTCCTGCACCGTTACCCAAATTGGCTTGTTTAATGTCTTGCTCATTACAATATAACCAAAATCATGAATTTCTTGTTCTGGATTTTTTGTAAAAGTACTTTCGTAGTAACAGTCTCCATTTTCTATTTCATTTAAAATATTTTCTATTTTTGAGGCATCTATCTTCTTTTTCTTTTCTATGTTTGAATCCTTTGAGATATATATAAAGTTTGTCTTTTCCTGCTCGTCAAAATCGTTAACATAATATGCCAAGACATCATCTTGCGGATTTAATTTGTATCCATTTTCTGTTTTGGATATTTCAAAATCGTCAAAAAGGAATACCTCAAGATCGCAAGTCATCAAAAATGCAACAGGATATTGAAAACAATACGAGAATGAATCTGCAGCCGCTTCTTGAGAAATTATGAAGTCATCTTGGTTTGCAGAAAAACTTTTTGTTTTATTAGCAGTCAGCTTTACCTTATGAATTTTTCCATAAAAATCTTTTGCCAGCCCAATTCTTATTGTTTCATTTGTCTTATTCTTCCTGTAATCTCTCCATATAACTTTTCTGGAGGGGGTGGAACAGGAAAGAAGCAAGAAAACAGTCAAGCATATCATCAGCTTCTTTAATTGCGGTGTCATATTCCAAACTTTCCTTATTAGCAGAAATTATACCATAATATAGTAAGAAAAGACAAATGCCTGCTGTTTGCAAAGCCGTAGGCCAAAGCAACCTACGCGGGATTGGAGGGGCGGCGTAGCCGTTGCGGAACGAAGTGGAGCAATGGAGGCGAAGGCCGGAACCCCGGAAAGCCCGTAAAAAATGGCAAGATGTCGGATTAGCCAGGGAATGAATGGTAGAGCAAATAAACTGCCGTCCAAAATACTGCATCCTAAAGACTTATATTAAAAAAGATACATTGCGTTTTATGCAACACAACATTGCAAACATCGCACTTTACGCAACACAGATAATTATGTATACTAAGACTAATGCTGACTGCCGCCGGTTTAATTCTGCGGGTGGGCAGGAAGCTCCAACTAACTGAAAAGAGGTAGAAAATGGGTCAGAACTATTTTAACGCAATCCCGTGGCGCGTTGCTCGCCAGGAACTTGGTCACTGCCGCCAGATGGCACGTGAAGAATTTAAGGACGGAACAAAAGCCCTTCAGGGAAAGAAAATCGTCATCGTAGGATGCGGTGCACAGGGCTTGAACCAGGGTCTTAACCTGCGCGACTCTGGCATGGATGTTTCTTACTGCCTCCGCAAGGAAGCTATCGAATCCAAGCGCCAGTCATGGAAGAATGCAACAGAAAACGGTTTTAAAGTAGGAACTTACGAAGAACTTCTCCCTACAGCAGACGTTGTTGGAAACCTTACTCCGGATAAGCAGCACCACGAAGTTGTCCAGAACCTTATGAAGTACATGAAGAAGGGTTCAGCTCTCTGGTACAGCCACGGTTTTAACATGATTGAAGAAGGCGAACAGATCCGCGACGACATTACTGTATTCCTTATGGCTCCAAAGGGTCCGGGTACAGAAGTTCGCGCTGAATACCTCCGCGGTTTTGGCGTACCTGAACTTATTGCCGTTCACCCGGCACACGATCCTGAAGGACGCGGCATGACTCTTGCAAAGGCCCTCGCTTGTGCAGAACGCGGCGAAACAGCTGGTGTTCTTGAATCTTCTTTTATTGCAGAAGTAAAGAGCGACCTTATGGGCGAGCAGACAATTCTCTGTGGTCTTCTCCAGGCAGGAACAATCCTTTCTTACGACAAGATGGTTCAGAACGGAATAAAGCCAGGCTATGCAGTTAAGCTTCTTATGCACGGCTGGAACGTAATCAGCGAAGCTCTCAAGTGGGGTGGCATTACAAACATGATGGACCGTCTCTCTAACCCTGCAAAGATCCGCGCAAACGAGCTTTCTCTTGAACTCAAGAAGATTATGACTCCACTCTTCCAGAAGCACATGGACGACATCATCAGCGGAGAGTTCTCTTCTACAATGATGAAGGACTGGGCAAACGGAGACAAGAACCTTCACGAATGGCGCGAAAGCTATGCAAAGATTCCTTTTGAGACAGAAGCAGAAGGTACAGAAGAAATTGACGAGCAGGAATACTTTGACAAGGGAATCCTTCTTGTTGCATTTGTAAAGGCAGGATGCGAACTTGCATTCGAGACAATGGTAAGCGCAGGTATTAAGCCGGAAAGCGCATACTATGAATCTCTCCACGAAGTTCCGCTTATTGCAAACCTTATCGACCGCCGCCGCCTCTACGAGATGAACAAGGTTATTTCCGACACCGCAGAATACGGCTGCTACCTCTTTGCACGCGCATGTGTTCCCCTTCTCCAGAAGGAATTCATGGACAAGGTTACTACGGAAGACATTGGTAAGGGACTTAGCGTAAAGACAAATTCAGTTCCAAACACTGTTCTTGTAAAGGTTAACGACGCTATCCGCAACCACCCGATTGAATCTGTTGGCAAGAAGCTCCGCGCTTACATGACAAGCATGAAGCCTATTGACGCAACAAAATAATTTAATCGCTTGCGAATAAAAATGCCGGGCACTCTTTCTGAAAAAGGAAGGATGTCCGGCTTTTTTTTAGTTTTTTGTTTTTAAATTTTAGGCAAACGCTGATTGATTCAAGTCTGCATCATAAATCAGCATTCCGCTTAGTCCTGCAAGGCTTCGTAACCTTCTTCTCCGGTTCTTACCTTTACAACATTCTGAACGTCGTACACGAAAATCTTTCCGTCTCCGATGTGGCCTGTGTAAAGAACTTCCTTAGCAGCTGTAACAACCAGTTCTACAGGTACTTCGCTAACAACAATGTCTACCTTTATCTTTGGAAGCAAAGTCATATCCATTTCTACACCGCGGTACTTCTGGACGTTTCCGTGCTGCTGTCCGCAACCAAGTACATTTGTTACCGTCATACCAGTTACATTAATATCATTCATTGCAGCCTTAAGCTCGTCGAACTTGCTCTGGCGTGTAATGATTGTAACCATGTGGAACTTTGCATCCGGGCGTGAACTTGCCTTTGCAACAGGAACAGCCTTGTCTACAGGAACCTTTGCTTCTTGAGATGTGCTTTCTCCGCCAAGAACCTGTGGAGCCATGATGAATCCAGCGTAGCTAGAATCAATGCCGTGTTCAAGCTTATCAAGACCGATGATTTCTTCTTCGCGGCTTGCACGGAGGCCATGCAGCTTCTTAATAAGAGTGAATGTGATGAGCATACAGATTGTTGTCCAAGTAACGATTGTAAACTCGCCAAGACACTGTACGCCAAGGTGCTTTACTCCGCCGCCATAGAATACACCGCTTTCTACGTTGAACAAACCGTCTGACAAAGTACCCCAGATACCGTTGGCAAGGTGAACTGCAACAGCACCAACCGGGTCGTCAATGTGAAGCTTAAGGTCTATGAACTCAACGACCACTACTACGATGATGCCGGAAACAATACCGATGATGCTTGCGCCAAGAGCGTCCACTGTGGCACATGTAGGTGTGATTGCAACAAGACCTGCAAGAGAAGCGTTGAGTGTCATGGAAACATCAGGCTTACCGTTCTTAATCCAAGTGAAAATCATTGTTGTACAGCAGGCAACAGCAGGAGCGATTGTTGTAGTTGTAAATACAGCTGCAAGACCGCCAACTCCAAGAAGCTGTGTACAAGCCGCACCGTTGAATCCGTACCAGCCGAACCAAAGGATGAATGTTCCAAGTGCACCCAATGTGAGTGAGTGGCCAGGAATTGCGTGAACCTTTGTTACCTTTCCGCTCTTGTCGTATTCATACTTGCCAATGCGGGGTCCAAGGAAGATTGCGCCAATCAAGGCAGCAGTACCGCCAACAGAGTGAATGGCAGCTCCACCTGCAAAGTCAACAAAGCCAAGTCCAACAAGCCAGCCCTGTGGGTTCCATACCCAGCCAGCTTCAATCGGATAAACTACAGCAGAAATAATTGCTGAATAAATACAGTATGCGCTGAACTTTGTACGCTCTGCCATAGAACCAGAAACGATTGTTGCAGCGGTTGCGCAGAAGACCAGGTTAAAGACAAAGCTTGACCAGTCCTTGCCTTCTCCTGCAAAGTTTGTAAACAGCTGCATGTCCGGCTTACCAATCAAGCCAAAGAAATAATTTTCGCTCATCATAAGCCCAAAGCCAAGCAGCATGAACATTGGGGTTCCAATGCAGAAGTCCATCAGGTTTTTCATTATGATGTTTCCTGCATTCTTTGCCCTTGTAAAACCTGTTTCGACCATAGCAAAGCCACACTGCATAAAGAATACCAGTGCCGCTCCAATTAGAAACCACACACTCCAAACTTCACTCATATAAAACCTCCAAAAAAAAAACGGCGATGAAATCAGACAGTACACTGTGTACTTTCTCTGTGCACCGAGTTGCGTGCACCGTACACTGTCCGACATCATCGCCATCATGTTTGCAATTTTATTTAAGCGGAAAAAGCAAAAGCCCAACCGCTTGAACAAAAAAAAAGCGCCGAAGAGTTATTTCTTCGACGCCTTTGCCTTAGATGATTTCTTTATACAAAATTCAAAAAAAATTGTCAATACATTGACAGAATTTTTTTTTAATGATACATTGCCCCCGTAAGTTGCAATGGAGCAGTGATATTTTCGCTGCTCCTTTTTTATTTTTGGCACAAACAAAGGAGGACTCCCATGGCTGAAAATTCTGACTGGGAAGAAGCAAAGAAAAAGCTCTTATCCATATATAGTGAAAAAAACAACCTCTCGCGCCGGGAAGCAGAAGTTCTCGCAGAACTAATAGACGGAAGGACAAATGCAGAAATCAGCGACAATCTTTCTATTTCCGTTTCAACCGTAAAAAAGCATGTATACAATATTTTCAACAAGACTGGCGTTAGTTCCAGATCCCAGCTTTTGAATTTTATTTTTACATCGCAAATGAACCAAAACAATTAAAAAGTAAACTAAAGTTCTATTTTTTATAATTGACTATTTTTCAAAAAAAAAATATGGTTTGTTCAAGACTAAGCAATGGGGCTGTCCAAAAAGGCGGCTCCATTTTTTTTTGGTATGCGGCCATCAAGGAGGAAGATCATGGCGTGCTTTACAATTCCGCTTGCGGAAGGAATAATCCTTTCAGTCGCAAAAAAAATTGCATTCAAAAAAGATGCAGAATCAGCTCTTAAAGAAAGGCTGGGGCATCTGGAAAACATGCTTTACGGCGGAAGTTTTCTTCTTGCCATAGAGCACATCTACCACGGCGAAGTGGTTCTTTACCCACCGTTTCTTACGGCAATGAGGAATCCGGAAGACATAGCTGAAATGCTTCACGAAATGGCAACGGTAGGAGTTTCCATGGCGGTTATCGTAACCATTGCATGGGGTGCCTTTGAAATAGTTTCCCACCTGGCAAAAAAGGCGGGTATAAAACAAAACTTGTCGGGGGCAGTCTGATGTGTTTAATAATTACAGCATGTACAGCAGCCGCTTTTACGGTAGCCTTCTTATTGAATAAAAAAAACGGCAGGAACAACAAAAGCGTATTCATGGCCATGCTCATGTTCTGGGCAGCAAGCCTTATGTGGAGCATGGACGGACTAGCTTCTGTTCTTGAAGGCGAAAGATTCTTTGACCTAAGCCTAGAAGACACAATACTTGGAATAATAATCCTGGCAAGCGGTCTAATAGTATTTATGCTCCACAGCGTGTGGAATAAAGCAAAGGCGGTCTAGCAAAGGGCTGCTTAATAAAAAAAGTAAATTAAATAAATAAGACAAAGGCGTCTGTTTTCTTGTGCTGGCAGAGAAAGCAGATGCCTTTTTTTATAGAAAAATATTTTGGAGGAACACTATGAAAAAGACAAATTTATTGATTGGCGCACTTATTGCAGCCACGGGAATCTACGGACTTTCTTCCTGCTCAAAAAGCGGGGGAGATAAAACTGTAAAGGTTGGAATCCTTCATTCCTTGAGCGGAACAATGGCAATTTCCGAAACTTCCGTTAGGGACGCAGAACTTCTTGCAATAAACGAAATAAATGCAAAGGGTGGCGTATTGGGAAGAAAGATAGAAGTTGTCCAGGAAGACGGTGCTTCTGAACCGCAGATTTTTGCAGAGCGTGCAAGAAAGCTTATTCAGAACGACAAGGTAGCAACAATCTTTGGCTGCTGGACAAGCGCATCACGCAAGGCAGTAAAGCCGGTTGTAGAAGAAACAGGAGCATTGCTCTGGTACCCGGTTCAGTACGAAGGAATGGAGATGAGTCCAAACATCATGTACAT
>Ga0256407_10010328_pt1 | contig 13150 bp, 9 predicted proteins | sample RumenRJG_04DNA_FD_193489 | JGI IMG/M metagenome (GOLD analysis project Ga0256407, IMG submission 193489) | Bovine rumen microbial communities from Lethbridge, Alberta, Canada - RJG_04 | ecosystem: Host-associated > Mammals > Digestive system > Stomach > Rumen | place: Canada: Alberta | collected... | reverse complement strand
GGGGATGCCGTCGGGCTCATCGTCAACGGCTATGCCAAGGAGGTGCTCAACAAGCTGCCTATGGAGTTTGCCGTGGAGGCACAGAAACTGCTGTCCGTCTCTTTGGAGGGAACCGTAGGATAGCTTTCTTTTGATTACAGTTAGATATATGAGTTATAAGTCTATAGATACTTTACAAGAGGCCCTGAGTCAGAGTATGTTTATGCATACAAAAGATGCACGGAAGGCTGCCGGACGTTCTTTGGGGACAATAGTGGAGATTATAACCTTCTATTTCCTTCGTCAATGGGGCGTTTTGGATAATATTTCTATTGAAAGGCCTTTGCCAGAATATGGGAATCCAGAGATTACTCATAACGTAGAATTTACACTGCATCCTGTTTTGTATAAAACAACTTTGAAGGTATCATTACCAATTACGGCCAAGAAGATTGCGAAAAGTCTTGATGACTCTTGGGTCGGAAATGTGGCATTAAAGTCGAATGCTCTTTTAGACAATAGAGGCGTTCTACGTAATGCTTGTCTAATAGCGGAAAGTGACAAAGAGCTCATAGTCGCAAATCTGTTGAGTATTGATTGGAATACCAAAACTGCTATAATAGATGTTTGTAAGCAATCTTCCCGTGCCTATTCGATGTTTGAATGCAAGCGAGTGGGGGTGGAGAAAGGGAACAAGAAAGGTCCTCAAACGATTGAAAAGGCCAAGCAGGGTGCATATGTCGCTTTAACTTCGTCGTCCCTTCAAAAAGTTTGGAATGAGAATGGTGAGAAGTTAGGCCTCATATATATGAAAGGAAAGCCCATTGTGAAACCTTATGAGGAGCTTTTAGACGATTTGATAGATCAGGATGAATTGACAGATAATCTCATTCTATCTGTTGGGGTCGTCAGTAACCATGGCAATTGGTTTACATCAGATAATCAGAATAAGGAACTTAAAGTTCTTTCTGAATCTTATGATTGGTTGCTCTTCTTGACGGATGATGGCTTTTCTAAGTTTATAACGGATTTATTGCTCCAGCCGAAAGCAGAATATATAGCAGTCAAGAAAGCTTTTGAAGCTAGTTATAGTGATGGGAAGAAAATGAATGTCTTTACTAAGACAAGAATAGACTATTCTGCTCATGTAGCATTATGTCGATATTTTAAGGAGAACATAAAAGATATAGAAGGCTGGTTTAATATAATAGCTCCACACGGCTATAACATATCCGGACTTCATAGTATCTTGTCAAAGTTATCGAAGAAATCAGTTATAGGATTATGACAGCAGGTAGACATGTAAACACTCTTAGTCAGAGTTGGTGTACGCCTCCCAAGTATGTGAGAGCCATAAAAAAGTTTTGGGGTGGAAGAATAGGCCTTGATCCGTGTTCAAATGAATATTCAATTGTACACGCTGAAAAGGAATATCAACTTCCTCAAACGGATGGCTTGTCGGCGGACTGGGATGCTGATACTATTTTTGTGAATCCTCCCTACGGAGCTGATCGCGAAAGAGGAACCTCTATAAAAAATTGGTTAGCTAAGTGTGTGCTTGCTTACGAGCAAGGCTCGGAGGTGATAGCTCTCGTCCCTGTGGCGACCAATACAGGGCATTGGAAGAAGTTCGTCTTTGGTAAAGCTACTTCTATTTGCTTCTTATATGACACTCGTCTGAGGTTTTTAGAAAAAGGAATAGATCAGGGAAAGGGTGCTCCTATGGCATGTTGCTTAATTTACTGGGGAGATAGATGTGAGCAATTCTATAATAATTTTCTAGAGTATGGCGCTGTAGTTAATATTAAGAATTTACAAGATCAAAAGATAGGGAAGGATGTGAATAGCCCGGAATTATCTTTTGATCAACAACAAATGAAAGTAAGTAATTATTAAGTATATTATTTATGTTACAAGTCAAGAATTTGCATGCCACGATTGCAGGCAAAGAGATATTAAAAGGTATCAACCTTACTGTCGCCGACGGCGAGATACACGCCATCATGGGACCTAACGGTTCGGGTAAGTCAACGCTGTCAGCTGTGCTTACCGGCAATCCGCTTTATACAGTCACAGAGGGCGAGGCGATCTTCAATGGTAAGAATCTGCTGGAGATGAAGCCCGAGGACCGTGCCCGCGAGGGACTCTTCCTCAGCTTCCAGTACCCTGTGGAGATCCCCGGCGTGTCGATGGTCAACTTCATGAAGGCTGCCGTCAACGCCAAGCGCAAGTATCAGGGCCTGGAGCCACTGACCGCCGCTGACTTCATGAAGCTCATGCGTGAGAAGCGTGAGATCGTGGAACTCGATGCCAAACTCTCGCGCCGCTCTGTCAACGAAGGCTTCTCGGGTGGTGAGAAGAAGCGCAACGAGATCTTCCAGATGGCAATGCTCGACCCGCAGCTGAGCATTCTCGACGAGACAGACTCCGGCCTTGACGTCGATGCCATGCGCATTGTGGCCGACGGCGTGAACAAGCTCTTCACACCGAAGAAGTCTATCATCGTCATCACACACTATGAGCGTTTGCTCGACATGATCAAGCCCAACATCGTACACGTGCTCTACAATGGTCGGATCGTCAAGACCGAAGGTCCCGAGCTCGCCAAGGAGATCGAGAAGCGCGGCTATGACTGGATCAAGGAAGAGGCCGACGCTAAATATGGTAAATAAGGAGGCAGGCGTATGACTCAAGCAGAACAACAATATATCGACCTCTACAGCCAGACCCGGCAAATGATTGCTGAGCACAGCGCACCCGTGCTCAATGCGCTGCGCGACAAGGCTTATGAGGACTTCAAGCGGCAGGGCTTCCCTTCGCGCAAGGTCGAGCGCTATAAGTACACCGACATGCAGGAACTCTTTGCGCCCGACTATGGACTGAACATCAACCGCATCGACATCCCTGTCAACCCTTATGATGTCTTCCATTGCGATGTGCCCAACCTCAGTACTTCTCTCTATTTTGTCGTCAACGACCAGTTCTATAAGAAAGCACTGCCGAAGGCGCAGCTGCCGGAGGGCGTCGTCGTGGAGAGTCTTTGCGACGCGGCACACAACCATCCCGACTTGGTGGCGAAATACTATGGTAAGATTGCCAAGACCGAAGAGGACGCGGTGACTGCACTGAACACGATGTTGGCACAGGACGGACTCTTTGTCTATGTACCGAAGAACGTCAAAGTGGACCGTGCCATACAAGTGGTGAACATCCTGCGCTCTGATGTGGACCTGATGGTCAACCGCCGTGTGCTCATCGTTATGGACGAAGGCAGTGAGGCTAAGTTCCTTTTCTGCGATGACTCTGCCGACGACCGTCACTTTCTCGGCACGCAGGTCATCGAAGCTTACGTCGGCGACAATGCCGGTCTCGACCTCTACTGCCTGGAAGAGACCCATGAGAAGAACACACGCGTGTCCAATGTCTATGTCGAGCAGCAGGCCAACAGCCGTTTCAACCACAATGTCATCACACTGCGCAATGGCGTGACACGCAACAAGCTCGACCTGGTCTTCAAGGGCGAGGGCGCTGAGTGCTGGTGCAACGGTTGTGTCATTGCTGACCATAGTGAGCATGTCGACAACAACACGCTTATCGATCATCAGGTGGGACACTGTGACTCGCATGAACTCTATAAGTATGTGCTCGATGGTAAAGCCGTCGGTGCCTTTGCCGGAAAAGTGCTCGTTCGTCACGGCAGTCAGAAGACGACATCACAGGAAACCAACCAGAATCTGGTGATGACAAAGACTGCGCGGATGTACACTCAGCCGATGCTGGAGATCTATGCCGACGATGTGAAGTGTGCACACGGCTCTACGGTGGGACAGCTCAACGACGCTGCGCTCTTCTATATGCAGCAGCGTGGTATCGACGAGCATGAGGCTAAGTTGCTCTTGGAGTTCGCTTTCATTGGTGAGGTCATTGACCAGATCAAGCTCGAGCCCTTGCGCGACCGTCTCCATCTGCTGGTGGAGAAGCGCTTCCGTGGTGAACTCGGCAACTGCGAGAACTGCAAGATTAAGAACTAATAGACTGATAACTTATTCCCTGATCCACCTGAAAAGGAGGGTCAGGGATGTCTTGTTATCATCAAGAATAAGTCTGACGTCGATCTATATTATATAAGGTGTCGGTCAGATGAGGACAAGATTTCTATAAGAGAAGATAAAGATGTACGATATCAATCAAGTGCGGGAAGATTTCCCGATATTGTCGCGCAAGATCTACGACAAGCCGCTGGTCTACTTCGACAATGCGGCTACGACGCAGAAACCGCTCTGTGTCTTAGATGCTATGCGCGAAGAATACCTCAATGTCAACGCCAACGTGCACCGGGGTGTGCACTGGATGAGCCAGCAGGCTACCGAATTGCATGAGCAGGCGCGCGAAACAGTGCGTCGGTTCCTCAATGCCAAGTCCACCACAGAGATTGTTTTCACCCGCGGCACTACCGAGGGACTGAACCTCGTGGCCAGCACTTTCGCCGACGAATGTATGCAGTCAGGCGATGAGGTCATCGTCTCCACGATGGAGCATCACTCCAATATTGTTCCCTGGCAGCTGCAAGCACGCAAGAAAGGTATTGTGCTCAAGGTCATTCCGATGAGCGATGATGGCATTCTCGACATGGAAGCTTACAAGAATCTCTTCACCGATAAGACCCGCATCGTATCGGTTTGTCATGTGAGCAATGTCCTCGGTACGGTCAATCCTGTCAAGGACATCGTACGCGTCGCTCACGAGCATGGCGTGCCCGTGATGGTTGACGGTGCTCAGAGTGCGCCTCACTTCAAGGTGGACGTACAGGACATCGACTGCGATTTCTTTGTTTTCAGTGGGCATAAAGTCTATGGTCCTACCGGCATCGGCGTGCTCTATGGCAAAGAGGCTTGGCTGGAGAAGCTGCCACCGTACCAGGGCGGCGGTGAGATGATCGAGCACGTGAGCTTTGAACATACCACCTTCGAGCGCCCGCCATTGAAGTTCGAAGCCGGCACGCCCGACTATATAGCATCGCACGGACTCGCTGTCGCACTCGACTATGTCTCGAAATTAGGCATGGACAACATTGCGGCTCATGAGCAGGAACTCACCCGCTATGCCATCCAACGGCTACAGGAGATACCGGAGATGCATATCTATGGACCTGTTCCTCAGGCAGAGGGAGGTACATCGCAGCCTATGTCGCCCGACTCTCATGCCCATGATGCTGTCGTCAGTTTCAATGTAGGCAATATCCACCACATGGACTTGGGTACACTCCTTGACCGGTTGGGTATCGCCGTCCGAACTGGCCACCACTGTGCGCAGCCGTTGATGGATCGCCTGGGTGTGCTGGGAACCGTGCGTGCGTCCTTTGCGCTGTACAACACAAAGGAGGAGATAGATGCTCTCGTTGCGGGTATCGACCGCGTGCGTAAGATGTTCTGATCATTCATTACTTATCATTCACCATTCGACATTCCCCTTGCTACCACATTATTATACTGATTGTATTGAGGCCGGCTGCGATGAGGCCGGCCGCGGGTGCCTGGCAGGCAGTGTCTATGCTGCCGCCGTCATCCTGCCGCGTGACTACGACAATCCGCTGCTCAACGACTCGAAACAGCTCACGGCCAAGAAGCGCTATGAGCTCCGAAAGGTCATTGAGCATGATGCGGTGGCGTGGGCTGTCGGCATCGTCACGCCTGAGGAGATCGATGAGATCAATATTCTTCATGCCAGTTTCCTGGCCATGCACCGTGCGCTCGACCAGTTGCAGGTCAGACCCGAGAAACTTATCATCGACGGCAACCGTTTCGATCCCTATGTTCCCATTGCCGACGAAGCGTGCCAACCGCGACAAAAACGTGTCTTTCCCAAGCGCGATGGTCGTCAGCCTTTGCCGTATCAGTGTATTGTCAAGGGCGACGGCAAGTACGAGGCCATTGCTGCGGCCAGCATCCTTGCCAAGACCTTCCGCGACGATTATATGGATGAGCTCGATGAGCAATATCCTGTCTATGGATGGAAGAAAAACAAAGGCTATCCCACACGCGAGCACCGGATGGCCATCCGCGACAATGGCGTCTCACCCTTCCATCGCAAGACGTTTAATCTTCTTGGCGACTTACAGCCAACTCTGTTTGAGAATATCGAATAAACCATCCTTGGGGGTATTGAATCAACCACCTTGTCTATCATCATCTCCCTGACGACTTACATTCACCGCTATTTGAGAAATAGACAATAACTAAAGCTTCTTTGTTATGAAACATCCTTTACGCTTCCTTTTCCTTTTGCTGGCTTGTTGCCATTTTGCGCTGATGATGGGTGCTCCTGCCCGTCGTGGTCACTGGATACAAGTGGTTACAACAGGCGGAAAGTCTGTTAATGTGGAACTCTTAGGCGATGAGCGTATCCGTTATGCGCGTGCTGCTGATGGCACTTGTTATGTCTTGGACAAAGCGACGGGACGTTATCAAGAGGTCTCAGGCGACAGCATTGTGGCAAGTGCGGCAAAGAGATATGCGGCGGCATCTCGTCGTTTTGTACCGGCAGTTCGTCGTGCTGAGTCTGCGTCTGCAACATTCTCGGGAAACAAGCGTGGCCTCGTGATCCTTGCGGAGTTTCCTAATAAGCGGTTCAGTATGGCTGATCCGGTGTCACTCTATCGCAAGATCACCAATGAGTCTGGCTATCACGACAATGGCTTTCAAGGTTCTGTCCGTGATTATTTCAAGGCTCAGAGTGGGGGGAAGTTTATCTTGGACTTTGACGTGGCGGGTCCCGTGATGATGTCTCAGCCTTATGACTATTATGGCAATAACGATGAGAAGAACATCAGTGAGATGGTGATAGAGGCATGTAAAGGTGTGCAGGACAGCATCGATTTCTCTCGTTATGACTGGGATGGGGACGGAGAAGCCGAGGAAGTGTTTATTCTCTATGCCGGATATGGGCAGAATGACTATGACGCTTCTAATGACAGTCTGATATGGCCTTTGATGAGTGCGCTTGAAGAAGACAGGAAATCATTGAAGATCAACGGTACAAAAATCAATACCTATGCTTGTTCCAGTGAGCTCAAACATGACGGAAAGATAGCTGGTATCGGTACTTTCTGTCACGAGTTCTCCCATTGCATGGGCTTCCCCGATGTCTATGACGTTCAGAATAAAGGCAGTTTTGCCATGGACGCCTGGGATCTGATGGACTACGGCAACTACAATGGCGATGGCTATCTCCCAGCCGGATATACTGCCTACGAGAAGATGGTCTGTGGTTGGCTCACGCCTGTTGAGTTGGGAATGCAGTCGTTGGAGGTCACGGACATGAAACCGTTGGCCGACGGTGGGCAAGCCTATCTGATCCGGCATCCGCAGTATGAGAATGAATACTTCCTTTTGGAGAATCGTCAGCCCGTTGGCTTTGACAAGCTGTTGCCTGGCAGCGGAGTGCTCATCACCCATGTCGATTATGACAAAGACGCGTGGGAAGCCAATGCCGTCAATACGCTTGGACTGTATAACGGCTATTACAACGATCACCTTCGTCTCGCCTTAGTACCGGCAGATGGTATAGCTTCCATTTCAACGATTGCTCACGACACTTATCCCTACGGTTCCCGCAACAATTTCTCTGATAGTTCCTCACCGTCAGCAAAGCTCTTTCATGACAGTTACGACGGCAGTAATCTGCTGCATTGCAGTGTTTCCAACATTTCTGTCGACGGCAATGGTGTGGCATCCTTTGTTTACAATCCTGATCCTTCTCTTGTCAACAGCCAGGAAGAGGGAGAGTACCTGCTTAAGGAAACCTTCTCCAATTGCAAAGGTACCGGTGGCAATGACGGACGTTTCAATCGTTCAATAGCCAATGGCAACTTTCTGCCGGATTTGAAAGGCTGGAATCCTCTGTGTAATGCTTATGGTGCTGATCATTGTGCACGCTTTGGCAGTAGTGGAGGCAGCGGTGACGGAGGATTCCTTGTGGCTTCTCCTTTCTTCACCCTTCCGGGCGATACGGTGACGCTGAGCTTCCGCGTGGCAGGCTGGAATGCGAAGAGTGATGGCACGGAATTGCAATTGTACTTGAGTCGGTCCAATGCTCAGTTCACTGAGGTAAAGGCAGGAATGGTCATGGAAACCATGAAGAAAGGACAATGGCAGACCTATATCTATCATATCGTAGGAACCGGTTCTTGCTCGCTGACGTTTACCACCACCGGTCGTTTCTTCCTTGATGACGTGTATATCACAAAGCCAGTGACGACAGGCATCCATGATCTCCCGGCATCCGGAAAGGTTCGGCCATGTATCTATAGCCTGTCCGGTCAGAACATGGGTACTGATCCCGCTGCTTTGCCGAAAGGCATTTACATTATCAACCACGAAAAGGTGATATTGGGAAAGTAAGCCTGCTTGCCAGGTTGTAGCTTAATAAGTAGTAGCTTTTATAGTCTTTGTGCGATGAAGTGTAAGTACAAAGTCTATAAAAGCTTTATTTTTATACGTAACTATTGATCGTTTGACTAATTTATGTTAATAGAATCATATTTTTAACGTGATTCTTTCTTACTTTCATCTTCATCCATTAATTTTGCAAAAGGAATAGAGAGATTGTAGTATGTCAGTGAGAAGACTATTGCAAGAATCGTTTTGTATACGAACAAACTTTTAGGATGACTTTTTGTTGTCTGTGAGCTTTTGTGTCGTAATGGAGAGAATATCGTAAACATATCATACATTTAATTAAAAGAGAGAATTTATGGAAAAAAGACTAATGATGTTTTTAGCCTGCTTCTTCCTCTTCCTGGAGGGGGCATTAGCTCAAACAACGATTAGTGGTACCGTGGTCTCAGCAGAGGATGGCGAACCGATTGTCGGTGCTGCCGTCACGATTGCTGGCACAAAGACAGGTACCGTAACTGATGTGGATGGCAAGTTCACACTCAATGTAGCGCCGGGTTCCAACCTGCGTGTTTCTTATCTTGGTATGAAAGACAAAACGGTGAAGGCAGCAAACAATCTCAAGGTTCAACTATCTTCCAACGACAAGACGCTAGATGAGGTCGTGGTGACTGCTATGGGTATCACTCGTCAGAAAAAGTCCTTGGGCTATGATGCTCAAGAGCTGAAGGCCAGTGACCTGAACGTAGCCGGTACTTCTTCTTTGGCAAGTGCCATGCAGGGAAAGCTGACGGGTGTTGATATCCGCACATCCTCCGGTGCTCCTGGTGCTTCCGCACAGATTGTCATTCGTGGTGCCCGCTCATTCGATGGTAACAACACGCCTTTGTATGTTGTGGATGGTATGCCTATCTCCTCTCAGCCAGACTTCTCTACAGGACAGTCTGTGACTGGTGCGGACTATGCCAGCCGTACAATTGATATCAACCCTGACGACATTGAGTCGATCAGCGTGTTGAAAGGTCAGGCTGCTTCCGCTCTTTACGGCCTCCGTGCTTCCAATGGTGTTGTGCTCATCACCACCAAGCGTGGCAGCAAGGCTACGTCCAAGCCTGTCATCACTTTCTCGACTGACTTAAGTGCTTCTACCTTGAGCCGTAAGTTCAAACATCAGGATGTCTATGCACAAGGCAACGGCATCAGTGCTTACAATCCTACAACATCCATGAGCTGGGGTCCGAAGATTTCCGACCTGCCTAACGATGCTACATACGGCGGTAACACCAATAACAAATACACCAATGGCGACCTGACTTCCCACAAGGGACAGTTCTACAACCCCAAATATGAGGCAGCAGGTCTTGATGGTTGGGTGACGCCGGAAGTCCATGACAATGTGGATGACTTCTTCCGTACGGGTTTCACTCAGAACTCAACGTTCGGCATCAGCCAGAACAAGAATGGTCTTGACTATTCTTTCAGCATCAGTGATACTTATCAGACCGGTATCATTCCTTCTACAGGCATGACACGTACTGGTGCTCGTGGTGCTGTGGACTGGAAGATTGACGATCAATGGAAGACGGGGTTCTCGGCCAACTACAGTGCTGTGAGAATTAAATCTGCACCGGGTGCCAACAATGGTATTGTTAATGTCGTCTATTCCGCACCTGTTGAGTACGATCTCAAAGGTGTGCCCAGCCACTATCCCAATGATCCGACCAAGCAGATCAGTTTCCGTAGCACAACCTTTGATAACCCATATTGGTTTGCAGACAATGACGAGTTCTTCCAGCATACCAACCGCGTGTTCGGCAATGCCTATGTAGAGTATCGCCCGAAGATCAATTGGGGTGAGAACTATAACCTCGTTTTCCGTGAGCAGGCCGGTGAAGATGTCTACACCACAAACAATAAAACGATTGCAGAAGTAGGTTCTGCCTACAATTCTAAAGGTGAAGTGGAGAACACTGGTGTTCAGACCAATATCTTCAATAACCTTTTCACTGTCAACTTTACTGCAAAGTGGGGTGCTCAGCAAGAGTGGGACTTTGGCTTTTTGCTTGGTAATGAGTTCAATCACGAGTATCGTCGCTATTGGGACTACGATGGCTCAGGACTTGCCTGGTATGGTCAGCCGACCATCGATAATGCCTCCAGCATCGATGTTCACAGTGAGTATGGACAGCAAGAGCGCACGATCGGTACGTTTGGACAGTTGAGTCTGGCATGGAAAGATCAGTTGTTCTTCACAGCTACAGGCCGTAACGACATTGTTTCCACTATGCCTCGTGGCAATCGCAGTTTCTTCTATCCCTCAGTTTCTTTAGGCTGGATCTTTACAGAGCTTCCCGGTCTGAAAGGCAATCACATCCTCTCCTATGGTAAGTTGCGCACATCTTTGGCTCAGGTGGGTCAGGCCGGTGTGTTCTATAACAACTACATGTACGTTCCTACATACGGCAGTGGTATGTATCTCTACACGCCAATCAGCTATCCTATCGGCGGTCAACAGGCTTATGTGCCATACTACGTGAAATTCGATCCCAATCTGAAGCCTCAGAACACTAACAACTGGGAGATTGGTACAGACCTTAACTTCTTCGACAACCGCATCCGCTTCGCCTATACGCTGAGCTATCAGGATGTCAAAGATCAGATCTTCGACGTGCCTACAGCTGGTTCTACCGGTTATCAGTATCTGCGTACCAATGCCGGTGAGATGACAACTTGGGCACATGAGATCTCTGTCAATGCTAATGTAGTAAAGAGCAAAGACTTCAATGTTGACTTGGGAGTGAACTTCACTAAGGTGAAGAACAAAGTGAAGAAGCTGGCTCCGGGTGTGGAAAGCATCTTCCTCGGTGGCTTCGTTGAGCCGCAGATTCGTGCTCAGGCCGGCTACACCTATCCTAATATCTATGGTATCGCCTTCAAGCGTGCCGAGAATGGTGAGTTGCTTCTGTCCAATGGTCTGCCGCAGGGCACTGGTACCAGTGTCAACCTCGGTGAGTGCTCGCCTAACTTCAATATGGGCTTCAACCTCAATGTCAGCTACAAACGCCTGTCTCTCGCCGCTACACTTGACTGGCAGAACGGCGGTAAGCTCTATAATGGTACACTGTTGACGATGAACTACTTCGGTGCTACCAAGGAGTCTCTTCCTTATCACGAGGGTACGATGGTCGCAGAGGGCATCGATGAGGCAACCGGTCAGAAGAATACGGTAGAGGTGAGCAAACAAGACTATTGGATGGCTTACAACGATGTTACGGAGGCAGGTATCTATGATGCCAGCTACCTGAAGCTTCGCGATGTGACGCTGTCTTACCGCTTGCCGAAGCTCGGAGGTCTTGACATCTCGGTCTATGGTTTTGCCCGCAACATCCTCCTTTGGTCCAAGCTGCCTGACCTCGACCCTGAGAGCTCACAGGGTAACGGTAACATGAGCGGTTACTTTGAGCGCTTCTCTATTCCTGCTACTTCAAGCTTTGGTGGAGGCTTCAAACTCACATTCTAAACATTACATGATTTAAACAGATATCGTATGATAAAGACTAAATATATCATGGGAGCGGCTTTGGTCGCCTTGGCCTTTGCTTCGTGCTCAGAAGACCAAATGGACCACATCAACAAGGATGAACAGCACAGCTCCATATCCCTCGTCGATGGCAATTACTCTATCACCGACGCTGAGGTGAACACCGTTTACAATATTCTTGACGGTAACTATGCCTGGTATGTTTCCAGCTATACCGAGCAGCTCTTCGGTACTGGTAACAACCAGCTGAAGAACGCGGAGCTGCGCAATATCAATGAGGTGGCAGGTAGCACCACGTTCAATAATGAGTGGAACAATACCTATGCCAATCTCTATAACTTGAAAGTCATCAAGGAGAAATGCCATGGTGGCGTAAACAACGGGGCAAGTGATCTGCTTGGTATGGCTCAGGCATTGGAAGCTTTGAACTGGGGCATATTGACCGACTTGCACGGTGACGTTCCCTGCAAGGACGCATTGGGTGATCAGTCGACTCCTACACTGACAAGTCAAAAGGATATCTACGACAACATCTTTGCACTGCTTGACAGCGCAAAGACCAATCTCGCCAAGGGCTCTAAGACCGTTGGTGCTCATGACGTCATCTTCAATGGTAATCTTGACAAGTGGGCAGGTTTGGTTCATGCTTTGAAAGCTCGTTACTTGCTGCATACCTATGGCACAGACAAGACTCCCGCACATCTGAGCAAGGTGCTCGCTGAGGCTGAGGCAGCTGCTTCTGCCGGTTTCGATGGTGCCAATCTTGATGTTTTCAATGGTAAAACATCCGACAACTCTTGGTCGGCATATCATTGGAGCCGCTATTATATCGGTTCTTCTAAGACGGTGGATGACTTGCTGACGTCCCGCAAAGACCCGCGCGAACCGATCTACAACTTTGATGGTTTTGAAACAGAAACCGGTGTCGGCACTCCTGGTAATGCTGAGCAGGCTCAGTCTACAAACACGCTGGCCTATCCTGCATGGCTTGAGAACAGTGCTTCCTCTCTCCATCTTTTCAGCAAGTCAGAGCTCTACTTTATCATTGCTGAAGTCAAGGCACGACTTGGTCAGGATGCCAAGGCCGACTTTGACACGGCTGTAAGAGCAGCTATGGATGACTGGGGCACAGCAGGTGGATCTGAAATCTCTGCTGCTGATGTTGACGCATATCTGAAAGGTATCGCTGATCTCTATGCAGCCAATCCGCTCAAAGAGATTCTTACACAGAAGTATC
>Ga0256407_10010325_pt1 | contig 13154 bp, 9 predicted proteins | sample RumenRJG_04DNA_FD_193489 | JGI IMG/M metagenome (GOLD analysis project Ga0256407, IMG submission 193489) | Bovine rumen microbial communities from Lethbridge, Alberta, Canada - RJG_04 | ecosystem: Host-associated > Mammals > Digestive system > Stomach > Rumen | place: Canada: Alberta | collected... | reverse complement strand
CAAAACACTTTAAGGGAAATGAGCTGCTACGCTGGTGCGAAAGCATTGGTGTAAAGTTTGGTACCGATCTGAATGCTTACACATCAATCGACCAGACTGTTTACAACATCAGTAACGTTCCCACAACTCGTGAGGGTATCGTTGACTCATGTCTGCTGATTCTCTTCGACTGGGCAGACGGACTGCTGCTGGAACAGGAAGAGATAGAGAAAGAGCGTGGCGTTATCCACGAAGAATGGCGTCTTCGCACAAGTGCTAACCAGCGTATGCTGGAGCGCGATCTGCCTAAGCTCTATCCAGGTTCTAAGTACGGTCATCGCATGCCTATAGGACTTATGGAGATTATCGATAACTTCGAGCGTCCATTCCTGCAGGCTTACTACGAGAAGTGGTATCGTCCTGACAATCAGGGTATCATCGTAGTTGGTGACGTAGACGTTGACAAGGTAGAAAAGAAGATCAAGGAGATGTTCAGTAGCATTGTACTGCCAGAGAACCGTGCATTGGTTACAGCCTATCCTGTTCCAGATAATGCAGAGCCTATCTTCGTTATCGACAAGGACAAGGAGCAGCAGTACAACATTGTAGAGGTTCTGATGAAGCATGAGGCATTCCCCGACACACTGAAGGGCACCATGGCTTACCTGATAACCGACTACATGAAGGATGCAACTCTTTCAATGCTGAGAGATCGTCTGAAAGAGTATGCTGAGAAGCCAGAGAGTCCATTCCTGCAGGCATTTGCAAGCGATGGCGAGTATCTGCTCTCTAAAACAGTTGACGCATTCGAGCTTGGTTTCCTTCCAAAGGACGGACAGGCAGAAGCTGCTCTTACAGCTGTACTTACAGAGGCACGTAGAGCTGCTGAGTTCGGTTTCACTCCAACAGAGTACAACCGCTTTAAGGCCGACTTCCTGAGCAACCTCGACAAGCAGTATTCAAATAAGGACAAGCGCTTTAACCGCCAGTTTGTGAACCAGTACGTTCAGCATTTCTTGGCTAACGAGCCTATTCCAAGCATCGACTACACATACGAGACAATGAAGCAGGTTGTTCCCGTTATCCCCATCGAGGCAATCAATGCTCTTGCTAAGGAGCTGATTTCTCAGAAGGATACTAACCTCGTTGTATTAAACTTCAACAACGAGAAAGAGGGAACCGTTTATCCTACAGAGGAAGGCTTTAAGAAGGCTATCGCAGCTGCTCGCAGTGCACAGATTGAAGCATACGTTGACAACGTAAAGGATGAGCCTCTGATGACAACTCTTCCTAAAAAGGGTTCAATCAAGAAGGAAACCAAGAATGACAAGTTCGGTTATACAGAGCTCGTTCTCTCTAATGGCGTAAAGGTTGTTCTGAAGAAGACCGATCTGAAGAAAGATCAGGTTATCCTCAATGGTGAGGGATTCGGAGGTTCTGCTCTTTATGGCGAGAAGGATTTTGCTAACTTAAAGATGTTCGACGACGTTATCGAGGCTAGCGGACTTGGTAACTTCTCACACACAGAACTTGAGAAAGCTTTGGCTGGTAAGATCGCCAGTGCATCGCTCTCAATGAGTTCAAATCGCGAGAATATCAGCGGTAGCTCTACTCCAAAGGATGTTGAGACTATGCTCCAGTTGGTTTATCTCTATTTCACAAACATCAACAAGGACCAGAAGTCATACGACAACCTGATGCAGACCACAGAGGTTAGTCTGAAGAATCGTCTGCTGCAGCCCGAGAACGTATTCAACGACTCGCTGAGCGCAACACTTGATTGCCGCAACCCTCGTAGCACTCCACTGAAGGTAGAGGATCTTAAGAACGTGAACTACGACCGCATTCTGCAGATTGCTAAGGAGCGTACTGCTAATGCAGCAGCTTACGAGTTCACAATCATCGGTAACTACGATGAGGAAACAATCCGTCCTCTCATCGAACAGTACATAGGTTCGCTGCCAACACAGAAGAAGGTTGAGAAGGGTAAGGACGTATCTACCGACTTCAAGGGCAAGGTTATCAACAACTTTAAGCACAAGGCAGAAACACCAAAGGCTATTGCTGTGATGTATTGGTACTCAAAGGCTATTCCTTATACCCTTGAGAACAGCGTAAAGGCAACCATCGCTGGTCAGATTCTGAGCATGGAGTATCTGAAGAAGATTCGTGAGGATGCAAGTGCTGCTTATACCGTAGGAGCCGGATCAAGCGTAAGTCGTGATGATTTTGGAACCAATGCATATATCTTTGTTCAGTGCCCAATGAAGCCTGAGAAGGGTGACATTGCCTGCCAGATTATGCGCGATGAAGTTAACAACATGACAAAGACATGTGATGCCGACAAGCTGCAGAAGGTCAAGGAATATCTGCTGAAGAATCTGGGCGACCAGCGCAAGCAGAATGGCTATTGGCTTGGACGCATCAACACATGGCGCAAGTATGGTTTGGACTTCGACACCGACTATGAGAAGGTGGTTAACGCCCAGACTACTGAGTCCATCAGTGCTTTTGTAGCCGAACTGCTTAAGGCAGGTAATGCTGCAGAGGTAATAATGATGCCCGCAGAATAATATTAATTTAAATATAAAGAATGAGTTATCTATTTTCGTCAGAATCAGTATCTGAGGGCCACCCAGACAAGGTGGCCGATCAGATATCTGATACAATACTAGACCAGTTCCTGGCATACGACCCGAAGGCGCGCTGCGCCATCGAGTCGTTTGTCACTACAGGTCAGGTAGTAATCATGGGTGAGGTTCGCAGTGATGTATATATCGATTTGCAGACCTTGGCCCGCAATACCATCAAACGCATTGGCTATACCAAAGCAGAGTATCAGTTCGACGGTGATTCGTGTGGAATCCTGAGTGCCATTCACGAGCAGAGTGCCGACATCAACCGCGGTGTTGATAATGGTAACGAGGATGAACAAGGAGCCGGAGACCAGGGTATGATGTTTGGTTATGCTACAAATGAGACTGAGAGCTATATGCCCGTAAGTCTAGACTTGGCACACCTGATTATGCGCACTCTTGCCGATATACGTAAAGAGGGTAAGGAGATGACATATCTTCGCCCAGATTCCAAGAGTCAGGTAACAGTACAATACTCAGACGAGGGTATCCCCGAGCGCATCGACACAATCGTTGTATCTACACAGCATGACGAATTCGACGAGGACGAGAAGATGCTTGCCAAGATTAAGGACGACGTAATCAACATCCTGATTCCAAGAGTTAAGAAACAGATTAACTCACAGAAGGTGTTGGATTTGTTCGGACTCGACATCAAGTATTACGTAAACCCAACTGGTAAATTTGTTATCGGTGGTCCTCACGGAGATACAGGTCTTACAGGTCGTAAGATTATCGTAGACACTTACGGAGGCAAAGGTGCTCACGGAGGTGGAGCATTCTCTGGTAAAGATTCATCAAAAGTTGACCGCAGTGCAGCCTATGCCGCTCGTCATATCGCTAAGAATATGGTTGCAGCAGGTATTGCTGATGAGATGTTAGTACAGATCAGCTATGCCATCGGTGTAGCTAAACCTATGAACATCTATGTTAATACATACGGTCGTAGCAACGTACAGATGAGCGATGGCGAAATTGCCAAGAAAATTGAGAAGCTCTTCGACCTTCGTCCAAAAGCAATCGAACGCACATTGAAACTTCGTCAACCCATGTATAGTGAAACAGCTGCTTACGGACATATGGGACGTAAGTGTGAAGTAGTGAAGAAGACATTTACCAGTCACTATCACGAAACAAAGACAATTGATGTTGAGCTGTTTACATGGGAGAAGCTTGATCGTGTTGATGACATCCGTAAAGAGTTCGGACTATAAACAGATATGCTGGCAAGCGATAGCATCCTAACTACTACTATAGCCACTGCAAATACAGACACAGTGGCAGTACATACGGCAAAACCGCAGACACCCTACGAGGTGCTGCGGTTATTGCCTAAAGATGCTACGCCTGCCCAACAAGACTCAGCCATACAGGAGTGGTTCGAGCCGCAAGAGATTCACTATAGCAGTCGTCCTGACACGCTGCACCTTCCTGGCCAGGAAATACCTCGAGATCTGAAAGAGGTAAACCTGCCACATTATTACCGAGAGAATTTTTTCTCGAACAACACCATGTATCATCCTGAGCTGAGTACAGAACGAGTTGGTACATCAGGTGACCCTATACCCTATTCCTTCAAAAACGACAGTTTTGTAACAGGAATTCTAATTCTCTGCTTCCTTCTTATTACGTTCACATTATCACGTATATCAGAGTTCCTTCTACGACAAACCAAACAATTCTTTTCAACACAGAAGTCTGAGCAGTCGATTACAGAAACAGGAAGTGAGATTAAATTCCAGTTCTTGTTTTTGTTCATAACATGTCTGCTATATGGTCTACTCTACTACTTTTATACCACCCATTTCATAGCCAATACATTTATATTATCATCAGAATACATTCTACTTGCAATCTTTGGAGGAACAATTCTAGGATACTTCGCAATAAGGATAGTGTTATACTCAATAGTAAACAATATATTCTTCAATAATAAGAAAAATTTACATTTCCTAGGTTCACAGCTACTTATATCCTCTCTTGAGGGGGTAGCATTGTTCCCATTAGTATTACTAGTGGCATATTTCCAATTTTCACTTCAAAATGCCATCTATTACGCCGTAACTATACTAATTTTAGCCAAAATACTAACATTTTATAAGTCTTATGCTATCTTTTTTAATCAAAAAGGTGGTTTTCTGCAAATATTTTTGTACTTTTGTGCCCTCGAAATGATACCTTTAATGATGCTTTGGAGCGGATTATTGGTAATCACTGAAAATTTAAAAGTAAATATTTAGGACACAATATGATCAAAAAGATTCTGGTTTCACAACCTAAGCCATCTAGTGAAAAGTCGCCTTATTTTGATATCGCGAACAAATTTGGTGTAGAATTGGTATTTCGTCCATTTATCAAGGTGGAGGGAATCAGTTCTAAGGATTTCCGTGCACAGAAGGTGAACATTCTGGATCACACAGCTGTTGTATTCACTTCACGTCATGCTATTGACCATTTCTTCAATATGGCCAAGGAGCTCAGAGTCAACATTCCTGAGGACATGAAGTATTTCTGTGTTACCGAGACCATCGCACTGTATATTCAGAAGTATGTACAGTATAGAAAGCGTAAGATTTTCTTCGGTGAAACTGGTCGTATTGACGATCTGATTCCAACGATGGTAAAGCACAAGACCGAGAAGTATCTCATTCCATTGAGCGATGTACATACCGACAGTCTTGCAAATCTGCTTGACTCAAAGAAGTTGCAGCACACTGAGTGTATCATGTACAAGACAGTTAGCAACGACTTTACAGAGGAAGAGGTAAAGAACTTCGACTACGACATGCTGATTTTCTTCAGCCCAGCCGGAATCGAATCACTGACCAAGAACTTCCCCAACTTCAAGCAGGACAATATTGCGATAGCCACCTTCGGCCCAGCAACAGCCAAGGCTGCAAAGGAAGCAGGTCTACGTCTGGATATCGAAGCTCCCAACGAGAAATACCCATCAATGACTGGTGCTCTTCAGCACTATCTGTTTGAAATACAAGATTAAGGATTGATGACGACGGCTCCTACATTTAAGAAAGAGGAGCGCATCGTCAGCAACCTGCTGATTGAAACGCTCTTTGAGAAAGGCAATAGTCAGTCGCTGTCGGCCTATCCTCTTAGAGCGGTATATCTAAGAACCGAGCATCGCAAAGGATGCGCACCCGTACAACTACTGATCAGCGTTCCTAAGAAAAAGTTTAAGCATGCTGTAGACAGGAATAGGGTAAAGCGCCAGATTCGTGAGGCCTATCGCAAGAACAAGGCATTACTCGAGGGCACAGTAGATGAGGATCAGATGCTGCTGATAGCGATAATATGGCTAAGTGACAAGCATTATGCCACTAATGAAGTAGAAAAGAGAGTGATAAATCTTCTGAAACAAATGGCAAAATAAACCATGAAGAAGCTATCACACTACATATCTATATTATTGGTATTACCTATACGTTTTTACCAAATATGTATTTCTCCACTTCTAGGTCCTTCATGCCGATTCACTCCCACATGCAGCGAATATGCCAAACAGGCAATAATCAAGCACGGCCCCATAAAGGGTTTAGGACTTGCCATCTGGCGAATACTTAGATGTAACCCTTGGGGAGGATCTGGTTATGACCCAGTTCCCTAAATACTAGAAATAAAAAGAAGAAAGATATATGAAGAAGAACTTTGTAGAAGAACTGAAATGGCGCGGTATGCTGGCACAGATGATGCCAGGAACAGAAGAACTGCTCCAGAAAGAGATGGTAACAGCATATCTGGGTACCGATCCTACAGCTGATTCGCTGCACATTGGACATCTTTGTGGTATTATGATGCTCCGTCACCTTCAGCGTTGCGGACATCGCCCTGTAATCCTTGTTGGTGGTGCCACAGGTATGATTGGCGACCCCTCTGGTAAAAGCCAGGAGCGCAATCTGCTTAACGACGAGACACTTCGTCACAACCAGGAGTGCATCAAGAAGCAGGTAGCTAAGTTCCTTGATTTCGAGTCAAAGGAGCCTAATGCAGCAGTAATGGTAAACAACTATGATTGGATGAAGGACTTTACTTTCCTTGATTTCGCTCGTGAGGTCGGTAAACATATTACAGTAAACTATATGATGGCCAAGGAGAGCGTACAGCAGCGTCTTAATGGTACTGCTCGCGATGGTCTTTCATTCACAGAGTTCACATACCAGTTGCTTCAGGGTTACGATTTCCTCTATCTTTATCAGCACCTTGGTGTTAAACTCCAGCTTGGTGGTAATGACCAGTGGGGTAACATGACAACAGGTACTGAGCTTATCCGTAGAACTCTGGGTAACGATGTTGAGACATTCGCACTCACCTGCCCTCTTATCACTAAGAGCGATGGTAAGAAGTTCGGTAAGACAGAAAGCGGAAACATCTGGCTTGATCCAGTCCGCACCACCCCATATAAGTTCTACCAGTTCTGGCTCAACGTAAGCGATGACGATGCAGAACGCTACATCAAAATCTTCACATCTCTTGAGAAGGACGTTATTGATGCTCTCGTAGAAGAGCACAAGCAGGATCCTGGTCGTCGTGTGCTGCAGAAGCGTCTGGCCGAGGAGGTTACCGTTATGGTTCACTCACAGGAGGCTCTTGACACAGCAATTGAGGCATCAAACATTCTATTTGGTAAAGCAACCAAGGAAGGACTTGAGAAACTTGACGAGCAGACACTGCTTGATGTATTCGACGGTGTTCCTCAGTTCGAGATATCAAAAGATCAGCTTGGTCAGCCTGCAATTGAGCTACTCACTACCGTTGCGCCTGTATTCCCATCAAAGGGCGAGATGCGCAAGATGGTTCAGGGCGGAGGAGTTTCGCTTAACAAAGAAAAGGTAACCGATCAGAACCGCGCTATTACAGCCGAGGACCTGATTGACGGCAAGTATCTTTTGGCTCAAAAGGGTAAGAAGAATTACTACTTGCTGATAGTAAAGTAAAATATTTGGCTGCAAATTTTGGTACTTCAAAAAAAAATCGTACCTTTGCAGCCACATATTCTTGGACGATGGTGTAATGGTAACACTACAGGTTTTGGTTCTGTCATTCCCGGTTCGAATCCGAGTCGTCCAACAATAAAATAAAAATGGGGACCCTGAAAAGGATCCCCATAATTATTTTTTACATTTTATAATTAAAGAGCAGCAGCAAGCTCAGCACCAGCCTTGAACTTAGCAACCTTCTTAGCAGCGATCTTAATCTTCTGCTTTGTCAGAGGATTGATACCCTCACGAGCAGGACGCTCGCTTACGCTGAATGTACCGAAACCTACAAGAGCAATCTTGTCACCCTTTGCCAGAGCGTCCTTAATAGCTACTACTGTTGCGTCAAGAGCCTTCTTAGCGTCAACCTTTGAGATGCCAGCACCTGCTGCGATCTTCTCTACCAATTCTGTTTTGTTCATAATCTTTAAAATTTTAATGAATTATTAATAGTAATAACTGTTGTATAGTCGAATCATGTCGCAAATATAAAGCAAAGTATTCAAACAAACAACAAAAAAAGAGAAAAATTTCATTTTTTGATAAAAAATAGTTGTATTCGGGCATATTTTGGCCTTAAAAACAGATATTTTTAGTAATTTTGCCGCCAAAAGAATACAAAAGGCACTTTTTGCCTCATGTTGAATTATTAACTAGTAAAAGATATGATGTTCCGCATACCAACAGTTACAAAGAATCTGCTAATCATTAACCTGATAGCATTCCTGGCAACCGTAGTTCTTCAACTGCGAGGTGTAGACTTAGCTGACATTGGAGGTCTGCATTTCTTCATGGCCAACGATTTCCACTTATATCAGTTCATCACTTATTTATTCCTTCATGCCAATTTCATGCATATCCTCAGCAATATGTTTGGCTTGTGGATGTTTGGCTGTGTGATAGAAAATGTATGGGGCCCCAAGAAATTCCTTTTTTATTACATTTCTTGTGGAATAGGTGCTGGACTTTTGCAGGAGATAGCCCAGTTAGGACAGTTCTACATGACCATAACATCTCAGGATCCAAGCGTGACCTTCGGCGAGATATTTGCTATAGGCGAGCAACTCAGCGGACAACTCAATGCCTGGACCACCATCGGCGCCTCGGGTGCAGTCTATGCTGTCATCTTAGCTTTTGGTATGACCTTCCCCAACGAGCGCCTGTTCATCATACCATTCCCCTTCCCCATCAAGGCAAAGTGGTTTGTACTTGGATATGTGGCCATTGAGTTCTTCTCAGCTCTTGGTTCAAGTGGCGATGGTGTGGCCCACACAGCTCACCTTGGTGGTATGCTATTCGGATTCCTGATGATTCGCTATTGGAATCGTCATCCCAACTCCGGGTTCGATCGTGGTCGAGGACAGCAGTTCTTCGAGAATCTTAAACGCAACTTCGAACAGCGCAGCAAAAATCAAGGCAGCGGATATAATAATCCTAATATGCACGCCAATCATGGTGGGAGTGCTACAAAAGAGGATGACATGGAGTATAATGCCCGTAAGCGCCAGAATCAGGCAGAGATTGATGCTATCCTTGATAAGATTCGCAAGAGTGGTTACGATAGTCTTACCAAGGAAGAGAAAAAACGTCTATTCGACGCAAGCAACCAGTCATGATCAAGCAACTGAAGTCATTTACCATAAATATGATAGCAGGAGCCAATGTGGCCACAATCCTGCTTATGGTTTTGGCAGGATATGCAGACCGCATAAACCCTGTTGAACACCCATTGCTATCATGCATGGGCATGACTTTCCCCATTTTCCTTATCGCAAATCTGCTATTCGTATTCTTCTGGCTCACGTTTAAGTGGCGCAAGTTATGGATTCCTATTGTGGGCTATATCATTGTCTATGGCCCCCTGACGCTCTACATGCCCTTACATCTTGATCAAGAAGAGCCCAAGGAGGGTACAATTAAAATAATATCCTACAACGTGTGCACATACGGCGGTAACTATAAGTATGAACAGGGATTTGAAACTGTTTACGACTACCTGAAACTTCAGGATGCCGACATCGTTTGTCTGCAGGAAGATGTAGATACCTGGCGTAGATATGTTATGCAGCGATACAAGAAGATATACGAATATAACGACACCGTTATCTTTAATCCACAGGACGCAAGCATTAATGGCATGGGCATACACACGCGATTCCCAATAATAAAGAAAGAGCGTATACTTTACGATTCACATGCCAATGGTTCGGTAGCCTATTATCTAAAGGTTAACAAAGACACTATCATTGTGATTAACAACCACTTAGAGGGCACGCACCTAAGCAATGAAGAGCGCGACAGATACAAACAGATTATCGCAGGAAAAATGGAGAAAGATACGGCCAAAGCCGAGACTATCTACCTGTTTGAGAAACTGGGCAAATATGCAGCGAAACGTGCCCCTGAGGCAGAGGCTGTTCATAAGTATGTAGAGGCTCACAAAAAATACCCCATTATAGTTTGCGGCGACTTCAACGACAACCCAATTTCGTACTCTCATCGCACCATCGCAAAGGGGCTAACCGACTGCTACGAAGCCACTGGAAAAGGCATCGGTTTGTCATATAATCAGAAAGGTTTTTATGTGCGTATAGACAACATTTTGGTGTCAAGTCACTTTGAGCCATATAACTGCCGAATTGACAATAAAATGGACGCAAGTGACCATTATCCCATCATTTGTACCCTAAAAATGAAAGATAATCCTTAAAATTCTAACGAATTTTGCCAATAAATTTTTCCTTGTGAAAAAAAAAGCCTATATTTGCACGCTATTTTATACGCGAACAAAATAAATTATAAATATACAACAATTAAAATCAAAATGCAAAACAAAGGAATTGTAAAATTTATCGCAGTGCTTTTGGTTCTCGTGTGCTGCTTCTACCTTTCCTTCTCGTTCGTAACACGCCATTACGAAAGTAAGGCTGCTGCTATGGGCGAAGAGGCAGGTGCGGAGTACCTCGATTCAATCAACAACGAGAAGGTGTACATGGGCATCTATTCTCTTAAGCAGTGCCGTGAGATGGAGATTGGCCTGGGTCTTGACCTGAAAGGCGGTATGAACGTAATTCTTGAGGTATCAGTACCTGATGTGGTTGATGTACTTGCTGACCACAAGACCGATGCCGCCTACAAGAAGGCAATGGAGCTGGCCAAGAAAGAAGAGGAGACAAGTCAGAACGACTTCATTTCTCTTTTCGTTAAGTATTGGAAACAGGAGGGTAACGGACGTCCTCTGGCAGCAATCTTTGCTACTCAGCAGATGAAGGGCAAGGTTAGCACATCATCAAGCGACTCAGAGGTTGAGAACGCTTTGCGTGCTGAGGTTCAGAGTGCCGTTGACAACTCATTCAATGTAGTTCGTAACCGTATCGATAAGTTCGGCGTTGTTCAGCCAAACATCCAGAAGCTTGAGGGCCAGAGCGGCCGTATCATGGTCGAGATGCCTGGTATCAAGGAGCCTGAGCGTGTTCGTAAGCTCCTCCAGGGTTCAGCTAACCTCGAGTTCTGGGAGACCTACAACTCACAGGAGGTTACTCCTCTGCTCTCTCAGCTCAACCAGCGTTGGGCAGCTCAGGGCGGCGAAGTTGTTGCTGACACTGCTGCTGTTGACAGTGTAGCTACCGCAGAGGTTGCTGATACAGCTAAGGCTGCTACTGGCGATCTGGCTGCTAAGCTGGCTAAGAAGGACGGTGCTAAGGACAACAAGGCTCTCGAGCAGGCTAAGAAGCAGAACCCTCTGTTCTCTATCTTCCAGCCTACACAGGGCAACACACTTGCCGTAGTTGGTTATGCTAACGCTCGCGATACTGCCGAAATCAACAAGATGATCTATTCTGAGTTGGCAAGCCGCATCTTCCCTGCAGAGTTGAAGCTCCGTTGGGGTGCTCAGCCTGAGGACTTCGGTGGTCAGAATACTAAGGGCGACATCTTCGAGCTCTACGCTCTGAAGGTTACTGAGCCATCAGGTCGTGCTCCACTGGAGGGTGACGTTATCACCAGCGCTAAGGACGACTTTGACCAGATGGGTCACCCCTCTGTATCAATGCAGATGAACTCTGACGGTGCTCGTCGCTGGAGTCAGATTACCAAGCAGAACATCGGTAAGGCCGTTGCTATCGTGCTCGACGATGCCGTTTACTCTGCTCCACGTATCCTCACTCAGATCGACGGTGGTAACTCTCAGATTACTGGTAACTTCACTATCGAGGCTACTAAGGACCTTGCTAACACTCTGAACTCAGGTAAGATGCCAGCTCCTACACGTATCGTTCAGGAGGAGGTTGTTGGTCCTTCACTCGGTGCTCAGTCTATCCAGCAGGGTATCATCTCATTCATCGTAGCATTCGTACTGCTGATGATCTACATGATCATGCTTTACGGCTTTGTTCCTGGTATCCTTTCAGATATCGCTCTGCTGTTCAACCTGTTCTTCACACTGGGTATCCTGACCTCGTTCCAAGCAGCTCTGACCATGCCTGGTATCGCCGGTATCGTACTGACTCTGGGTACCGCTGTGGATGCTAACGTGCTTATCTACGAGCGTGTCAAGGAAGAGCTGAAGAAAGGTCTGGGTGTAAAAGAGGCTCTGAACAAGGGTTACTCTAACGCTTTCAGCGCTATCTTCGACTCTAACTTCACTTCACTGATCACTGGTATCATCCTGCTCTACTTTGGTACAGGTCCTGTAAAGGGCTTCGCTACCACATGGATCATCGGTATCGTTATCTCGTTCTTCACAGCCGTTTACCTCACTCGTGTGGTTTACGATACTATGCTGTCAAAGGATAAGTGGACTAACCTCACCTTCGTAACAGGTTACTCTAAGAACCTGATGCAGAACGCTAAGTACAACTTCATGGGCGCTTATAAGAAGACCTATGCTATCTGGGCTACAATTGCTGTTGTATGCATTGGTTCGTTCTTTGTTCGTGGTTTGAGCCAGAGCATCGACTTCACTGGTGGTCGTAACTACGTTGTAACACTCGACAAGCAGACTCCTGTTGAGGAGGTTCGTAAGGCTATGGCAGGTGCCTTCATCAACACCATCGGCGATAAGGCTAATCAGGAGGCTAACACCTCTGTAATCGCCCTGGGTACCGATGGCAAGACTGTTCGTATCTCTACCAACTGGGATATCGAGTCAAATAATCCTGAGGTTGACGACAAGGCTGAGAACATTCTGTTCGCTGCCCTGAAGAAGGCTGGTCTCGTAAGTCAGGAGAGTGTTGAGGCATTCAAGAATCCTGATGTTCGCGAGGGTGGTTCAATCATCAGCTCTGCTAAGGTAGGTCCTTCAGTAGCTAAGGATATCACACATGGTGCTATCATCAGCGTATGTATCGCTCTGATTGCTATCTTCCTCTACATCCTGCTGCGTTTCCGCAACCTCGCCTTCTCAGTAGGTGCTGTTGTGGCTCTGGCTCTCGACGCTCTGCTCGTTATCGGTGTTTATTCACTGTGCTGGGGTTGGGTTCCTATGTCGCTCGAGATCGACCAGGTATTCATCGGTGCCATCCTTACCGTTATCGGTTACTCTATCAAC
>Ga0256407_10010322_pt1 | contig 13156 bp, 19 predicted proteins | sample RumenRJG_04DNA_FD_193489 | JGI IMG/M metagenome (GOLD analysis project Ga0256407, IMG submission 193489) | Bovine rumen microbial communities from Lethbridge, Alberta, Canada - RJG_04 | ecosystem: Host-associated > Mammals > Digestive system > Stomach > Rumen | place: Canada: Alberta... | reverse complement strand
TCCTGTGGTACGTCCGTGAACACGTCCTCATCCTCCTTGCTTGGCTCCCAGGAGTAGGTCTCCGCCTCCGCCTGGATATTCTTCCCGACATAGCGCACCTTGAATCCCTGGAGGTAGCCGATCCTGCCCACCTTGTCCCGGTTGATGCCGGGAAGGGCGTTGATTCCGTACTGCGTGCGCAGTTCGGCTATGCTGTCCGGCCTGGCCGGGTCGCAATAGACCACAGCCTCGTCGGCGTCCGCTCCCCGGTCGGCGCAGTCCCGGCGGATCGCTGCCGCCACGTCCCGGGGCAGCTTGCCTGTGGAATACAAGACTTCCACGACATACAGGGTCCGCGTCAGGGGATCGAAGGCCATTCTGACCAGGGCGTCCGGGTCTCCGGAATATCCCCAGTCGTTGCCGTACCACCAATCAAGGCCCAGGGGAATGAGGTCCAGGGTGGTGCTTTCCCAGCGCGGATAGATCAGGCCGTTCCGCTTCACGGCCCAGTCCCCCAGGTAGATATTCTGGTACTTGTCCGGGTTCTCTCTCTCGCATTCCAGGGCCTTGGCTATGAAGGAGGGGTGCAGGTTCTCCCGGTTGTCCCTCCAATCAGTGTGTATGTATTGAACATCGTCCACCCTTCCGTTGTAGTCGAAGGGTACGCCGGGCTTCTTGAAGAAGCGCTTGTATATCCAATGATGGATGTCCGAGGGATTGAGGACCAGCTCGATGTCGTTGACAACGTCTTTCTCACGGATGGACAGGTCGATAGTGTCGAACTCTGATTCCGAGGTCAGTTCCTGGGCCTCATCCAGGAGGAAGGACTTAAGCCTCGGTATGGACTTGAGGCGGGCAGTCTGGTTTCCGGAGCTGGCCAGGATTCCACGAAAGTAGATCTTGCCGTTGGACACCCGGTTTATCACCGCTTCCTTCGTTGCCCGGAAGTGCCTTTCCTTGCCCAGCGACACAACCCGGGCAAGGTATTCGGGAATGACTGACACCTCGGCTGATACAAGGGTGTATCTGGAATATAGGGTCGTGTAATCATCCCGGTAGGTGTCCACGACCTTTGCCGTGCTGACCGCAGTCGACTTCCCGGAACCTCTGCCGCCGGTTACAACCTTATAGCGAGGCGAGTCCTTGCTCCCGGGAAGGAACAAGGGCTCATACTTCGGGTTGAACACCAGGCGTGACATTTTCTATTCGGGTTCCGATTCTGATTCCGATTTTCGTTCGGAATTTCCGAACACGATGACCGGCGGATCGCCGAGGCCTATATCGGCGGTGATGTCAGCCACCTGCTTCGGCTTCCCGAACAGGCGGTCCAGGAGGTCGGAGACGTACAAGTAGCCGTTCTTTCCCATCATCCCCTTCGCATAGACCTGGATCAGGTAGCCAAATTCCGGAAGATCCTTCGCTTCCTTCTTGAGATATTCCATTGCAGTCCTCTGGTCCGGAAGCGTCAACGCATGGAACAGGGCCTCCATCACCTTGTCTCTCGCATCTGCTGGGATGCTCTTGAGCTTCGGCTTGCGGCCCCTCCGCCCCTTGGGCTGGTTGGTGCTGCTGAACTGCGTAGCACGGCCAGGGTTCCAGTCTTTGTCAATCTTCGGCATCTTATTGGCGTTTTATGTCAATTTATTGGCGTTTGGTGCAATCCTGACCGCCTCTTTTCCTGTGAGCTTCTCCCAGCGTGTGATTATCACGTCGCAGTAGTGCGGGTCAAGTTCCATCATGTAACACCGCCTGTTGAGTTGCTCCGCAGCGATCAAGGTCGTACCGCTCCCTCCGAAGACATCAATGACGGAGTCCCCCTCTTTCGTGCAATCCAGGATGCAGTTGGCTACCAATTCAACAGGTTTCATCGTCGGGTGGAGGTCACTCTTCAAAGGTTTGGGAATATCCCACACCGTTGTCTTGAACTTGCCTCCGCCATAGAAGATGTGTGTCCCTTTCTTCTTCCAGCCGTAAATGATCGGTTCGTGCTTGTAATTGTAATCACACCGCCCCAGGACATGGTTGTTCTTATTCCAGATCAACATATGCTTTAACTGAAATGGCGTATTTTGGATGGCAAGAAGAAGAAGAAGATCTCCGCCCTGTGGGGAGGTTATGTAATACGCAGCCTTGTCCGTTGTCACCTCCGCCAAATTACCGAACACCTTTTCCCAAAATGCATTCATTTCCTCCGGAGTGTGGCTATCGTTCTCAATCGGATTGGTAAGCCTTTGGCTTGCGTCAATCCGATTGAGAAACTCGTTCTTCTCCGTGTAGGAAACGCCATATGGAGGATCTGTGAATATCATGTCAGCCTTGCCCCCCCCATCAATAACTTAACTGTTTCAAGGTCGGTTGAATCCCCGCACATCAGACGGTGGTCGCCGAGCTGCCAGATGTCGCCGGGCTTGCAGCGGACGTGGATCTCGTCGGTATCTTCGTCGAAGTCGTCCTCCTTCGCCTCGGCAGGGGCCTGTTCTTCTTCTTGTGTATCCGTCACCCATTCCGGCACACCCCAATCGCCCAGGGGAAGATCGTCCCATTCATTAGCGAGGGCGTCAGCGTCCCAGGCACCGAAGGAGCCGTTATCCTTGATGACTATTTCCATCTGCTTCTCCACGGGTGTCTCCTCTGGGAGAATGTAAGCTGGAGCTTCAGCCCTCCCGAGTTTCTTGAGGGCCGCGAGACGTAGGTTTCCTCCGAGGACGACGTATTTCCCTGCGTGCGGGATTACAATAAGTGGCCGGGCGTCAAGCAGCTCGGGGGTTTCCTCGATACTTCGGGCGAGGCGTTCGACATCGTCACGGGTCCACTGCCGGGGGTTAGCCGGAAGGCCGGCCACCTGCCCGGTGTTCTGCTCGATATCCTTGATTTTGATGGTCGTATTCATAGATGCTTTGTTATTTGTGTATCACGAAAATAAGGGGAGGAAGGGGTTCTGATTTGCACCGCTTGCAACTTCGGTCATTTGTTAATCAATTAAATTTCACAACTTAACTCCTTTTCCATCCTCCCCGTATCTGTCGAGGAAATACTGAATCCTGGCGGCGTTCTCCATCCGGATCGGCCTGCCCTGGCTGGCGGCATATACCGTATCCCACTTCATCCGGGTGGCCCTGGCGATTTCCGACAGGGATAGTCCGGAGTGGGCGATCTTCCTGGCGAGCTCGAGCCTCACCTGTTCAAAGTAGGCGGTGAACTCGCGCTCCGGTATGTACGGCGTCGCTTCCATTCCTTTGCTCCCTCTGCCGGAATCGAACCGGAATAACTATCATGAAAAGGACAAGACTAATACTCAACTTTTACCACACTAAGAATGACACTATCCAGCCCACCATACGGGCACCAGAGGGAGGCGACGCTTCGCAGCGTTTGTGCAAAAATAACAAAATCAGTGTAATAATTACACCGATAAGGTCAAAAAAGAGAATTGAGGGGTTTCAGCGCGAAGTATCTCCGCACCAAATCCTGGAACTGCTCGAAGGTCCGGACCACGACATAGGCGTTGCCGGCCTTCTCGGCCACCTCCTGCCACAGCTTCTGATTCGGGTTCTGCTTGGAGGACTTGCTCCGGGTTTTCATCTCGATACACAGTGCACCGTAGTTGCCCCTGGCCTCCAGGAGGATCAGGTCTGCCACCCCGGCCACGACACCCTCGCCTTTCAGGATAGCTGCCTCGACTGGGGAGCGGCCCCCTCCATTCGGGACTGCGAACAGGAGCAGCGCCCGGGATGGGTACTGCATCCTGAACCAGCTCACGCAGGAGCGCTGCAAGTCACTCTCCGTGTGCTCGACCTTCCGCTTTCGCTTCATCTTCTTTTCTTCAGCTTCCTGCCGGGCCAGGAGGTTTTGGTATGCGTCCAAGGTCATACTGTTATCGGCTTTCATCTTTTGTCTTCCTCCTATGTTTAACAACCTTGTACCCGTGTGTTTTATTGAAATTCATCGTCCATTCGTCCCATATCTCGTAATGCCACCACTGCTTGTGGATGCCGTAGTATTTTACAACGTAGAAAACCTCCCCGTTGTCTTCAAAGGATAGGACGAGATGGTACTTGTATTCGCTCATAGCTTTATTGTTTTTGAATCCTTCAGACTTACAAAGAAACCCTCGACGTGGCAGTTCCGGAGAATTTCTGCGTTGGACTCCCCAACGGCGACCAGCATACTGCCGTGCCCAGGGCCTCGACAAGCTCTCTCGGGGTGTACCATTCATCGCTGGCCACTGTCTTTTGAAATGCCGTGTTCATTCCTTTCTCGAATCAAAGGGCCTGGGCTGGTCCAGGAGATACAGCCCACGGCCAAAGATTAAACCCTATTGTTCGCTTTCGCGGAACGTGTAAAGCAGGAGGGGAAGCGCCAGGTAGCTGCCGTACATGTAGTAGTAGTGCGCGCAACCGCTGCTGCCGATCCGGAACCAGGCCACACAGTCCCTCTGGAGCTGGCTTTCTTCGTGCGTGCGTGTACGGGGTTTCCCCGCCGTTTTAATCATCTTCATTTCTTTTCCTCCTGTACATCTATCCAGGCGTTTCTTCCTGGAACCAGCCTCTTGTGGAATGAGCCCTCAAGATCGTCGTATAGCCTGTCCCATTGCATCGGGTCTCTGAATACTGGATATACCAGGATTTCGTCACCTGTAATTACAACCCCGGCCACCTCGGTGGTTCCGTCCGGGATCTCGACTGTGTGGGCTTTCCCGGCCCAGTCATTGAGTTTATATTTCATATCTGGTGTTTTTTTGGGTGGTCCATATTATCAGTTCATCTCCTTTGATTGTGACCCGGCATGATTCCCGTCCTCGGTCATAGAAGTACTTGGCGAAGGCCCGGAGCTGGTCCGGGGTCATATCCTTACCCTCCTTCATCCAGTCCTTGACCGGCACCCAGGGCTTCCCGTCTCCCATATCCACGCGGACATCGCCGATCTCCTTCCGGTCCAGGTGACCCGGTCACCGACATGGAATGCTATCTCGTTTTCGTTCATTTATTCTGCGTTTTAGCGCGATTCCTTAAAGTAAACAGTTGACTCAAGAACACCCCAGGAAGCACTTTCCTGGAAAGTCTTGGTAACTGGAACATAATCAGGACTCATAGGACGAGTAAGATAGAATAGATCATTATCTTTCCAAGTGACCATCATGAGTTCCTGCCCCTTTGGAAGTTCAATGGTCATTTGCCCACCAAGTTCTCTCGTCCTCATCTGTTCAGTACAAGAACTAAGAGAAACAAGGACAATAGCTACAATAAAAATCAAAATAAACTTCTTCATTTTGTATTTAAGGTATTCTGCAAGTGTCATTTCTTTTCTTCCGGTGTCAAATCCTTCAAGATAGAGAGGATGGTTCATCTTTTCCTCTGGGGACATCTCATCAAAGGGAGGGAGGGGCTTCTGCTCTTTCTGCCTTTCGAGATAGGCAAGAATAGACTCTGTTGCAAATGGACGTTCACATAAATAGGCTCCTTCATCAACCAGATCGTAGAGCCACTGCCTTATCCTCTCGTCCTCTGTAAAGGAATCGGCATTTTCTTTACACGTTTCCGGAATATGTAAAGATTCTTTATATTTATTCAGCCAAGCAACTAATTCTTCTTTGTTAGTAGGGATAAGTAAAACTTCTCCAGCACTATTAACAAGAGTTATAAGTTGATTGATTATCCTCTCATCCTCGCTCTCTTTAACGGCTTTTTCTTCATCGTAATCCGGTTCTGGCCATTCATCGTCTCCGATATAAACAATATCAATATCCTTACCTTCAAGATATGCTTTTACAACTCTATGAGCTCCATCAAGGATATTTCCATTCATATCAAGAATAATAGGATAATCAAGACTGACCTCTTGAACATTTTTTACCTCTTTAGCAAAATCCTGAAGAGTTCCAATGTTCCAAGTGCATTCTTGTAGGATATATCTATTAGGAACTCTCTGTGGAACCTTATTCCTTGTTGCATTCCAGAGAGTGCTGGCTTTCCAAAACTTACCTGCCCTATAATATCCACTTTTGTTTTTAAGATTTTCGTCCTCCTTCTCTCTGAGTTCGGGAATAAGAGTTTCAAGGACTTCTCGTCCCTTCTCACTTGGAATAGCCCAAGTCCTGATCTCGTTTATTGCTTCTTCTCGTGTCATTGCTTCTCTATCTTTGTTAATTCCACATTATAGTCTGGCCCGTACTTGACCAGCATGTCGGTGTATTTGTCTCTTGCTTCTGCTTCGGAATTGAAGAAATAAGCCTCGTAAAAGTTGAAGCGAGAGACTGTGACTTCGTATCTCATTTGTCGTAAGTCCCCCATTCGTTCTTCCCATTATCCCACATATGCCAAGTCAAACCGAGTTTATACAAGCAATCCTCTATCTCTTGAAGGGACTTCCTACCGAGGTTACGGCACTGCCTTAAATCGCGTTTCCGCCAAGCAACAAGGTCTCCGATGGTTTGTATATTCATCCTCGTTACCAGACAATTTCTTGTCCTTACCGAAAATCCGTAGTCATCAATGCTCAGGTTGAATGGATATGCGTTCCGGTATTTCCAATCGTCAAGACCATCGCCTTCCTTCATCCCGCATATCTGACGTAATTCGTCATACTGCTTGCGGAGTTCACCGAGTTTGGTGAGCATGTTCTGGAGGTCATCCATAAAGGTATCGACCAATTTGTCAAATTCTTTGTCCATAGCTCTATTGTTTTATAGTTCAACATCATTTAAAAAAAAAGGGGTAGCCGGAGTCCCCTTGCTCCAACACATTCAAAATGACCTACACTCCCACTCCGGCTGGGAGTTTGTTAAAAAATAACGACCATACTCGGAAAGGGGGCAGCCTGTTTGCTATCATTGAAATGCAGCCTCCCTCGTATAAATCGAATTTCGCGTGCTTTGTTGTAAATGTAATCGTGAAAGTAGGCGGTATCTGTTCTGGCCGGGATGAGCATAACAACCAACGTGTCTGGTTTCTGTGATTCCTCGTAGCATTTCCTGACCCATTTGCCAATCTCCTTTCCGTAGGGAGGGTTGCAGAATACTCTGCGCCCCCCCCAGTTCTGTGTTAGTCCGTCACTATCAACAGTATAGTGCAATTTACATTTTGCATTGCTATCGGTAGAACAGGGGTCCAGGTCGAAATGGAACTCCGTATCAAGCTCATCAAAGAAAGCCTGCGGTGTAGCCCATTCTGCCGTATTGCTTGTAAATAGTCCTTGAGTAATCATACCAGCGAGTAGCTTGCGTAATACTTCCCGGTGCGCGGGTCCTTGACCCGATCTGTCCGGCTGTGCCCCTCCATGAGGTAGTCCAAGATGCGCTCCTTCTGCGTGCCGCCCTGGACGCTGTTGTCGTTGATGTTAATTTTTGCCATTGTGCTAAATGTTAAATTTCCAGTCTATGTTATGAAATTGCAGAGGTTCAAGCCCTGCCAACTGCTGGCGCATCTGGATCGCCAATTCCTTCGTGGCGTAGCGGAGCATCACGTACTCACCCTTGAGCTCTCCGGCGACCAGGCCGGTCAGCATTTCCGGCGGACGTTTTGCCGCTTCGTATAGCTTCTTGTACCAGCGTATGAAAGTTTGCGTGAATCTCTTTTCCTGGGTTCCGGGTTTCCAGAGTTTGGCGGTTGCCTGGATGTCAACCACCGGGTTTCCATCTCCGAGTTTCCAGCCCCTGGCTGAATAATGATTTATGAATCTCTGGACTTCCGCAGCTGGCTGCGGAACATTCAGATCAAAAAAGAAAATTTCAAAAATTCTTTGTGTGTCGATAGTGTCCGCGTTGAACGGTTCGTTCAACGTCGGCTCATTAATAGATATATATTTATTTCTTTTATTTATTTCTTTATTTATAGTTGAACCTTCGCTCAACGGTTGTTCAACGTCGGTTGAACCTTCGCTCAACGGTTGTTCGGTGCTATCCTTGCGCCTACGTGCGCCTGAGGCCTTTCCGGCGGCCCTTGCTGCCTCCACCCTGGAGTTGTAGGTGTCGAGGCGTTCGAGTGCCGACTCGCTCCAGAATCGCTCATCATCGTGTGCAAATAGGTCGAAGTCGTTCAAAACTCGTTCAACTTCGTGCGGTTTTGCCCACCGAAGTGTGAATGCAATCGTCTTTGGATCGTACGGAAGGTAGCCCCCGTTCTCCCATAACATCTCGACGATACACCACCAGATCGCGAGGCCCTGGCCCTTCATCTCCATCTGGAGCCGGATCAGCTTTGGGTCGTTCCTGGCACCCATATCGTGAGGGAAATATCTCGAATCTTTCATATTTGCGTCAGAATGCGTTTTTATTGAGTTCGATGGACAATCCCGCAGTTGCGACGTAAACCTTCGCGAGAAGGGCTGATTTGGCGGCCTCGCGGGCAAATCTCGCCGCATCCGAGTTCCCGGCTGACAGGTGCAGGAGGATAACGGTGTTCAGGGCGGCGGTCTCGTTGGCCTTGACCAGCTCGCAGGCGCTGCGGAGCGACATATGCGTGTGCCGCACCCGCGTTGCCCTGTCCAAGGTCATCCGGTCCTCCAGCACGTTTTCGTCCAAGATGTCGTCGGAGTAGTTCGCCTCCACCAGGATGTGGTTGAGTTTCTGATTCCGGAAGGACAGCGGGACATAGCGCGTGTCGGTGACAAACAGCACCTTCCCGCACTCCGGGTGCTCGATGATGAACCCCAGTGGCTCCGCCGCGTCGTGTACCACCTCGAAGGGGGACACCGTCCACTCGCCGATCCGGGCGGGCATCATCGCCCGCAGGCTCCGGCAACGGCCCCCGTCCTGCGTGTAACCCAGCGCGGAAAGGGTCCCCATGGACGCATAGACCGTCATACCCAGCGCGGAATACTTCCTGGCGAATCGGGCGTGGTCCCCGTGTTCGTGGCTAAGCAGGCAGCCGGCCACCATTGAGGGCACGACGTCCGTGCTCCGGAACACCTTCTCGGGGGCCTCCCCGCACTCGACTATGAGTGCGGAGCGCCTTCCCTCGAATACATAGCAGTTTCCGGCTGACCCGGAATTTATAACGGTGAGCCTCATCGCTTACATCTTGAAGAAGCCCTCGTCAAGTGGTGTCTCCGCCTGTTCCGGCGCTGCCTTCAGGTCCTCCGGAGCCTGCCAGACCGGTTCCGCCGGGAGGTCCTCCGGGCCGGGCTCGGGCAGGTCCTCCGCCTTTGCCGCCTCCTCTACCGTCTCCGGCTGCGGGGCCTGCTGTGGCAGTTCGGCGAATACGGCCTCCTTGGAATTGGCGGCAGGAAGGGCGGGAACCGATTCCTGCCATTCGGGAGCCTCCTCGCCATACACCCCGGCATCGTCCGACGTGCTGACGAACAACTTGCAGGCCCTTCCGATCACCGTTTTCTTGGCCATCTCCTGGGGGAAATTCTTGTGGGCCGGACTTTGTCCGTGTGTCGCACCCTGCATCCAGCTCCGGCGGATCTCGTCCATCGTCATCACCTCGATCTTCGGCTCCCACTCGGGGTGCTGGGCGTAGGGTACCAGGCACCAGGCTCCCACGATCTTGTCGTTGCTTATGTTCTGGAGTTTCTGGACGTGCTTCGTCACGACCTTCTTGCCGGTCTTTGGATTGATCTCGAACTCGAACTCATCGTCCGCATATATCACCTGGGCCTGCGGGTCTCCGGCTCCGTAGCGCTTGGCCAGGGCCACCGTCCCGTGGTACTCCTGCTGGAATTGAAGCTCATTTCCGTAGCGGATGAAGGTGCACTGCCCCTTCTCCATCGACAGGCCCTTGAGGCACATAGTCAGCATCGCATTTGCGACGCTCTGCGGTGTCACCAGGGACAGGACCGGCTTCTTGCTGGTCGGGTCGGTCATAGAGGTGAGCTTGAGGAATGCCAGGTAGATCTGATTGTCTGCGCTGAATCCCTTCGGGACGGTTATCCCACCCTTCTGAAGTGCCGCTATCCTGTTCAGGACGCTCTCGGTGATCTTGTTTTTGTAGTTGATGAATGCAGCATCGGTTGATTCCTGCTTCTTGGCGGGCACGTTGCTGGCTGCTCGCTGGCCGTTCTGGTTTGTTGACATAATGATTGTGTTTTTAATGGTTTGTGCGTGCGCTATGGGCTTCTATGATGGCCCGGACGTCCGTCTCCTTGTAGTAGACCTTCCGCCTGAAGCGGACCGGGCGCAGGTAGTCGTATTCGTGCTCCCACCTCCAAAGTGTGGAAGGATCGACTCCGAGCATCCCCAGAAGTTCCTCCTTCGGGATAAGCCGGCAGCCGGCCTCCCTGTCCCTGGCGGCGGCATCTGCCTCCGCTTCCCGGCGTATCTTCCGGGCAAGGGCTTCGTTGGCCTCCAGGAGGTCTCCCAGGCGGATGGTCACCGAAAGGTCGGGATATTGTCTTGCCATTTCAATAAGGCTCATAGCTGGTATTGCATTATTCGTTTATCGTTGTGAGTGGTGCCCCTTCGCGCACCACCAGGCGGATCACCTGGGCGGCGGTGTCGAAGGACTTCCGGGTGACGCTCTCGGCGTTGTCCACGAAGATCGGCGCGGAGACCCCGCTCCGCTCGCTGAATACCCGGATAACGTCCATGCCGCAGAGGATGCGCTGGGCGTCGTTCATACTCCGGTAGGGGACACCGTCCGGGCTGGTGACTTCGCACATTTCCGTGAGGCCCCCGTCAAGGGTTGGCGCGAACATCTTCCATCTGCAGACCTTGAACAGGGCATTGATCGCGGCCTCCTGGGCGTCGATCTCCGCCTTGACATACTCCTGCGCCCGGAACTCCAGACGTTCCAGCCTGGCCACCTCGTCGGCGAAGGCTTTTTCCTTGACTTCCTCATCCTCTATCATCCCCAGGAGCCTGTCCCTCTGGGCGGCTTCCGCCAGGCGGTCCCGCAGGGCGCGTGTCTGGTCTGCGGCCTCGTCAAAGGCCGCCTGAACTCCCGGCTCCAGCTCCCGGCGGTCGAGCAGCAGGCTCTCCACGCTCACCACCTCGGAGGAAACCCTTGCTATCTCCGCATTGGTCTCGGCCTCCTCCCTGACCAGGTCAAGGTATCCGCCCTCCCTGCGGGCCTCCTCCTCGATGGCCTCCCGGCTGGGGCCTGCCTCCTTGGACTTGGACAGCTGGGCCATCTTCGCCTCTGCGGCATCCATCCGGGCGGCGGTCTCGTCCCGCTTGATCTTGAGGCCCCGGACCAGGTCCTCCTTCCCCTGTATCAGCGCGTCCTCCTCTGTGATCGCCCTCTTGAGGTCGGTAGCCTTCGCCACGATGGATTGCAGTTCCGCCTTCTGCGACTCGGTGAACTTCCGCAGCGCCTCCTCCTTATCGGCCTCGATCCTTTCCGGGGGATAGGGCCGCCCGCAGGCCGGGCAGACATCCATCGCCTGCCAGGTGAACATCCTCTCCCGCGTCTTGGTGTACAGGGTCCCCAGCTCACGGAGGTCCTCCGCGTCGTGGTCCCGGAACGCCTTCTGCGTCTTGACATCACCCTGGGCCGCCTTGATCTGGCTGTCTATCTGACGCAGTTCGGAGGCCAGGCAGCGTGCATCAATATCCGCCTTGTTATATTCCTCCTGGGTCTTCATCCCGGCCTTGGCCGCCTCCGCCAGCCTCGCGCTGACGTATGCATCCTGCTGGTAGCGTATCTCATTCAGTTTCCTGCGCAGGGCGCTGACCTGGTTGTTGCGCTCCCGGTTGGCCTCGTTGATGTCCGCCAGCCCGGCGTCAATATTGGCGATGTCGGCCTTGATGACCGCCACCCGCTTGTCCCGGTCAGCCTCTATCTCGGCGATCCGGGCATTGACCTCCGCCGTGTCTATCTCCTCCGGGAGGGCCTTGTTCCAGGCCGCAATGTTGGCCGTGGCCTCCGCCAGGCGGTCCTTGTTGGCCTTCTTCTCCGCCACAGCCCTCTTGCGGAACTGCTCCAGGGGTTCGCCCCTCATTTCGGCCAGGAGGTCCGCGAAGCTGTCCTTGAGCTTATCCTCGGCGGTGTTGTCCAGCAGGCCCAGGATAGCCTTGCGGCGGGCCTTCCAATCCGTGTATTGATCGTCAATGAAATAAAGCGGATTGGTGAGCATCTTGAACACCCCCTCGTTGATCCATTGTGCGATGGCGGAATCGTATGCCTTCTTGGTGGCCGTGTCGATCCCATCGATGAAGAAGGACTGCTTGTGTCCCTTGAGGACCTTCTCGGCGCTCCCGCGTGGCTTGACCCAATCCTCGGTCACCATCCTGAGAAGGGTGGTCTTGACCCCGTCGATGGTCAGTTCGGCCTCGACCGAATGCTCCAGCCCGTGGATGGCCTCCTTCGTCTCCGGATCAATCGGCTTGAGGTCAAAGTTGGTCCAATCCTGGCCCCGGTGGTCCTTACCGAAAAGGAGCCAGGTGAATGCGTCGAACACCGTGGACTTCCCGGTGCCGTTCTCGCCCTCAATCCGGGCGTTGCTGCCGTTGAAGATAAAGGTAGCCTGCCTTATACCCTTGAAATTGCGCAGCGTCAGTGTGTTGATTCTGATTTCCATATAATGGCGTGTGTTGTTGAGTTAATAATCAAGTCCGGGGATATGGTACTCGTCCTCCCTGCGTCCCCTTCTTGTCCTGCCCCTGCGTGCCCGGGTCTCGACCCTTCTGGAGGGATAGCGGCGCACCAGCTGGGACCCCAAGTCGGTATTGACCGCCTCAGCACCCATTATCAGGAACAGGGCGAAGGCCACCAGCCGGCGGCTGAACTCCTCCAGGTTTATCCGGAAGTTCTCCGACAGGAACCAGGCGACCAGCGCATTGGTCGAGTGCTTGATGCCGGTCTTGTCGTAGATATTCTGGGTGTGCTTGACCACCGTGTTGTAGCTGATTCCGGCGGCATCGGCGATCTCCTTGCCGATGAGCCCGGAGACGTAGCCGGATGCTATCCGGGTCTCCGCCGGGGTGAGGATCGAGTCCGTAGCCAAGTGTTCTGCGTGTGCGTGTGCCATAGTTAGATCCCCCAGCAATCGGTGACACCGTAGGAGGCAAAGAGGGCCTCGATCTGGCGTGCCTTGTCCACGTCCAGGTTGACGGTCTTGCCGTTGGCGTAGTTAGAGAATGACTGCTTTGTGGTCACTCCGAGAATCTTGAATATGGCTTCCCGGACATCTGGTGCGTCCTTGACCTTGATTTCGCGCAGGCCCTTTCGGAAGGCCTTGCTTGTGTTGATTGTTGTCTGCATATTATTTCTGATTTGGTTTATTGTCCCAGGGAATC
>Ga0256407_10010321_pt1 | contig 13158 bp, 2 predicted proteins | sample RumenRJG_04DNA_FD_193489 | JGI IMG/M metagenome (GOLD analysis project Ga0256407, IMG submission 193489) | Bovine rumen microbial communities from Lethbridge, Alberta, Canada - RJG_04 | ecosystem: Host-associated > Mammals > Digestive system > Stomach > Rumen | place: Canada: Alberta | collected... | reverse complement strand
ACAACAAATCGAACAACTCAAGGAGCAATTACAGAAGCAGGAAAAGCTGGCCTCGTTAGGTATTCTCAGTGCCGGCATTGCCCATGAGATACAGAATCCGCTCAACTTCGTAATCAATTTCAGTAAGATGTCTGACAAGTTGCTGAAAGACCTTACGGAGATTGTGGAAGACAACGAAGACAAGCTGCCAGAAGAGGACCGTGAGGATTTGGAAGATATTGTTGCTGACCTGAAAGAGAACATGGCGAAGATTGTGGAGCATGGTGAACGTGCCATCAGCATCATTCAGGGTATTCTACTCGTTTCAAGGGGCAAGGAGAACGAGTATATCCCTACCGACATCTGCAAAATCGTCAAGGAGTATGTATGGCTCTCTTATCATGCCATGCGTGCTAATCACAAAGGTTTCAATGCAAGCATTCATGAGCAATACGAAGAAGGCATCCCTCAGATGATGGTAATTCCGCAGGACTTGAGCCGTGCTGTTCTTAACATAATGAACAATGCGTTTTATTCAATATGGAAGAAATCGCAGGATGCTCCTTCTGATTACAACCCCGAGGTAACCATCAGTGTCAGCAAGCAAGAGAATAACTGTATTATCACAATGACTGATAACGGAGTTGGTATGAACGATGAAGTGAAACAAAAGCTATTTGAGAACTTCTTCACAACTAAACCTATAGGTGAAGGAACAGGTCTTGGTATGAATATTGTGCGTGATATCATTGAGAACAAACATCATGGAAAAATAACATTTGAATCCGAAGAAAACCAAGGCGCCAGTTTTACATTTACTATACCGATTACAAAATGACGCAATTAAATACAGCGAAATTCATACTCAGGCTGTTGGATTCATTTAAGACGAATGAAGACAAGGTTGCTGTCGTTGACCAAAATGGCCAACGACAGACCACTTATAAAGAGCTTTTTACGATGGCCTGTAGAGTGGCTGGCTACTTACAGAAGAAAAACTACCAACCCCATTCATTCATAGGCATCTGTCTGCCTACTTCAATGGAGTATGTTGCTTCAGAAATCGGTATCTGGTTAGCAGGACATGCCATCGTCCCCATGGGCGATAAATATCCCAAAGACCGCATTGATTATATCATGGGGCATTGCGAATCACCATTGTTGATTGATGAAGATGTCATTCAGGCAATGATGAAGACAGAACCTACAGAAAAGTATGTACTCCCAAATGAGGACGATATTAATGCACTTTTCTATACTTCGGGAAGTACAGGAACGCCAAAGGGAGTAATGGATACCTTTGCTTCTTTTAGGATTCCACCATCAGCCGAGTCAACAATCAAGGAGAATAATATTACCGTAACAGGTATCACGGCTCCTATGTATTTTGTCGCTTGCAAAATATTGTATGCCGTTATTCTCAATGGCGGCGTAGCCAATATGGTTCCTTCAGAAATTATTAAGGATGTCCGTCTGTTAGAGACGTATCTAGACAAGCACCAAATTGAGTTTGTTTTCATTCCTCCGACAGCCCTTGCTTATTTTCACAATAAGTCACCCCATCTGAAAGTAGTCTTTGCTGCTGCAGAACGGCTCTCAGGAGTATCATCGACAGATTATAAAATCATTAACAACTACGGACAGACCGAGACAGGTGGCGCTATTTTTACCTATCTAGTAGATAAAGAATACAATAACACACCTATCGGTAAGCCTGATGCAGATGTAGAGTACTGCATTTTGGATACAGAGGGAAAACCTGTCGCACAAGGGGAAGAGGGCGAATTGTGTGTTCGGGGGGCGTTTACCTCTGGTTATTACAAGGAACCAGAACTAACAGAGCACCTCTTCCGTGGTGGATGGTTACATACTGGAGATATCGTTTACCAGCAACCCGATGGTAATGTCGTCTATGTCAATCGTAAGGACTGGATGGTAAAAATCAACGGTCAGCGTGTTGAGCCTGGTGAGGTGGAAGCAGTCATTAAGCAGGTTGAAGGTGTAAAAAATGCTATTGTCAAAGGCTTTACCACTAATGACAGGCAGTATTTGTGCTCTTATTATATTGCCACCGACAACGTATCTGAAGACACTATCCGTGATTATTTACTCTCCAAGTTGCCGGCTTATATGGTTCCAGCTTATTTTGTGAAGATGGATAGTTTTCCTCTTCTTCCAAATGGAAAAACAAACCGTAAAGCACTGCTTGCGCCTTCGGATAAGACAGAAAGTATCGTTCGACCTCCATATACTGCTCCTACAAATGATGCTGAGCGTAAGCTTTGTGAAGCATTTGAAAAATCACTAAACATTGACCATGTTGGTATTGACGACGATTTCTTTGAACTTGGCGGCGACAGTATCAGGGTGATGGAAGTCCAGACACTATGTCCGGAACTGACGCTTTCTTCCCGAATGATATATGCGAATCGCACTCCAAAGAAGATAGCTGAGACCTGCGAAAATACAGAGAAAGTCAGTTACGCACAACTGAAGGACTATCCATTAAGCCAAACTCAGTTAGGCATTTATGTGGAGTGCATGTCACAACAGGGGAATACTCTTTATAACAACGCCATACTATTCAAACTTGCCGATGATATAGATACAAATCGGTTAGCACGAGCTTGTGAGGCTGTTGTCGAAGCACATCCCTATATCAAAACTCGATTGTTTGTTGACGAAGAAGGCCATCCATGTCAACATCGTAATGATGAAGAGCCATATCATCAGCAAGTCGAAATAATAAGCGATACAGAATTTGTAAAGTTGAAGTCTAAACTTGAACAGCCTTTCCATCTGCTCAACGATCAGCTATTCCGTATTCGAATACTGAAGACAACTGGTTGTGTTTATCTATTTATTGATTTTCATCATATCATTTTTGATGGTACATCGATGCAGATATTGCTCCAGGATATAAGTTCGGTTTATGAAAATAATGCCTTGCAAAAAGAGACTTGGAGCGGGTTTGAGGTGGCACAGGAAGAAGAAAAGTTGCGCCTTACCGAAAACTATAGCATGGCTGCTGAATGGAATAAAAAGGTGTTTGGCGCCCTTGACACCACATCGTTGCCAATCCCTGACAACAATTCAGAACAAGTATCGATAGGCGAATATGTTCATCTTATTCCTATCGACCAAGAAACACTTGAGCATTCCTGCCGCAGATTGGGCATAACCGCTCAAGTTCTTACCACCGCAGCTTTCGGCTATCTGCTTGGTATATTTACACATAATCGTGAGGCTCTTTTTGCTACAGTTTATAACGGCAGAAACGATCTCAAAACGCAAAGGACTATAGCAATGCTGGTGAAAACCATCGCCGTACACACTTCATGGAATGAAAATACGACGATTTGGGAATGGCTGCAACAGGCGAAGGATATCCTTCTGGGCAGCATGAATCATGACCTATTCTCTTTTGCCGAACTATGTGCGCTAAACAGTCGTGTTAACAGCGAGGTGCTTTTTGTCTATCAAGGAGGATTCCAAACAGCACTGACTATAGATGGGTATATCTCCCATCCACAATCACTCACGAGTAATGCTACTGGCAAGTGTCTTTTTGTGGAACTTCTTCCGGAATCCCAACAGTTGCAGATGGTCATTGATTATCAGGAAAACCGGTATTCTGAGTTCTTCATTAGGCAATTTGCTCAATGTTATGAGCAGATTCTCCGCCAACTGACATTCATTGGTAACGAAACTATCCGACTAATTGACTTACCTTTGTTGACTACGAAGGAATATAACCAGCTTGCCATCTTGGGCGCTGGCCAGGAAATGCTTTTCAATAACAGCGAGACACTGGTTAGTCTTTTCTGTAAGAAGGCAAAAGAACAACCAACCGCACCTGCATTGGTTTTCAAGAATAAATGTTATTCCTATCAAGAGTTGGACTCTATTACCGATCGTTTGGCAGCCTTTTTGATCGACCGTTATCAAGTTAAGCCAGAAGATACGGTTGGTGTGATGATTGACCGCTCCGATTTGATGGTTGTCTATCCTTTGGCTATCATGAAAATGGGAGCAGCTTATATGCCGCTTGACTACAAATTCCCAGCAAACCGACTACTATACATGTGTGAAGATGCTGGTGTCAGACTCATTCTTTCAGAAGGAGACCGTGTAAGCAAGGCCATACCAGATTTCCAAGGTGAGGTGTGGACAGATGAACAACTGAAGAATCTTCCTGAGACTACGGCGACACTGGTTGGCCCCCAACCCGACCAGCACTATGTTGTTCTCTATACATCTGGCTCAACAGGTCTTCCTAAAGGCGTAGTCCTTGAACAACATAGTATCGTCAATTTCTGTTACTGGTATTCCAGAGAGATCGGACTTAGAACTGATGACCGGGTGATGGCGTATGCCAACTTTGGATTTGATTGCCACATGTTGGACTTGTTCCCAGCCTTAATTACAGGATCTTGTGTTTATGTCATATCTAGCGACATGAGGCTTGACCTTCCTCTGCTAAACAACTATATGGAGGAGCAAGGTATTACTGTGGCATTCATGACGACGCAGGTTGGGCATTTATTTGCCACGACAATCGAAAATCATTCACTTCGCGTATTGACGGTTGCTGGTGAGAAACTGTTGCCTATGACAGCACCGTCATCTTATACTTTATACAACGGTTATGGGCCTACGGAATGTACAGTATTTACGTCATATTATCGTCTGGAAGGGAACTATCAACGTTCACTGATTGGTCGTCCATTGCCCAACTATCAGCTTTATGTGGTGAATTCCGACCTCCAGCCTGTACCGCAAGGTGCCGTTGGCGAACTTATTGTCTTAGGTGAGGGGGTGGCCCGAGGCTATCTGCATCCTTCTGATAAAGACAAAGGCAAATTCACCATGTTCAGAGGCCAGAGATGCTATAAAACAGGCGACCTTGTGAGATGGACGAATTCTGGAGATCTGGAATATCTGGGACGTATGGACAACCAGGTCAAACTTCGTGGTTTGCGAATAGAACTCGAAGAAATTGAGTTGCGGGCTCTGCAGTATCCGCTTATCAGCCAGGCTATCGCGCAAGTAAAAGAGATTGGTGGCATTGAGAATCTGTGTCTGTACTATGTGCCCAAAGAGGCCGGTGTTAACATTGAAACTGACGACCTGAAGTCTTTTCTGTCTGAAAAGCTAGTAGCCTTCATGGTTCCAACAGCCATGATGCAACTGGATAGCTTACCAATGACCCCAAATGGCAAGATTAACCGTAAGGCACTTCCTGTTCCAACGATAACGAGCGAAACACGAGTGGCACCTGAAACAGAGAAGGAAAAGCAGGTTCTTGAACTCATTACCGAGATGCTCAAGACCTCCCAGATAGGTGTTACTGATAACTTGCTGTATTGGGGGCTTTCTTCGTTGGCCGCCATGCGTCTAAGTGCACTTCTCCAACGTCGTTTCGAAGTCTATGTAAAGATGGTAGAGATTATGAAGCAACCAACGGTTAGGGCTATAGCTTCTCTGCTTTCTAAGGCTTCTGACAGCACTTTGCAAGTCTTTGAACAGCGCGCTTTTTATCCGTTGATGGAGAACCAGTTAGGAATTTATTTGGAATGGAAGAAGAATCCTGATACCACTCAATATAACATTCCTTTTGTCTATGCTTTCGAAGGAACAGATGCGAACCGCATGGTTAATGCCTTGAAAAAGGTCGTCAACGCGCATCCATATCTGAAATCCAAACTCATTGAGGTTGATGGCAAAGTTGTCCTACAACGTAATGATGAGGACCCGGTAGAAGTAATCGTCAGCGAACTCTGTGAAGAGCCAGAGAATGCTTTCTTCCAAAAACGCGTTCTCCCGTTCCATCTGTTAGATAATCAACTCTACAGACTTGAAGTGCTTAAAACACCTTACAAGACCTATCTGTTCTTTGATGTCCATCATATTATCTTCGATGGCTTGTCTGGAAAAGTATTCTTAAATGACTTAAAGCGAGCTTATGAAGGAGATATTCTAAAGCAAGAGAGCTATCAGGCCTACGACTATGCACTTTATGAGCAAGAAGAACTTCAGAATACAGAAAAGATACAAGAAGCAGAATTGTGGTATGTCGAATTGTTGGCTGGTGCTAACGCGATATCACTCCCCAGTTATTTAGTACCTGACGGGGACGACTTTGCTAATATCGAAGTCAGCCTGCCAAGTCATCAGATTGATACTTTCTGTGCTGTCAACAACATCACGGTTAACAGCTTCATGCATGCAGCCTTTGCCATTTTTGTCAAACGGCTTATTAAAGAGGAGAAACCGCTGTATTTGACCATCAGCAATGGTCGTGACGCAGGTGCCAACCTTCAGCAGTGCATAGGCATGTTCGTCAAGACGATGCCTATCGTCATCACATCAGAATTAGTGCAAGGACAGTCCACTGCCGATTTTGTAAAAGAGGTACACAAGCAACTCCAGAAAAGCTATAGTCTGGACTACTATCCATACACCAAAATTGTGGAACGTCACCGAGTGAACGCTGAATTGATGTTCATCTACCAAGGCGAGATCGGGAAAAACTCTCCTTGGGAGAATATGGCACAGATTCCTTTAACATTGGATACTGCAAAATTCCCGATCAGCATTATTATCATGCCCGAAGCCGATAGTTATCGTGTTACCCTAGAGTATGATGGAAAGCGCTACAATTCTCAGGTCATGCGACATATGGTCAAAGCCTTTAGAAATGTGTTATTGAATATGGCTGTCGCGGCTACACTCGGTGATGTAGAACTAATCAGTCCGGATGAGAAGTCTGAGTTGCTCGAATTGGGCAGAGGCGAAACTATAGAATACGACCAATCGGAAACCTTTGTTGATTTGTTCCAAAGACAGGCTGCCATATCGCCTGACGCTATTGCTGTAGTTGACAGCCAGGGAAGTATTACATATCAGGAACTTGACGATCAATCAAGCATATTGGCAAAAGTCCTTATCAATCAAGGTATAGGCAAAGACGATTTTGTCGGCATCATGTTACCTAGATGTAAAGAGTTCCTTGTAGCCGTTTTGGGCGTTTTCAAGGCTGGTGGTGCTTATGTTCCTTTGGACCCGGAGTATCCGGAGGCACATCTGTCGTATATATTGAATAACGCACAAGCTAAACTCCTGCTAAGTACCAGTTCGTTGGCTATAGAAAAGAACTTTACAGGAAAACTATATGACAAGATGCTATTCATTGACGATATAGACTTTAATAGTGAGCCTGTTCCCATTAACCATAGTCATCCTTATTCATTGGCATACATGATATATACATCGGGCTCCACTGGTAAGCCTAAAGGCGTTATGATGGAACATAAAGGCCTTTGTGCGTTGATTAAGTGGTTGGTACCAATGGAAGAACTGAAACTTGGGGATAGGTGTGCAGAGCATGCAAGTTTCAGTTTTGATGCCTCTTTGCTTGATTTGCTCCCGCCTCTGACCTGTGGTGCAGAAGTCCATATTTTATCTTCGGAACTCCGCCTCGACACAGGAGGTATGTGTCAATATTTCAAGGAACAGCGCATTTCAGGAATTTCAATAAGCACTCAGTTAGGCACGGAAATGATCAACGGCTTTGAACTTCCCCTCCGTTATATGGTTATGGGTGGTGAAAAAATGAAACAGTTGCGCAAGACTTCCGTGAAGCTGATCAATGAATATGGACCTACTGAATTTGCTGTATGTTCTTCCTACCATATCGTTAATCAGGAAAAAGACGTTAATACTATTCCCATCGGCCGTCCTGTACCTAATAGTATGTCGGTGATTGTAGATAATATGGGACATCTTGTTCCTCATGGTATTCCTGGCGAACTCTGTCTGATAGGTCGACAGATGTCACGAGGTTATTGGAAGCAACAGGAACAAACATCCAGTCATTTTACAGCATGTCCATTCCTTGAGGGAGAGACCATGTATCACACTGGCGATATGGCCCGATGGAACGAAGAAGGGGAATTGGTATATCTTGGAAGAACCGACAGTCAGATAAAATTCAATGGTTTCAGAATTGAACTTGGTGAAATCGAAAATGAGATGATGACATACCCTTATGTGACTGCTGCTACAGTTCTTGTATTTAAACGAGGAGACGTCAAGACCTTGGTCGGTTTTTATTGTGCAGAGGCATCTGTAGATCCACAAGCCATTCTCCATCACCTGAGAATCTCGCTTCCTCAGCACATGATACCGCAAATGCTCACTCAGATTGATAAGATGCCTATGACGCCAAACGGTAAAATAGATAAAAAGGCGTTATTGTCTGATGAATTGATGAGCGGAATCAACAAGGGCGAGTATATACTTCCTGCCAACGATGATGAAGAAAAGCTTTATGATATAGCCAAAGAGATTCTTAACATAGAGGATTTCGGTGTTACTGATGATTTAACCTTTTCAGGTTTAACCTCACTATCTGCCATAAAAATGGCCGATCAAGCCAATCGAGAAGGTCTGTACATCAAGGTCAACGATATTCTGAGAAGCAAGTCTATCAGAAGCATTCTGATCAATGAGCAGGCCATTGGAAAATGGGAGGGGTATGATGCCAGCAAGCCTGCAATTGTGTTGATACAAGGTTTTACTTATTATAAAAAGTTGGAACCGCTAATCAGTAAGCTGTGTCAGCACTACTCAGTCTTTGTCATTGAGCCCATTGATGACCACTATGAGGCATTATTCAACGAACAAGAACTAAGTAACCAAGACGTAGTGAAGTTCTATCTTGATTACTTTGAAGCTTGTATGCGTCCAAACGTAAACGTCGAAATGTTCATCGGTCATAGCTTTGGTGGTGAATTGGCATATCGTTGTGCCGTACGTTGGCATGAGAAGACAGGCTACATGTCTAAGGTATGCATGTTTGATACTTTTGCCAATGCTGCTGGCATTGCCCAGGATATACATGTACCAGAAATAGCAGACATGACGCCAGAAGAGGCCTCTGATATCGAAGAATTCAAGGAGTGGAACCACCATTTGAGACAAATGCAGGTGTTGAAAGACGACCATGGCATGCCTGTATATGATGGCGATGTACTATATTTCAAGGCTAAAGACCTGTCCTTGCAGTTGAAAACCATTCGTATTAACGAGAATGAGTTTGAAAAGAAGAAACAAGATGATCTAAACAGATGGAAATCTCTTGCCCACCATATAAGCATCTATCCTGTCATGGCAGATCATTTCACCATGCTTGACGAACGTTATTGTAGCGAATATATAGAAAAAATAAATGATATTGTTTTATTACATAATTCCTGATTGATATGAAAAAGTATTTATGGCATATTTTCACAGTGAGCATGGTGTTGATGTCTCTTACGGCCTCAGCACAGGAAAAACAGGATTTACGCCAAGTCTATACAAAGGCAGAAGAAGCCTATCAGATAGGTCAACTTGATCAGGCTATAGAATTATTGGAAGGTAATCTTAATGATTTCACTGGTAATCTGCGTCAAAGCGCACTGCGACTGGTTTCCATATGTTATCTTGCACAAGATGACAAGGATACTTCAGAGAAATATGCCCGGTCGCTGTTGAGTATCAATCCGTACTATACATCCGTACAAGACCCTGTCCGTTTTGAGGAAATGATAGCCTTGCTAAAGTCAGGTCGTAGCTCTACCGTGACTACGGCTTCGAGCCAGGCAGAAAGTATCAATGAGGCACCTGTGCCAGTCACCGTGATTACACGTGAAATGATTGACCAGCTCAGCAATAACAAGAGTTTGGGACATATTTTGGCAACGTATGTACCAGGACTGAACGATGTTTCTTCCTATTATATTTCAAACTTAGCCATGCATGGTGTCTATACGTCCAGTCAGGAAAAAATCCTAATTATGGAAAACGGACACCGACTAAATATGCGTAACACCAATAATGGCAAACTCGACTACGCCATCAGTACAGAGAAGATTGACCATATTGAGGTTCTACGCGGACCAGCTTCTTCATTGTATGGTAATGTGGCTTTGACTGCTGTGGTAAATATTATAACTAAGAACGGAAACGAAGTGAATGGTGTCAAGGGCAAGTATGGCTATGGTTCGTATGGTACGCACCGTGCCGACTTTATCGCAGGCACCACACTGCTGGATGCCGATGTGATGGCATGGGCCTCTCTTTATACTTCCCAAGGTGAGAGAATAGGCATTCCTAAAAATACTGGCTACTCTATGACCAAACATGACGGTTATGTCTATATTGGTGGCTATAAAGAGAAACCATCTTATGACATAGGTTGTACCTTAAAATATAAGGACTTCAATTTTATGTTCAATATGAAGAATGGCAAACAGGTGCCACAGTATTCCTGGTATGGAGAAACCTACGATTATGATGCTTTTCGTACTATGGATGGAGCTAAGCCTGGATATACCGTAGATGAAAAGCATCTGGAATTGGGCTATACCAAGCAACTTGGTAAAGTTAACCTTAACGTTTCTGCATATGGCGACTGGTTTAAAGTACAAGACTATATGCCTGTGTCCGACTCGATAATGGGTTACGCATATAACAGTAATGGTGAAGTAATCATTATTGATGGCAAACCCCAGCCGAAACTGTATAAAGGCTTAATGCAGTATCTGGATTTTCAAGAATATACCATTGGCACTATGGCGAAAGCTGATGCCAACTATACCCTTGGGAATATGAAAGGAAATCTTTTGGTAGGCGCGCAATTCGAATACTTCAAACTGGCAAGCAATGATTACACTATGGGAGAGGATTATACCAAGGTTGTGACAACTTATCCAGAAGAAAAGAATATGATTCGCGTAGGCAGTGAGAAAAGTATTTCTGCCTTTATTCAGGATAAGCACTACTTTACATCAGAATTCATTCTTAATGCTGGTCTGCGATTTGACAATAAGTACCGTGCCAATGGAAAGAGTGTTTCTGCTTTATCTCCTCGTGTGGCTTTGATCTATTTCCCCAATGAGAAATTTAGTACAAAACTGTCTTATTCTCGCGCCTTTGTTGATGCACCATATCACACTCGCAACAATACTTCTAACGGCGCACGCGGTAGTGAGGACCTTATGCCCGAATATATGAATGCTATCCAACTTGACTTCATGGGAAGGATAGACAAATGGCATCTTAGTTACGACGTTAATTTCTTCTACAATCATTTGACAGATATTGTTGTGAATAACCCAAGTACGGATCCTTCGACGCCAAAGTACATCAACTCAGGTAGTCTGAAAGTAGCTGGTGCTGAGGCTGAACTGAGTTTCAAACTTCCTTCCTTCCGTATAGATGCCAACATGACTTACTTGCGACCGTTAGAAGCTGAAGGCTACTATTACACAGATCACAAAATTTACAGCATACCAGCTTTCACCGCCAACTTGAACTGCAGCAAGCGTATAGTGAACTTCAGGAAGCATCTGCTGTGGTTGGCTGCTGGTTTTAAATTCGGTACAAAGACTCTAAACAAAGCCAATAGTCGTATAAAAGACAGTGAGGATTTTGACCTTAGTGGTAATGCAATCGTTGACTTAGGCCTCAAATACTCTTATAATAATACCATCCAACTGTCGCTTGATTGCGATAATCTGTTCGACAAAACATATTACATTGGAGGTTCGTTCTATGTACCTTATCAGGCGCATGGCCGTACTTTGATGGCTACCGTATCGTTCAAGTTGTAAAGAGAGAGACCATGGTAGGCAAAGAAGAACGAAAGAAAAAAGGCTACCTCATCGCCAAGGCGCTGCACCAATTTATGTGGGCGTCGATTCTGGCGTCGGTGGCTTCTCAGATAGCGATGACCACAGATGCTATTGTAGTCAGCCAGTTCATTGGTCCTGAGGCTATCTCTGCCATCAATCTGACTATGCCGGTCGTCATCTTCTTCAATTTTTTGATGATGCTGTTCGGTATGGGCGGCACTGTGCTGGTGGCGAGGTCATTGGGTGAGCGTGATGCACAGACATCTAACAAGGTTTTCTCCTCTACGCTTATTGGACTTATTGCCGTAGGTGTTTTTTTCTCCGCACTGCTGTTGTTCTTCAGTCCACAGGTAGCCAGTTTTATCACTAACGATACGCCTATCGTCTATTCGCTGTCGCTCCGCTATTTGCGTATCATGCTTTTAGGTTCCACCATTACGATTCTCTTCGCTACCATCACAAACTTTGTCAAGACCGATGGCAATCCTAAGATAGTCATGAAGGCTGTGTTGGTAAGCAGCGTCGTCAACCTGTTTTTCGACATTCTTTTCATCGCTATCCTGAAAACCGGAATAGAAGGCTCGGCCTGGGCTTCTATCATAGGAAGCGTTACGGCATTACTGCTCTGTTCCCGCCATTTCCAGAGTACCAACAACTCCTATCATTGGCAGGTGGAATTAAAGCAGTGCCACCAGTATATTCTGAAAGGTGTTAAGATGGGATTTCCAATGGGCATTAACACATTGCTGTTAGGTGTCAGCACATATGCAATAAATAGCATCATCCTCAGCAGCTTAGGCACTGACGGAATCTTTGCATGGGCCATCTGTTTCCAGTTGTTTATTATCTTGCAGATGGTATTAGGCGGAATTGCAACCTCCATCTATTCTATTGGCGGACTATTGATAGGCGAGAAAGACATTGTGGGGTTGCGTATTCTCACCAATAAGGTGATGAAGTACATTTGTCTGAGTCTGTTGGGCATAACCCTGTTTGTCTTAATAACACCCGGAAGCATCGGCTGGCTCTTTGCCAGCAAAAATGTTCAGTCCGAGGAAATGTTTTTGAATGCTTTACGCATCTATGCCCTCTTACTGATTCCCTACGCTATGGCAGTCGTTTATCGTATCCTTTATCAGATTTTAGGTTACTGGTCGCTGAGCGTTGTGATGAGTATCGCCCAGATGGGTTGTATGGTTCTATTTGTCGGATTGCTGGCATGGGTAAAACCAGAATGGCTATGGTGGGGATTCCCTATTTCAGGTTTGTTCCTATTGGGCATTTATTTGGTTGTAACATTAGTTATCCACCATAAGAATCCCGATGCCGAGGTGATGACGTTGATTCCTCAAGCAGAAGATGGCCAGTCGCTGAATTTCTCGGTAAGGTATAATAATGACGATGTACAGCAGGCTCTTGAAAACATTCTTTCTTTCCTGGAAACTTGTGATATTGAACCATCCACATCTTTCCAGATCAATCTATGCTGCGAAGAACT
>Ga0256407_10010320_pt1 | contig 13159 bp, 7 predicted proteins | sample RumenRJG_04DNA_FD_193489 | JGI IMG/M metagenome (GOLD analysis project Ga0256407, IMG submission 193489) | Bovine rumen microbial communities from Lethbridge, Alberta, Canada - RJG_04 | ecosystem: Host-associated > Mammals > Digestive system > Stomach > Rumen | place: Canada: Alberta | collected... | reverse complement strand
CGAGCCCGAGCGCATGCGTAAGCTGCTGCAGGGTTCTGCCAACCTCGAATTCTGGGAGACCTACAACGCCGACGAGGTGCTGCCCTATCTGCAGCAGCTCGACCAGCGTCTGGCCAACGGCGACCAGGATACCACGTCGGTCAAGGACAGCGCCGCCGTCAGTAAAGAGGCAAAATTGGCCAAGGCCGAGGCCGACAAGGAGGTGAAGGCCGCCAAGAACGCCAAGCCCAAGTTTCAGCTCAAGGGCGACAAGAAGCAGGACATCAAGACTACGCCCGACGACCAGCTGGCGCAGGCCAAGAAGCTGCACCCGCTGCTCGCCATGCTGCAGACCACAGGCCAGGGCCTGAGCGTTTGCGGTTATGCAAGCGTCCGCGATACTGCCGCCATCAACAAGATTATCTATAGTCCGTTGGCCAAGCAGGTGCTGCCTTCCGACCTGAAGCTGCTCTGGAGCGCCAAGCCCGCCGACGGCATTCAGGCCAAGAACATCTTCGAGCTGCACGCCCTGAAGGTTACCACGACCAACGGCCGCGCTCCGCTCGAGGGTGATGTCATCACCGATGCCAAGGACGAATTCAACCAGCTTACCGGCCAGCCCGAAGTGAGCATGACCATGAACTCTGAAGGTGCCCGCAAATGGGCTGAGCTGACCAAGGCCAACGTGGGTAAGGCCATCGCCATCGTGCTCGACGGCGTGGTGTATTCAGCTCCCCGTGTGAACGGAGAGATCAGCGGCGGACAGAGCTCCATCAGCGGCAACTTCACCATTCAGGACACCAAGGACCTGGCCAACACCTTGAAGTCAGGCCGCATGCCGGCTCCCGCACACATCGTGCAGGAGGAGGTGGTCGGTCCTACCCTCGGCGCACAGTCCATCCAGCAGGGTATCGTCTCGTTCATCGTGGCCTTCATCCTGTTGATTATCTACATGTTGGTCATCTTCAACATCATCCCCGGCTCTATCGCCGTCGGTGCTCTGATCATCAACGTATTCTTCACGCTCGGTATCCTCACCTCGTTCCAGGCTGCCCTTACCATGAGTGGTATCGCCGGTATGGTGCTGTCGTTGGGTACCGCTGTTGACGCCAACGTGCTTATCTATGAGCGCATCAAGGAAGAGCTGCGGGCCGGCAAGGGCATGAAGCAGGCCATCGAGGCCGGTTACAAGAACGCCTTCTCGGCCATCTTCGACTCCAACCTCACCTCATTGATTACGGGTATCATCCTGCTCCTCGTCGGTACCGGTCCTATCCGCGGCTTCGCCACAACCTGGATCATCGGTATTGTCTGCTCGTTCTTCTCGGCTGTGTTCCTCACCCGTCTGCTCTATGAGTACAAGCTCAACCACGGTAAGTGGATGCATCTGAAGTTCGACACCAAGATTTCCAAGAACATGATGCAGGGTACCAACTATCCCTTCATGTCAATGTATAAGAAGAGCTTCACCGTGTATGGCATCTGCATTGCCATCTGCATCGTGAGCTTCGGTGTGCGTGGCCTGAGCCGCGGTATCGACTTCACTGGTGGCCGCAACTATGTGGTGACGCTTAACAAGTCGGTTCCTGTGGAGGATGTGCGTACGGTATTGGGCAATGCCTTCGTCAACAACAGCGGCAAGGATGCCGGCAAGGTGGCCACGACCAATGTCATCGCCCTCGGTACCGACGGCAAGACCATCCGTGTGACGACCAACTGGAACATCGACAGCAACGACCCGGCTGAGGACGACCGTGCCGAGACCATTCTCTATACGGCCCTGAAGAAGGGTGGCTTTGTGAGCCAGGCCAATGTGAACGCCTTCAAGAACCCTGACATCCGTGAGGGCGGCTCCATCATCAGCTCGTCCAAGGTGGGTCCGTCGGTGGCCAAGGACATCACGAAGAACGCCTTTATCAGCGTGGGTCTCGCCCTGTTCTGCATCTTCCTCTATATCCTGCTGCGCTTCCGCAACGTGGGCTTCTCAGTGGGTTCCATTGTGGCCCTGGCCATTGATACGACCATGGTCATCGGCCTGTTCTCACTGTGCTACGGCTGGATAGGCTTCTCGCTGGAGATAGACCAGACGTTCATCGGTGCCATCCTGACGGTGATCGGTTACGACATCAACGACTCCGTGGTGGTGTTCGACCGTATCCGTGAGAACCTCCGCCTCCATCCGAAGGGAGACAAGCAGAAGATCTTCAACGACTCCATCAACGAGACCCTGGCCCGTACTGTTAACACCTCAGTAAGTACGTTGATTGTGTTGTTCGCCATCTTCATCCTCGGCGGCGACTCTATCCGCAGCTTCTCGTTTGCCATGATTGTCGGTGTGTTCGTGGGTACCGCAAGCTCCATCTTCCTTGCATCGCCTATCGCATATATGTGCATTGGCAAGATCAAGAACAATGAGCCCGAGGCTCCTGTAGCCGCTGAAGCAGTGAAGGCATAATCCTACACCTTTATATATAATAGTAAAGCCAAGACTCCACATGGGGTCTTGGCTTTTTTGATGTTTATTCGGCCTTATTTTCATCTAATTGCTATCAAATTGCAATATTTTGCGTTCAACATGATAATTTTATGGCAATAATGCTTTCTTTTTAATATGTTTTATTTAAATTTGCAATCGTGTTACATTGTTAACAGGATAATTAACTGAATGAATAGCTTATGGTACGTAAGATGATGGTGCTGCTATGTTTGTCGTTCATTTGTATGTTGACGGCAACAGCACAGACAGAGAAAGCAAGTGGAACAGTCGTATCAGAGAGTGGTGAGCCCATCGTGGGGGCTGCGGTCATGATTGAGGGTACGCAAATTGGCACGATTACGGATGTGGATGGGCACTTCTCATTCACAGAAATCCCGGTGAAAGCCTCTAAGATTAAGGTGAGCTACTTGGGCATGCAGAGCAAGACGGTGCCGCTCAGCCGCAAGATGACCATTACGCTGACAGAGGATAATAAGACGCTCGACGATGTGCTCGTCGTGGCTTATGGTATGGCGAAGAAGAGCAGTTACGCTGGTTCGGCATCGATGGTGACGAGCAAGCAGCTGACCGACCTGCCTTCGTCGAGCTTCGAGAATGCGCTGACGGGTAAGGTGGCCGGTCTGCAGATTACCAATGCCTCGGGTCAGGTGGGTTCGGTTCCTACCATTCAGATACGCGGTATCGGTTCGATGAATGCCGGCAGCACCCCACTCTACGTGGTCGACGGTGTGCCCATGAATGCGGGCAACGTCGGGCAGATGTCGGGTGAGACCTACTCTACCAACAACATCATGAGCACGCTCAACCCCGAGGATATCGAGTCGGTATCGGTCCTGAAAGATGCCGCCGCAGCCTCGTTGTACGGCTCTCGTGCGGCCAACGGCGTCATTCTTATTACCACCAAGCAAGGCAAGAAAGGTAAGGCTCACGTCGAGTTCAAGTCGTCGATAGGCTTCACACCGTCGTGGGCTACGAAAAACTATGAGCCCGCCAGCACGCAGCATCAGGTGGATATGCTTTACACCGTCTTCCATGACTATCAGACATCGAATGGCGCAGACGACGCCACGGCCAACGCCTACGCCCTGAAGCAGCTCAACCGCAAGTTCAACCGCCACGGCTATTCTTTCTCTACGTCGGGCACCGGCGCTTATGAGGATGTGATTATCAGCGACTACGACAACTCCGGTCGCGCGGGCAGCTCCTACAATTGGGATGATGCTTACTTCCGTACAGCCGTTTATCAGTCCAACGACATTGCCGTAAGCGGTGGCGGCGACAATACCAGCTATTATTCCTCACTGTCTTACACGAAAGACGACGGCCGACTGCGCAAGAACAGTTTCAAGCGCTACTCCGGTCGCGTCAACCTCACGCAGAAAGTGGGAAAGTTCCTTGACTTCAACACCAACGTCAGTTTGGCGCGCATCACGAAGACCGGTTACAACGATACCCGTACCACCGGAAGCAACTACTTCATGCAGACGCGCAACCTGCTCTGGGGCCTTTACTGGCCTACCAACTACGCTACGGGTGAGGACTGGACTACGCGCTACGGCAGCTATGCCTACAACGGCCTCTATTATGACAATGAATGGGAGAATAAGTCCACTGACACCCGTGTGTCGGCGGTAGAGACGGTGACGCTGCATCTGCTTGACGGTCTTGACCTGCGCACTATCTTCTCTTACGACAATACCAATGTGCGTGACCATCTTTACTACAGTGCCAACCACTTCCTCGGATCCTCTGATGAGGGCAGCATCGATGAGATGCGCACCAATTACGAGAAGTGGGTATCGTCGACAACGGCGTCGTATAATAAGATGTTCGGCGACCACACCATTGGATTACTCTTTGGCTTTGAGGCCGAGAAGAACACAACCGACTACACCCGCGCTTCGGGCACCCATCTGCCCAACAGTACGCTGCACACCGTATCGACGGCAGGCACCCTTTCCTCAGCCGGTTACCAATGGGGTAACACGCTGGCTTCCATCATCTCAAAGGTGGATTACAACTACGCCGACCGCTATTTCCTGTCGGCCTCCTATCGTCGCGACGGTTCGTCGAAGCTCGCTCCTGAAGAGCGTTGGGGCAATTTCTGGTCGGTGTCGGGTGCCTGGCGCATCAAGCAGGAGGCGTTTATGGCCCCGGTCAAATGGTTGAGCGACTTGAAGTTGAGAGCTTCCTACGGTGTCAACGGTACGTTGCCTTCATCCAATTATGCTTACATGAACCTGATGTCGTACAGCTCCAAATATATGGGCAATCCTGCAGGCATCATCTCGCAGATGAGCAATGTCAACCTCTCGTGGGAGACCAACTATACCTTCAACGTAGGTCTCGACTTCGGTTTCTTCAATCAGCGGCTGCGCGGTACCGTGGAGTACTTCACGCGCAACTCGAAGAACTTGCTGCAAGACGTGCCCATCTCGGGTACCACCGGCTTCAGTTCGGTGCTGCAGAACATCGGTAAGATCAACAACCACGGCGTCGAGCTCACCCTCGAGGGCGACATCCTGCGCAAGAAGGACTTCGTCTGGACGGCGGGCGTCAACGCTACCTTCCTCTCGTCAAAGGTGAAGAAGCTATACAACGGTGCCGACATCATCTGGTACGACCCCACGGGTGACGACAACCGCGCGCAGTTCATCTATCGCGAGGGCGAGTCTACCCTGGCTTTCTACGGCTATGAATGGGCCGGCGTTGACCCGACCAACGGCAAGAGCGTCTATTACGTCAACGACCCCGACGACGGTCAGAAAGGCGACTTCACCTTCAACGGCCGCGGCGCTACCTACGACTACAACAAAGCCAACTATACCATCATCGGCAACGGTATTCCCGACGTTACCGGCGGCATCAATACAACGGCTACGTGGAAAGGTATTGAGCTGGGCCTGAACTTCACCTATAAGCTTGGCGGCAGCCTCTACGACGGCGCTTACAAAGACGTGGCCGACGACGGTTACTATTGGGAGCGCATCAGGGCCGAGAGCTACTACGAGAATATGTGGACGCCGACCCACACCGACGGCACTGAGCCCGCACTGTCGGGCAACGACCTCACCGACGCTATACAGTACAGCAGCCGCCATATCTCGAGCGCTACCTACCTGCGCCTTAAGACGCTCACCCTGGCCTATACCCTACCCCGTCAGCTCGTCAACAAGGTGTGGATGAGCAATGTGAGGGTTTATTTCAATGCAGAGAACCTGCTGACCTTCTCCAAGTACAAGGAGGCCGACCCCGAGGTCAACAGCTACAGCACACGCGGATGGGAGACGCCTATCGGCAAGAGTTTTATCTTCGGCATTAATATTACATTTTAAGCAGGGAGGATTATGACTATGAATAGATTAAACAACACGATACGTAAGACTTCAATGCAGGTGCTGGCGCTTTGCCTGCTGACATTCACATCCTGCTCCAGTTTCCTCGACGAGGAGCCCACCAACGCCTCCAATGCCAGCGAGTCCATCGCCACGACCGCTGACGCCCAGGTGGCTATCAACGGCATCATGAGCCTCATGAGTTCGTCGTCTTATTATGGCCGCAACTTCCTGTTGTATGGCGATGCCAAGGGCGGCGATATGACGATTTACGCCAATGGCCGTGGCAACGATGCCCTCTACACGTTCAACCATACGCCGACCAGCGGCAGCTACTCTGGTTTCTGGTCGAGGGGCTATTACTGCATCATGCAAGCCAACAACCTGCTGGAGAATATCGACCGGCTGCAGGCCGACGGCTCCACCGCGTTCAACTATTATAAGGGCGAGGCGCTGTCGCTGCGGGCACTGTTTTATTTCGACCTCGTGCGACTCTATGGCCAGCCCTACAACTACAACAAGTCGGCGCTTGGCGTGCCGCTGGTGCTCAATACGCTGGCGGCTGACGCACAGCCCCACCGCGCTACAGTCGAGGCGGTGTACAAGCAGATTATCAGCGACCTCACAGAGGGCCAGCAACTCATGGCGTCCGACAAGAGTGTTCACAACGGTTACCTCGACTACTACGGTAACGTTGCCCTGCAGGCCCGTGTAAAGCTCTACATGGAAGATTACGCCGGTGCCCTTGCTGCTGCCCGCGAGGTGATAGAAAGCGGCAAATACACGCTTTATACGCCCCAGCAGTGGGTTGCGTCGTGGGCACGGCAGTATGGCTCGGAGTCAATCTTTGAGCTCGGCATCGATACCGAGGCCGACCTTGGTACGACATCGCTTGGCTTCTACTACATGCGCTATAATCAGAAACGCAACGCCATGGGCTGGTACCTCGCCAGCGATTACTTCCTCAACCGCTTGGGCGAGGACACCACCGACGTGCGCTGGGGTGTGATGGATAACGATGAATACTGGGTTGAGACGGGTAACGAGCGTCGTGGCGCCTGCTACAAATATCTTGGTGGCTTGAGCATGGAGGGCGACGGCAAGGAGTCGTATACGGCGGTGAACATAAAGATTATCCGTCTGTCGGAAGTCTATCTCATCGCAGCCGAGGCCGCCTTGCATACGGGTGACCCTGCTGCCGCTGCCAAGTACCTCAATGCCATCCGTTGTAGGGCGCCGAAGCTCGCGCCTGCCACGGCTGCGACGGTGTCTGACGATATGATTCTCGACGAGCGCAGTAAGGAGCTGTATGGCGAGGGACAGCGCTTCTTTGATATGATCAGAATGAACAAGACCATCGAGTATAACGATGACTTCCAGAATGTGCCGGTCACCCATCGGTCGAAGACCATCGACCGCACTTACGGCGGTATCGTCTTGCCGATCTCGCAGGATGAGATCAACGCCAACCCGAGCCTGGAAGATGAGCAGAACGACTACTATAAGTAGCCCTACCCGACCCTACCCCTCGCCTTAAAAAGGCGAGGCACCGAACGGGGAAGCTACTACCCTACCCCTCGCCTTAAAAGGGCGAGGCACCGAACGCAGAAACGGGCCGGGTCTTTAATGACCCGGCCCGTTTCTGTAGTCCGACTGGGAATCGAACCCAGATCAAAGGTTTAGGAAACCTCCGTTCTATCCATTGAACTATCAGACCAACACACGACTAAAGCTCTTCATGTAGCGTGTAGGCTCTTACGTAGCGTTTAAGACGCTCTCCACGTAGCTTTAGCGCGGCAAATTTACCATCTTTTTTGCAAAGGGCAAAATAAATGCCCCGAAAGTTTGCGGCGAGGGGGAAGAAACGCGCCGCGCCCTACCCCACGGAGGCTGGGAAGAGAGAAACCATAGACGCTATAGAAACTATAGACGCTATAGAAACTATAGACGCTATAGAAACTATAGACGCTATAGAAACTATAGACGCTATAGAAACTATAGACGCTATAGAAACTATAGACGCTATAGAAACTATAGAAACTATAGACGCTATAGAAACTATAGACGCTATAGAAACTATAGAAGCCATAGCCACCCCTTATTGTAATGACTGGACTTCTGGACTTCCGGACTTCTTGACTTCCGACTTCAGGACTTCTAAAAGCTTCTTGACTTCCGACTTCAGGACTTCTAAAAGCTTCTGGCCTTCCGCCTTCCGGCCTTCTAAAAGCCTCACTCCTCACTCCTCGCTTTCTCTGTCTTTCTTGATAAACGCGAGGAGGTGGTCGACGGCCTCGCTCTCGGGAATGGCATGCTCGACGCACTCCTTGCCCTTGTAGAGCGAGATTTTGCCAGGGCCGGCACCGACATAGCCGTAGTCGGCATCGGCCATCTCACCGGGGCCGTTGACGATGCAGCCCATGATACCAATCTTCAGGCCCTTCATATCTTTCGTGGCCTCGTGGATGCGCTTGATGGTGTCCTGCAGGTTATAGAGCGTGCGGCCGCAACCGGGGCAACTGATGTACTCCACCTTCGACGTGCGCAGACGACCAGCCTGCAGAATCGCGAATGAGGTGTCTACAATGGTCTCTGCTGCGATATCTCCCTCGTTGAGTAACCACAGTCCATCGGTCAGTCCATCCATCATCAGCGCGCTCATATCGGCCGCTGACTCCAATTGGAACTCCTCCTTGTCGTTGAGCTTATACATTTGGGCAAATACGACGGGGTTTCGCAAGCCGGCGTTCATCATCTCGTGGACCAGTGCGCGCTGACTGCCGAGTCGGTTCTGATGGTTGCTCGTGCAGACCACGATGACCTCTGGGTGGGTCTTCAGACAAGCCAGATACTCCTCCGACGGCGTACCGAACTGCAAGACGAGAAACTTCATCTTGGCCTCGATCATGCCGATGAACGGCATGGCCACAACGGGGAAGATGGGCGCCCATTTAGCGCCATTCCACTGTCCGTTCTTGATTTTGCCTTCCTGCAGCAGCTGGGCGTAGAGCTGATAGTCGACGATGTAGCGCTGGCCGGGGGTAGTCGTGGAGGGCAGCGTGGAGCCGACGTAGAGGAAGTCGGGGGAAGGGGATGATGGGTTTAATGGGGTGGATGGGGTTGATGGGTTTAATGGGGTGGATGGGGTTGATGGGTTTAATGGGGTGGATGGGGTTGATGGGTTTGATGTGGCAGAAGCAATGACCACCGGCACCTGACTGCCGCCGACGATGCCGACGGGGGTGGTGGTGCGGCGCTCGGGCCGGAGCCAGTTGAAGCCGCTGTAGGCCTCGCCGGGGATGAGCACGTGGCCGGCCTTACGACCGATGTAGTCGACGAGGTGGCGGGCCACAGGAATCTCAGCCTCAGGCTCTTCGGTGAGCGATACGCGGATGGTGTCGCCGATGCCGTCGGCTAACAGTGCACCTATGCCCACGGCACTCTTGATGCGGCCGTCCTCACCCTCACCGGCCTCGGTGACGCCGAGGTGGAGCGGATAGTGCATGTCTTCCTTGTTCATCGTGTCGACCAGCAGGCGCACCGACTGCACCATGACCACCGTATTGCTCGACTTGATGGAGATGACGACATCGTTGAAATGCTCGCGCTTGCAGATGCGCAGGAACTCCATACAGCTTTCGACGATGCCCTCGGGCGTGTCGCCGTAGCGGTTGCGTATGCGGTCGGAGAGCGAGCCGTGGTTGACGCCGATGCGGATGGCGGTGTGGTGCGCCTTGCAAATGTTGAGGAAGGGCACGAAGCGGTCGTCAATCTTCTTCAGTTCGTCGGCGTATTCGGCGTCGGTGTACTCGTGTTTGATGAAGCGTCGGGCCGGGTCGACGTAGTTGCCGGGGTTGATGCGCACCTTCTCGGCATAGAGTGCGGCGACGTCGGCCACGTTGGGGTTGAAGTGGACGTCGGCCACGAGCGGTGTGTTGAAGCCGTCGGCGCGTATGCCCGCATTGATGTTCTTCAGGTTCTCGGCCTCGCGCTTGCCCTGCGTGGTGAGGCGCACGAGCTCACCGCCGGCCTTGATGATGCGCTCGGCCTGCGCTACGCTGGCCTCAGTGTCGTCGGTGTTGGTGGTGGTCATCGACTGGATGCGGATGGGGTTGTTGCCGCCCATGTCGAGTGCGCCGATGTGCACCACCGACGTCTCCCGCCGGTGATAGTTAAACAGATCCATGGCTCAGCACTTGAATTTATAGTCCTTAATCTCAGCGAGTTCCTTGTTGGCCTTCTCAATCTTCTGTCCGAGGCTGGCCTTCCATGCGTCGACCTTCTTGGCGATGGTTTCATCGCCGAGTGCTATCATCTCAGCGGCGAGGACGGCGGCGTTCTGCGCACCATTGACGCCCACCGTAGCCACGGGGATGCCCGGCGGCATCTGGATGATGGAGAGCATGGCATCGAGGCCGTCGAGCATGCCCTTGATGGGTACGCCGATGACCGGCAGTGGGGTAGAGGCGGCGATGACACCGGGCAGGGCGGCAGCCATGCCAGCACCCGCGATGATGACCTTCACGCCGCGGGCCTTGGCACCTTTGGCAAACTGCTCCACAGCGTCGGGCGTGCGATGGGCTGAAAGCGCGTTCATCTCAAATGGAATTTCCTGTGCCTCAAGCCATTTGCAAGCTTTCTCCATGACTGGAAGGTCGCTTGTTGACCCCATGATGATACTCACTAATGGTTTCATATTACCTGATATTATTAGTATTTAATTCTTATTGCCTTATTTGTTCGTGGTCCTTGCATGCTTTTGTTCAAATCTTAAAGTCCGTGCAGGTGTACAACTTTCGTGGCAGTGTAGTGGCCGGCCTGGTGCCGGCCACCAGCCCTTGGTATGGCATTTTACCCTCGCATCATCGAGATGGGCGAAACTAAAATGCGCTCAAGCTGATTGTGCGTATGGAGACAGACCCGCATCACAGGCGGCTGGTGGCCGGCACCAGGCCGGCCACTACACTGCCACCAAAGTCTATATGATGGCCCAGAAGCCTGCCACGACGCCGATGAGGAAGCCTACGACGACCTGCGAGAGCGAGTGCTGACGCAGAATCATGCGGCTTGTGCCCACCATGCCGGCGATGATGAGGATGACGCAGAACCACCACAGCGGATTGAACGCGAAGAGGATGGAGAAGGCCAGCAGCGCGCCCTCGAAGCCTCCGATGGCCGCCGTATGGGTGGACACCTTCCACCAGACGTTGATGATGGCGCAGACCACCTGGATGATGAGCGCCGCCACGAGGATGTTGGCCATGAACTGCGGTATGTGGAGGTAGACCATCATGTAGTAGCAGCCGAAGTAGCAGAGGATGGCGATGACGTAAGGCACCAGACGGCGCTCCTTCATGCCGAGCTGCATGCGCGTCCAGCCCTGATAGTTGCGGTAGCCATGGATGAGCAGGGTAGGGAGCAGGATGGTGAAGAGATACACCATAAGCAGCACCGTGAGCTTGTATTGCCACGGCATGAGGCTCATGTAGCTGAAGATGAACAGGGCGGCCAGTCCCACCAACGGCAGGTAGAACGGCGTGAATACCATGCTCATCACACGTGCGGCGATGATAATCTGTTTCTCTCTCATTGTCATTGTTTTCTCAGTCTTGCCACGGGCAGTCCCAGTTGCTCGCGGTATTTGGCCACCGTGCGTCGGGCGATGGGGAAGCCCTTCTTGGCCATCATGGCGGCCAGGGCGTCGTCGCTCAGCGGCTTATGCTTGTCCTCATGGTTGATGAGGTCGTGCAGGGCGAGCTTGATCTTACGCGTCGACATCTCCTTGCCCTCGTCGGTGACGTAGCTGTCGGTGAAGAAGAAGCGCAGGGGGAACGTGCCCCAGCGGGTCTGTGCGTATTTCATGTTGCTCACTCTGGAGATGGTCGAGATGTCGAGGTTGGTCTTCTGCGCGATGTCCTTCAGAATCATCGGCTTGAGATCGGCCTCGTCGCCCGTCTGGAAGTATTTCTTCTGCCAGTCGATGATGGCCTTCATCGTGACGTAGAGCGTGTGGCGCCGCTGCTTGATGGCCTCGATATAGCCCTGCGCCTTGTCTACTTTCTCCTTGGCATAGAGCAGGGCCTCTTTCTCTTTCCGGTTCATGTTCTGCCGGTTGTTGCGGTAGGTGTCGACCATGTCGGCGAACGACGACGATATCTTCAGCTCGGGGATGCGGCCGTGGTTGAGGGTGAAGGTGACGTGGCCGTCGTCGTCGGTGTCGATGATGAAGTCGGGCGTTATCTGCTGGATGTTGCGGCCTTCGGTCTCGCCGAGCGATGAGCCGGGCTTGGGGTTGAGCTTCGTCAGCTCGTGGCGCACGTAGTCGGCCTGGTCCTTAGTGAGTTGCAGGGCCTGCGCTATCTTATCCCAATGCTTCTTGGTGAACTCGTCGAAATGGTCCTTGATGACCTTCTCCATGAGGTCGCGTACGACGCTTTTGCGCTTGGCCCGTATCTGCAGCAGCAGGCACTCCTGCAGCGATCGGGCACCGATGCCTGGCGGGTCGAAGGTCTGGAGCTTGTGGAGCAGTTGCTCAATCTCTTTCACCGGCACGTCGATGTTGTGGTAGATGGCCAGTTCGTCGGCAATGTCGTCGAGCGATTTGCGCAGCAGTCCGTCGCTGTCGAGCGACCCGATGAGGTATTCCATGATTTCCTGCTGCTGCGGGGTGAGTTCCAGTTCACCCATCTGCTCCTTGAGTTTGTCGTAGAACGATGTCGTGTCGCCCCATACCATCTCCTCGCGCTCGGCGTCGTCGTTGCCGTAGGAGCCGTTCGAGGTAGGTGCGGGCATGTCATCGTCAGCGTTCAGACTCTCCAGCGCGTTGTCGAGAGCTTCCTCACGCTCCTCGCGCTCGGTCTTCTCCTCCGTTTCGTCGCCGTATTCGTCGTCGGGCTCTTTGTCTTTGTCGGTCACGTCGTCAAGGTCGTCTCTGCGCTCCTCGAGGGCGGGGTTGTCGTCGAGCTCGGCGTTGATGTTCTGCTCCAGTTCGGCCAATGGCATCTCCAGCAGCTTCACCTGCAGCATCTGCTGCTGCGAGAGGCGCTGTTGCTGTACTTGTTGCTGCGTCTGAGTCTGAATGAGTTTTTGTGCCATGGTCTTATTTCCAATAGTCTTTTAACTGAGCGGCTAAGGCGGTGAGTTGCTCGGGGTCGTTACCGAATCGTTTCCACACCTCCATGCAGGGCGTGAGGAGGGGCGAGACGATGAATTCCTCGCTGGTGATGTAGGGGTCGCAGACGCGAAACACCTCCATGACGCTGGCCACCTGCGTTGGGTTGATGCGCATGAGCTTGGCCAGTTCCTGCACCTCAGGCGTCTCCGGCACCATCGTCAGCGGCGTGAGACG
>Ga0256407_10010318_pt1 | contig 13162 bp, 12 predicted proteins | sample RumenRJG_04DNA_FD_193489 | JGI IMG/M metagenome (GOLD analysis project Ga0256407, IMG submission 193489) | Bovine rumen microbial communities from Lethbridge, Alberta, Canada - RJG_04 | ecosystem: Host-associated > Mammals > Digestive system > Stomach > Rumen | place: Canada: Alberta... | reverse complement strand
TTCTTTGTGACAGCACGGCATACAAAAAGATACATTCTGAGCTGTACACCGTTCAGTTTACCGAGAATATTTCTTTGCAGTTTGAAAAATCCTTTTTGTACAACGGTTTTCAGTTTGTAAATATATGTACCGAGCCAGCCGTTAGCCTTATGCGGACGGCTCACTCCCTCAATGATACCTTTTCTTTGGAGATTACAAATGATATTTGCGACAGTTTCAACTTTTTTGATACCGCATTTTGCGGCTATGGTAGATTGTTTTATCTGCACATAATATCTGTTTCCGAAAACACAGCTATAAAGGCATACAGCGACTTTCAGTTCATTCGGTGTCAGTCCGCAGTCAAGAATACTGTTGTTCAGTTTTATAAAAGCCTCCATCATTCGTCATCTCCTTAATCGTAATATGATTCGGAATAGTCGGAGTTGCACCGACTTGATACTCATTTTCCGATATTGGCAGTACAGTTTTCGGCTGTACTGCTGATTTTTATTTTTGTATATTTTCGATTTCTTTTTTGAGTGTGTCGATTTGCTTTTGCATTTTTCTCTGCTTTTTATGTAAGTCGAGATTTTCGGAAAGCAAAAATATGACCAAAGCGACACAAAACGCTGTACTTATCAGCAGTAAATCTTGTAACATCACTTTTCATCTTCCTTAAAGTATTCGGGAAATCTCATTTTCAATGCTTCAATGTAATAGGGTGCATATTCACAGCAAAACAGGTTTACGGGAGTGAAATATGCACTCGGCAAAAGTTCTTCAAACGTATCTGAGCCGATATAGGTTTCACCATCAGAGCAGCAGCCATTGAACAGATTGAAAGCAAGCCTTGTTGTTTTACGGCTTGTTGAAGTTTGCCACTCTTTATCAAGAGCATTTGGAATAATGGTGTTTTCGTCAAAGTTATAAATTTCACGGATATGTATGCAGCAGACCACATCAAGCGAAAAAAGATAAGCAAGCACTTTTCTTTCAATATCAAACCTTTTCATCAGGGTACGAATGAAATGATAATTTGTTTCATGCGTCATGTTTCTGAACCTTATCGGCAATTCTGTTTGTGTTTTTTTCTCTGTCGGTGTTTCTTGTTCGGTGACAATTTCCGTTTTGATTTCATTTTGAACGGTAGGAGATGGGACTTTAAGTCCCACTTGTGTATCGGGGACGGAGGTTTCTTCTGTAATGGGTATTTCCTGTTCCGTGATAAATTCCGTTTTGATTTCACTCTGAACGATAGGAGATGGGACTTTAAGTACCACTTGCGTATCGGGTGCAGTGGTTTCTTCTGCAATAGGTATTTTCTGTTCGGTGGTAGTTTCTGTTTCAATTTCACTCTTAACAGGAGGAAGTGGGACTTCATCGAGTCCCACTTGTGTATCTGATACAGAGGTTTTTTCTTTATAGTTGCCGAAAATGATTTTATCTATGTTTTTCTCAAACTCATCATCAGTTACAGTATCGGCTGTTGTATGGATTTTCTTGGTAGTTGCCACTTTAAAATGTCTTGAAACAACATTTTCAGCTATACCGAGATTTTCTATATGCCCATACAAGATGTGCTGTTTTATTTCGGAAATATACGATAATTCAACTACCGCCTCTATGCTGATAATTCCGTTATCAACCCATTTCTGCAATTCGGGAATGAGTGAATTAAGCCTGATATATCTGTAAATCTGCTTGCGGCTCATATTGTTCTTTTCGGCTATTTCCGATACAGTTGATTTTTTGCCCATCTGTTTCATCAGCTCAAGCTGTTCGGCATAGGCACGGGCATAGACGGTAGGCGAATATTCATTGTTTCTGTCTGTATTCGTTGCAATAAGAATATATCTTGCTGTCGGTTCATCCGCAGAATACTCTTTGACAATGCACGGAATTTCTCTTTTACCGAGCATTTTACAGGCTCTGTAACGGTGTCTGCCTGATAAAATGCTGTATCTGTCACCGTTTCTGACAACGATAATCGCTTCAATGACACCGACATTTTCTATACTTTCGGCAATCTGCTGAACTTTGCTTTCATTTATCGGAAACGGCTGATTGTCTATTTCATCAAGCAAATCAAGGGGAATATTGACCTGCTGATTTTTGATACCCATTAAATTATTGTAGGCATCATCAACGCTTGTCGGAAAACTCTTTATAGGAATATTCAATTTAGCCATTGCTTTGTTCCGCCCTTCTGATAATTTCTTCAACAACTTCCATATACTGCTGACCTGCCACACTGTTTTTCTTTCCGACAAGGCTCTGTTTTTTGATAGGCATAAGCCTGACTTCTTCACGGCTGAAAATCTGAGTTTTCAGTACCATATCTTCACCGTAACTGTTATAGACGGCTTCAAGAATGGATTTTGAGGAATTTGTACGCCTGTTGAACATTGTGACAAGAATACCGAGTACATACGGTTTTATATCAATAGTCTGTTTTGCTCTCTGCATGGTTATGAGTATCTGTTCCACTGCCTCATACGACCACATTTCAGACTGTACGGGAATGAGAAGCTGATCGCAGGCATTCAGAATATTTGAAACAAGCAAATCAAGGATAGCAGGGCAGTCGATAACGATATAGTCATACTTTTCAAAGAAACTTTCAGAGAAAAGACGGCTTAAAACCGTTGTGCTGTCATTGTCCGTGCCGATAATCGAGATAATTCCCGCAAGTCTGTGATCGGACGGAATGTAGTCAAGCTGTTCGGTATCGGAATGACGGACAGCATTTTCGATAGTATAACCATTCTTTGAAACGGTCTGCCAAATCAAATCGGATGTAGTCAATTTACCGTCGGACTTTTCATATCCGAGAAAACGTGAAAGGTGTGCCTGATTATCCATGTCAACAAGCAGGACATTTTTACCTTTGAGAGCAAGTCCTGCACCGATGTTGATGACGGAAGTTGTTTTGGCAACACCGCCTTTTTGATTGGCAACGGCTAAAATTTTTGTTTTTGAGTTTTTCATAAGTGGCAATCTCCTTAATCGTAATAAATTTTTATAATAAAAAGCGGTCTGTAAAAGACTGCTGATTATTTGAAAATAAAAAAGCTCACCAAGTGAGCCGAATGAATATATGATAACTTTTCTCAAAGAAAAATCAGTTCGTTTTTATATATCACTTAAATAGTAACGATGCACAATTTTAATAACTTTAATTATTAAAGTGGAAATTTCATTGTGCATATTGACATCTTTTTGAAAATTGTGTAAAATACAAAATCGTAAGGAAACTTACCAAAATATAATTCGATTAGGGAGATTGGAAAGTATGATTAATACGATTATGTACGATGAAAACACACCTTTCGGTGTATGGGCTGACAAATGGTTTGTTTACAAGTCAGTCGGTATTTCAGACGGCTACAAAAATGCTATCAGCAGTCAGGTCAAGTATCTGTCAAATTACTTTGGCGATACACCTGTCAACATGATAAGACCTATGCATATTGGCGAGATGATCCGTGAACTTGCAAAGGAAAATCCCAACACAAAAAAGCCGTCCTCAAAGCAGCTTCTCAAAGATATAAAATCTGTTGCCACCAACATTTTTAATTTTGTCTGCGAGAATACAAGCTACAATGACAATCCTGCAAGGGTTGTTACAATCCCGAAAGACGCACCTAAGAATACAAGAAGGGCATTGACAGACGAAGAAATTGATTGGCTTATAAACTTCAACCATAAAGCAAGGCTTCCTGCACTGATAATGTGTTTTTGCGGACTTCGTGCAGGCGAAATGATACCGTTACTTTGGTCTGATATTGATTTTACAAACGGTGAGATCAAGGTTAATAAGTCCGTTGCCCGTAAAACAGGCGGCTATAAAGTAAAACAGGGAACAAAAAACGGTAAAAACAGAAAAGTCCGTGTTCCCAGAAGCCTTTTGAACGAGTTGCAGACTTACAGAGATAATGCAGACTCAAGATATGTTTGTCCCAAATCCGATGGTGATATGCACACGGTTTCTTCATGGAGAAGATTATGGGATTCTTATCACAATCAGCTTTCTCATGCTTATGCAACCGTCAAGCAGTCGAAACAGAGCCTTTATTCCCCCAAAGGTATCAAAGTCAAGATTGAGAAAATCACACCGCATATGTTACGTCATACATTTGCCACATTGCTTTACACTTCGGGAGTTGATGTTCTTACTGCCTCAAAGCTTCTTGGTCACTCGAATATATCCATCACTCTTGAAATCTATACACACCTCAAAGAAGAAAGGTACGTTATTTCTATCGAAAACTATGAAGTCTATATTGAGGGACGTTTTTTCTGATGATAAAAAAGACACCTATAAAACCGTTTTTCCGGTTTTGCAGGCGTTAAGGAAAATAGCCGTCAAAACGGTTTAAAAACAGTTTTGATAGGAAATAAACAAAAACTCATCTTTATTTTTATGGGCATTAACAATTTATTATGCATCAAAAGTATGATACAATTTCAGGTGATATTGGTGCTTGAATTCAATGCTTTCGGTGTATACTAAAAGTTTTGTATTCGGTTATTTTAAGTTTGAGTGGCATGAACTTTTGAATGGGGTTCAAGAGGCCGCTGGTTCGATTCCAGTCACTCGGACTTTTAAAAAAAGCACTTGCTTTTAAAGGCAGGTGCTTTTTTCGTTTATCTTTTTTGCAAAAAAATCACGGAAATGTCCATTCTATCGTAAACGTCACTGAAAATTTCCTTTTGTCATTCTGAGGAACGAAGTGACGAAGAATCTTTTAAAGATTCCTCGCTTCGCTCGGAATGACATAGAGCAATTTATTTTGTCGTTTAATATAAAAATCGGCATGACCCGACTAATACCGATATTATCATGAGCGACTGTAATAATATATCATATTTGTATCGGCATTATATACAGCCAGTGTGAAAGCATAACTATTTTCTTCTATATCGAAATAAAAACAGCCGTTCTCAAATTCCGAAACAGAGCACTCGCTCTCTCCGTCAATGTCGATACGGCAAAATTCATTGACGTTTTCGGACAAAGGCAGACTTTGCCAATCGGTATTGTTTTTTAACTGTTCGTCAATGGAGTATGGCATTTTTACTTCAAGATATGAGTGAGAATGATACATACCATCTCTTTGGGTGTATCCGCCTCTTATTTCACCGTTATCAATGTCGATACCCGTTTCTTTGCCAATATAATTTAAAGAAGGCGGAGGTGAAATACCGTCCAAAAAATCCAACACAAAAAATAATGCCTGCCCCACCCCAATAAATATCAAGTATTGCAAAATCATCACAACTATTATTAAAAATACAATGCCACTTTTTGATTTAAGTAACTTGTGCATGAATTTTCACTCTCCTCCAAAATGATTTTTTGCTTGAAAAAAGTCGATAAATACTGTATAATGATTGCAAATTGTACATTGCACATTGATTTAAAGGCGGTATTTTTGAATGAGAAAAATTTTTTTAAAATCACTGAAATATATTTTTATAACGGCTATGCTTTCATGTATATGTTCGCTGTACGGCATAACCGCAAGTGCAAAAACAAATTGTGACTTAAATCATCTCATGGAGATGTTTCCCGATGAAAAATATTGGAACCATGTCGGCTCATATATCAACAATCCCGATGGCTGGACAGATACTCCCTGCCCTCACGTGCTTGTCGATTCGGGTTTGGGATATGATTATTATGTAGGTCTGGGAGAGTGCAATGAATTTGGCGGTGACGTTCAGTGTATCGGATTTGTCAACAGGCTCGTATATGAAGCCTACGGCATGGAAAACTATCTCTCTTGGGAACAAAAATACGACCTTGAAAATCTCAAACCGGGTGATGTCATTAGATTTCTCTACGATATGCACACGGTTATGGTGACATCTGTTGACGGCAATATGATAACCTATGGTGAGTGCAACGGCAATTTAAGCGACTGCCAGATAAAGTGGAATGTGCAGAAATCCAAAGATGAAATATATGAATCGCTTACGGCAGTTTATGTCGCTCCAAGTATGCTTTCGGTGCCGTTGGCAAACGGCTCTTATACCAGTGACGATACGATTGAACGTGGCGAGAATATTTCTTTCACGGCATACGGTGAGGGCGGAAGCGAAAAATATACATACAAGTTTGCCGTAAAAGCCCCAAACGATACAAAATTTACTGTCATTCAGAATTTCGGTGAAAATACTTTTATCAACTATCACCCCGATGCAATGGGTGATTATATCGTAAAAATCAGCGTAAAGGACAGCAACGGTGAAACTAAAACAAAAACTCTGCCTTTTACTGTCACAAAACCTACAATCGACTATGACGGACTGATCTATTTTGTAAAGTCCCCTCTGTTCCTGCTTGCCATTTTCGCCTTATCATTCAGAGCCGTTTTCAATATGATTTTATAAAAGAGTGGAGTGTGGAGAGTGGGGAGTGGAGTTCGGCTACTGTTAATACTATTCGTTTCATATTTTTTACCTCTCAATTCAACAAAATTGTTGTATGGAATAATTGCTCATTGCTAACTGCTAATTGCTAATTGTTTCGGGGAGTGTTTCTCCGCTCCATGAATACAAATTATCATAACCGTTGATTTTATTGTATTTTGGAGGATATTCCTTTTCCCCGTCGGTTACAATATAGCCTTTCACGCTGTCAAAAAGTCCACCCTCATAAATACATACTGTGTGCTTATCCAAAAAATATACGCTTTCAAAGCGTGTATATCGGAAAGCATCGTATGCATCGGATTTTACACTTTCAACATCTTCATGACGTATATTTTTATCCAAATCAAAATTTCCGCTGTCAAGTTCCTCAAACATATATTCCCCTATCGCAAGCAGTTTTTGATTTTGAAAATCGTGATTTTCACCGTAGGGATATGAAATTATCTCGTAAGAGTACACTCCCGAAAACGTAACCAAAAAAGCCGTGAAAATCCCTGCAATGATTTTAGTTGATTTTTTTGCCGTCACAACGGGGGATTTTTTATTCCTGAAATATGCCGTTATAAGAATTACAGTTGAAACAATCAATCCCAATATTGACAAAAAACAGCATATCATTCCATCTTCCTGCCACTCGGGACTGTCAAACCCTCCGTTCATATCACTGTAATAAATAATAATTCCGTTTGCTCTCAAAATGCCATATATAAACTGTATTGCATAGAATATTACAGGCACAAAATGAAAGATTTTTTTGTCCAGTTTCATAACAAGTTTTTGCAGACGGACTAATAATATACAACCTAAAATTATCAACCCGATAAAAGGAATGCTTATAATGACAATGTCGATTATTTCCGCTGCACTCATCAATTGTTATCTCCTTTTTGAAATTCCAATATATCTCCCGGCTGACAATCAAGAGCAGCACATAATTTTGTCAGCGTGGAAATCTTGATAGCTTTTGCCTTGCCATTTTTGAGTACGGAAATGTTGGCAAGAGTGATACCGACTTTTTCGGAAAGCTCCGTCACACTCATCTTTCTCTTTGCAAGCATGACATCTATGTTAATAATAATTCTGTCCTCCATTGAAATTCTCCTTTATATCGTCAGGTCATTTTCTTCTTTGATTTGAGCGGCTCTGAGAATGAGATGTGAAAGCACCGCTGCCATACCTGCTATGGAAATGCCTATGAACACGACTAAAAGTGACGCAAGCACAACGGACGGGTGATTGAAACCGATGACAAGATAAATGATATTTCCTGCAAAGAAGAATATACTGTCACCTGCCACAAGCGTGGAAATATGTTTCATGCTTATGGCATTTTCTTTGCAGAAAGAATTGTCTTTGCCGATATTTGTGGATATTTTCCATGCAAAGTACAGCACGATATAACACGGTACAGCCGTCAGCCATAAAAAGCCTGTCCACCAATAATACCAACTGCTGTATTCGGGATAGTGCGATACAATGTCATCTCCCAGCATAGGCACGATAAGCCCGTAAAATAACAACCCAATCATTCCCATACCGATAATAATCACTTTCAGCCAATTCGACAAAGATTTCTTTTGCATAAAAAACTTCCTTTCAAAACATTTCTTTCCTGCATTATACAACACAAAAAAACATTTGTCAATAAAAAATTATCGTAAAACGATAAAAATTTTTCGTAAAAAGAAGTGTCCGCAAATGCACGGACACTTCTCTTTTTGGCTGAATTGTTCATCACTTTATTTAGCTTTTAAAATCGTTTCAACTTCAATTTCAAAACCTTCACTGACATTGTTAGGGATAAATTCCATTGTATAACTTTCATTTTCGCCGTTGACATAATGTACGGTAATATCTACGGAGATATTTTTGATTTCTTCCGAATAGTAATTGCACATTTTATTCATAATATCTTGATGTTTTTCGCCGTCTTTGAACTGAACAAAATCATCGAAATTTTCAATGTTTTCGAGATATTCCCGAACTTCACTGACCGTGAATGAGGGAGAATTGGTCGGTGTCAGTGCTATATCGGCAATATTTCCTATAACGGGCAGTTCTTCTTCATCATCTTCCGGAGAAACTTCTCCTATGTTGACGGATATTATATCAGCCCCGTATTTTTCGTACAATTCCGCAACGGGATTGTTTCCCTCTTGTATCAGAGATTGAAAAGCAGAAACATTATCAAGACTTTTAATATAATTCTGTGCTTCTTCAACAAGTCTGTCTCTTTCGCTGTCGGAGTGGCTGTCGTCTACCTCGATAAGTACGGAAACTTCCTTTTTTTCATACGTTTCTTCAATTTCACTTTTTTCGGGAGATGTTGCCAGATCGTCAAGTCTTTGAAGTTCCTTATATGAAACTGTAAAGGAGTTTTCATCTTCTGACGATTTATACAAGTATTTATTTGTTATAAAATTTGCACCGCTTATTGTAAATGTCACGGAATCTATTCCGTTTCCCCTGCACGTTACGGGAAAACTTATCATCGGGTATATTGCACACGCATATTTTCCGTCATCTTTTTTATTAGCGAATAAAGTTTCCGTTCCCATACGCTGTGTGCCGTCCTCGCATACAGACAAATACACATTGTTGTTTTCGGTTATTTCCGCTGCATTGACGATAAGGGAAAATGAATTTTTCACGTTTGTTTCGGTCTGTGACGGTGCGGAATTATCATGTATAGTGGGCTTTTGACTGTTCATATTTGACACAACGGCAACGCCTGTTACAACCACTGCACAAGCCGCCGCAGCGGAAATAAATCTGATTATATTTGACTTTTTAGGCACAGTAATAACTTCCTTTCTGTTTTTGTCGGCTTCAAGAGCCGCTTTTACGGCATTTTCAACGGCTGACTGAGGTGCTTTTATTTCATTCATCTTTTCGGTGTATTCATTTTTTATCATGTAATTACTCCTCCTCTGTCAGAATTTTTTTAAGTTTTTTTCTTGCCCTCTGCAAGTCCGAACTTATGGTATTCAGCTTTTTGCCGAGCGTGTCGGCAATTTCCTGTAAAGTGAAGTTTTCATAGTAATATAGATATATAACAGTCCTGTATTTTTCGGGCAGGCTGAATATTTCTTCAAGCACATTGTCTTTTTCCTGCGAGGGCGTGTTTATGTAATCGTCAAGGGGTTCTGTCTGGGTACGCTTTTTATGCCTGTACAAATCACGGCATTTATTCAAAGTAACTTTTATCAGCCATCTTTTCAGATATTCTTTATCATTCAGAGGTGCATTTTTCGTTACAAGCAAAATGCTGACTTCCTGTAAAATATCCTCTGCGTCATGGTGATTTCCTGTATTCTGGTAAGCTATCCTGTATATCATATCTGCATTGTCACGGACAGCACTTTCTATCAATTCAGAACGTTCATTTTCGCCGGCGAGATTGTTTTTCAAGTGAAAACCTCCTTTCACTTATATAACGATTGGAAATATATGTTTTCGTGCAGGCAGAAAAAAATTTCTCCTTAAATCAGACAAGGACAAATCTGATTTAAGGAGAATATGTATTCGCCAAAAAAGCACAAGGGGGTAATATATGCAGTTTTCACAAATACATTGGGGGAATGTTTCCTCACAAATCCCGATTAAAGTTTTTGATTGCTTCCCTCTGCTTATATAGATACATGAAAATCCAAAAAGTTCAAAAATTTTTTTAATTTTCCAAATTATTTTTTATCCCTATCAGGCACTTTCCGAGATATACTTCCCCGTCGGGCTGATTGCGATACCATTTTGTACTCTCTATTCCGCTTTCGGCACTTATCGTAATATCCTCGTTTAAAATATTGATTTCTTCCAGTTCAAAGCAGTTTTTAAAAGTACCTTTTTCGATGACGCTGACGTTTTCGGGAATGGTTATGCTTTCCAAGTGAGTGTAATTCCAGAAAGTATTTTCTCCGATAGTTTCAAGGCTGTCGGGCAGGGTGATACTAAACTTAACACCCGAATTATACTGATTGACTTCATTGAAAGACATATCAATATGTGTATAATCGCTTAAAGGCGAAATGCTGTCATAAAGACCTGTTTCGGCAAGTTCATCTTGTATATTCAGCGGTACGGTGAAAGAATACAAGATACTTGAATTTTGTTTGCTGATACTCACTTGTGTATTTACGGCAAAACACCAGAAAAATGTTTTGTTTATATCTTTTACTCCGTCACATACCGTAATATTCACTTTTTTTATTTCGGGCATATCGTCATATTTCAATTTATACGAGTAATACCAGTAATCAATATTGTTATAAAAGAGGTCTATTTCTTCGAGTGCCTTACAGCCGTTAAAGCTGTCGCCTACAAACTGCATATACGGAGAAAAATGTATTTTTTTAAGCTGTTTGCAGTCTTTGAAAGCATCTTTTTCAATGGTGACGGGGGCATTTTTGAAGTCAAGTTCGGTTATTCCCGAATTGCCGAATGCATTTGCCGAAACGGTTTCAAGTTTATCCCCAAATGTCACATTTTCAATCGGGCATTTCTCAAATGCGGATATTCCCACACTTTTCAGATTTTCAGAAAATTCCACCTCTTTCAGTTTTTCACACCATTTGAATGCATACCCGTCTATTCTTTCAACATTTTTTCCCAAAACCGCTTTTTCAAGGTTCATGCAGAATTCAAATGCACAGGAAGATATTTTCGTCACGCTGTCAGGCACGGTCAGACTTTTGATTGACATATTGTCATGGAATACACCATTCCCTATTTCCGTCACGGGAATGCCCTCTATATTATCGGGTATGATGACATTTTCATCAAGGCTGTTGTCGGGCTTCACCTGCATAAGCACAGCCTCATTTACTGACGGATAAATCATATATTCATAATTTTCATCTTCCAAAGAATAGTACTCCGAAAAATCCCTCTCGGGCATGGAACGCTCTATTTCAATATATTCCGTATCATACACAGTACTTGTTACTATTTTCTCAACTTCCTTTTCTACTTCCTTTTCGACCTCTTTTTCAATTTCAACTATGCTCGTTTCCTTTACAATCTCTTTTACAATGCTTGTTTCTTTTATGACAACGGGAGGAGTGCTTTTTTCAAGAGAGCTTTCTATATAACTCTCTATCATTTCCTCTGCAACGCTCTCGGCAGAACTTTCAAAAGAACTTTCCGCTGTCTGAACGGTTTCGGAAATGAAAGAGGACTGCACATCACTTACGGTACTTTCGGGCATTGAAGAAGATGACGTTACAAGCACCGTACAAGCCGTTATCACCGCTGCGGCAGATGTGCCGACAGAAATTCTTGTTGCAGCGGCATGGCTTATTGTATGGGCGGTCATTGAACTTACAGCAGACGATACAACCGTACTTGTCATATTTCCCGCTGTACCGGCAACTATATTGCACATACTGCAAAGACTTTGCGGTATTTCCGCACTTGCCGAAACATACGATATAATATTTCCCAATCCCGAAAATATGTCCATGCCGTAAAGCTTTATACCGTACTTTTCATAGGACTTCAATTTCTTTTCCAGACTTTTCCTTGCATAATTCAAACGGCTTTTCACCGTTCCCTGACTTATGCCAAGTTCCTCCGCAATCCTTTCAACCGCCATATCACAGTAATAATACATAAAAATTACCGTTTTATGCTTTTCCGATAACTCCGATATTGCTTTATATAAAATTTTATTGGTTTCACCGCTGTCCAAATGCTCGCATGGCAGAACTTCCGTAAAATCCCCTGTTTCCGTATTTGCCATCATCTCTATACCGTTCTCATCTGAATCATCTGTTACATAGTCGTGGCGATCCCTTAAAAACTTCCTGCACTTATTCACGGTAATAGCCTTTAACCATGAATGAAATGATTCGGGGGATTTGAGTGAAGATATTTTCTCCATTACCGTCACAAATACGTCATGTGTAATATCCTCCGTTTCATGCTCATCATGTATAAGATTTTTTACAACGATATATACCTCTCCCACATACATATTATAAAGCTGTTCCAATGCGGCTTTATCACTTTTCTTTGCAGCTATCACGGTTTCCGTCAAATTCACTTCAAATTCCCCCTTTTTCTCTTATATTACAATTATAGTGGATTATATCAAAATATACAATAGGTATAGAAAAAAATTCCTGTACGAAATTCACCGTACAGGAATTTTTTTCATAGAGTTTTTAAGTAACTCATAAACTCTTTTTTATTGTCAATCGCTTTTGTGGTAGGTCTGCCGAGATTTCCCCTTGCACCTATCGCACTTTTTACTTCTATAAAACTCAGCTCACAACATTCTTTTGCTTTCATAAGCTCTCTGTCGAGTTCGTCAAAGTTCTCTGCACAAACTGCATTGGGATAGCCGCAAGCTTTTGCAACTGCAACAAGGTCTGTTTGTGAAGCCACCGTAGGCATACCTCCCACTGTTTCATGTGCACCGTTATTTATCACAATGTGAACGAGATTTTTCGGCTTGTTGGCACCTATCAACGCCATTGCACCCATGTGCATAAGTGCCGCACCGTCACCGTCTATGCACCATATTTTGACATCGGGCTTATTGACTGCCACTCCAAACGCTATGGAAGAACTATGCCCCATAGAGCCGACTGTGAGAAAATCATATTGATGACTTTGCCCGTTTGCAGTCCTAATTTCAAACAATTCACGGCTTGCCTTGCCTGTCGTGGAAATTATCGGATTTCCTCCGCTGACCTGTGTTATATGCTTTATAATCTCCTCACGAAGCATTGTATTTTCATTT
>Ga0256407_10010317_pt1 | contig 13163 bp, 11 predicted proteins | sample RumenRJG_04DNA_FD_193489 | JGI IMG/M metagenome (GOLD analysis project Ga0256407, IMG submission 193489) | Bovine rumen microbial communities from Lethbridge, Alberta, Canada - RJG_04 | ecosystem: Host-associated > Mammals > Digestive system > Stomach > Rumen | place: Canada: Alberta... | reverse complement strand
AACCTATATCAGGTGGTTATTGCGGCGGGGTCCCACCTCTGCCCATTCCGAACAGAGAAGTTAAGCCCGCCTGCGCCGATGGTACTGCAATGCAATGCGGGAGAGTAGGAGGCCGCCACTTTTCAATAGAGAAGCCCTTTCATCAACGACGATGAGAGGGCTTTTTCTTTATTATCCTTAAAATAATTGCATGATTGTGATATTTTTCGTAATTTTGTAGCCCAATTAGTATGTTTTGATTTATGGCAGCTCATAATGAATTAGGTAAATGGGGTGAAGACTGTGCGGCTGACTTTCTTCAGCGTATGGGTTATACCATTGTGGAACGTGACTGGAAATCGGGCCATCGTGACATAGATATCATTGCCATGGATGAGGAGACGATGGTGTTTGTCGAGGTGAAGGCGCGCCGCAACCGTGCCTTCATAGAGCCTGAAACAGCCGTTGACTATCATAAACGTCGTCATCTTCAGGGTGCCATTAACCATTACGTGAAGTATTATCATGTGGATCATGATATCCGTTTCGATATTCTTACGGTGGTGGGCACACCAGATGGTGCTACCCCTGAGATAGACCATTTGAAGGATATACCACTTTATTAGACTTAACCGACAATGAGAAAAAGAATTGTAGTTAAAGTAGGTTCGAATGTATTGACCCGCGCTGAGGGAAAACTCGATGTGACACGTATGTCGGCATTGGTTGACCAGATAGCTTGGCTTCGTAGTCAGGACTATGACGTCATCCTTGTCTCTAGCGGTGCTGTATCAGCAGGACGCGACGAACTGCGTACGGGGCGTGAACTTGACAGCGTAGAGCAGCGCCAACTGTTCTCTGCTTTGGGACAGGTAAAACTCATGGGGCTTTACTACGACCTCTTTCGTGAGTACGAAATCCATATAGGACAGGTACTTACCATGAAGAAGAATTTTGAGCCCGGTGATGAGTATGCCAACCAGCGGCAGTGTATGAATGTGATGTTGGACAATGGCGTGCTACCCATCGTCAATGAGAACGACACTGTCAGTATTACGGGATTAATGTTCACTGATAATGATGAGTTGTCAGGACTGATAGCCCAGATGATGCAGGCTGAAACACTGGTTCTATTATCCAACATCGATGGTGTTTTCACCAAGAATCCTAATGATCCTACGGCAGAGTTGATACCAGAGGTGCAGCCTGGTCGCGACCTCTCTGAATATATCCAACCTGAGAAGAGTGCCTTTGGCCGTGGTGGCATGCACTCCAAGTATACCACAGCTACGAAGGTTCAGAAGGCTGGTATCCGTGTCATCATTGCCAATGGTGAGCGTGACAACATCCTGGTAGACCTCATGCAGAATAAACAAAACGTCCCACATACAGAATTCATACCTTATGGAATTGATTGAAACATTTAAGAAGGCTAAAGCTGCCAGTCGTTCGCTTGCACTGATTTCAGAAGACTTACGTAACGAGATTTTGCAGGCTGTGGCCGATGCCATTGTAGATTTCCAAGAACGTATTCTCTCGGCCAACGAGAAGGATTTGGCAAAGATGGATCCTAAGAATCCGCTGTACGACCGTCTGCAGTTGACTACGAAACGTCTTGGCGATATCGCATCTGATATGCGTCATGTTGCCGAATTGCCTTCTCCGTTAGGACATATCACGAAAGAGAAGACGTTACCCAACGGTCTTCGTCTGCATCGTGTCTCTGTACCCTTTGGTGTTATTGGCATGATTTACGAGGCTCGTCCCAATGTGACCTTCGATGTGTTCTCGCTGTGCTTTAAGAGCGGTAATGCCTGTGTGCTGAAGGGTGGCTCAGATGCCGACCTGTCGAATCAGGCCTCTGTAGAGTTGATTCATGATGTGTTGGAACGCTATGGTGTCGACCCTGCCGTTGTGACATTGTTGCCAGCCACCCATGAAGCTACTGGCGAGATGCTGAATGCCGTTGGCTATATTGACCTGTGCATCCCCCGTGGTGGACGCCGCCTGATAGATTTTGTGCGCGACACGGCCCGTATCCCAGTTATCGAGACGGGTGCTGGTGTGGTAAACACCTATTTTGATGTGGATGGCGACATGGAGAAAGGTAAGGCTATCATCTGCAATGCCAAGACCCGTCGTGTCTCGGTATGCAATGCCCTTGACTGCCTGATTATCCACGAGAAGCGTTTGGGCGACCTACTTGAACTGGTGAAGCCTTTGCTCGACCATAAGGTGACGCTTTATGCCGATGCTCCGGCTTATCAGTTGCTGATAGGGCATTATCCCGATATCTTGCTACAGCCAGCAACAGAAGAGAGTTTTGGTACGGAGTTTATGGACTACAAGATGTCCATCCGTACTGTTACCTCACTTGACGAGGCCTTGGCACATATCGACCAGTTTGGCAGTGGCCATAGTGAGGCTATCATCACTGAGAATCAAGAGACGGCCCGCCATTTCCAGGCCCATGTCGATGCGGCCTGTGTCTACTGGAATGCCCCGACATCGTTTACCGACGGTGCCCAGTTCGGCCTTGGTGCCGAGATTGGTATCTCTACTCAGAAGCTTGGCCCCCGCGGTCCGATGGCACTTGAGGAAATCACTACTTATAAGTGGATTATTGAGGGCGAAGGACAAATTAGAAGTTAATAATTTGGCAGCGGACTACAGGACTAACACGACTAATGCGCTAAAAAGTCCTTAAGTCCTGTAGTCCGTTGCAAAAAAAGAATAGAAGATTATGAAGAGTTTTATTAATGTTTCTGATATCGGCCCCCTAGACAAGGCGATGGCCGAGGCATTTGAGATTAAGAACGACCGTTACAAGTATCAGCATCTGGGCAAGAACAAGACCCTGATGATGATCTTCTTCAATAACTCACTGCGTACCCGTCTGTCGACGCAGAAGGCTGCCATGAATCTGGGCATGAACGTCATCGTGCTTGACGTCAATGCCGGAGCATGGAAGTTAGAGACCGAACGTGGTGTCATCATGGATGGCGACAAGAGCGAACATCTGTTGGAGGCTATTCCTGTCATGGGCTGCTATTGCGACATGATTGGTGTACGCTCGTTTGCCGGACTCACAGACCGTGAGTACGACTATGCTGAGACGGTGCTGAATCAGTTTATCAAGTATAGTGGCAAACCCGTCTTTGCTATGGAGACGGCAACTGTTCATCCTTTGCAGGCCTTTGCAGACCTGATTACCATTAAGGAATATTGGGATAAAGAGCCAAAAGCTAAGAGCCAAAAGCCAAAGGTCGTATTGACTTGGGCTCCCCATTGCCGTGCCTTGCCTCAGGCAGTGCCCAACTCGTTCGCTCAGTGGATGAATGCCGCCGATGTCGATTTCGTCATCACCCATCCTGAGGGCTACGAACTCGACCCGAAGTTTGTGGGCAATGCCCGCGTGGAATACGACCAGAAGAAAGCCTTCGAGGGAGCTGACTTCATCTATGCCAAGAACTGGTCGAACCCTGGTGTTACCAATCTGGCCGACTACGGAAAGATTACGTCGAAAGATATGTCATGGACAGTAGACACTGAGCATATGTCGTGGACCAACAATGGTAAGTTCATGCATTGTCTGCCCGTTCGTCGTGGTCTGATTGTCACTGACGACGTCATCGAATCACCCAATTCGATAGTTATCCCTGAGGCTGCCAACCGTGAAATCTCCTGCTCAGTAGTCATCAAGCGCATGCTGGAAGCAATCAACAAATAGTCCAATAGTTGATCGTCCAATAGTCCAATAAACGATGATTTCCTTTGAATGCGACTATAACAACGGCGCCCATCCGAAAGTGCTCGAGAATCTGGTGCGTTACAACAATGCCCGTCCAACGCCTTACGGCTTTGACGAGTTCTCAGAGCGTGCTAAACAGCGCATCCGCGAGGCCATCGGTATGCCCGATGCCCAGATATTCTTTCTGACGGGTGGCACACAGACCAACGCCACCACCATCGACTCGATGCTCTATCTGTACGAGGGTGTCATCTGTGTGGGGTCTGGTCATATCAATGTCCATGAGGCTGGTGCCGTCGAGTTTACGGAGCATAAGATCATCACGATTCCGGATAACTTGGGTAAGATGGAGGCTAAGGCCCTCGACAAGTATCTGGATGACTTTTATCACGATGGCAACCGCGACCATGCCGTACATCCCGGACTGGTCTATATCACCTTCCCCACCGAACTCGGTACGCTCTATACAGCACAAGAGTTGGCCGAACTCTATCAAGTCTGTCAGCGATATGATATCCCACTATATATTGACGGGGCCCGTTTGGGTTATGGGTTGATGGCTGAGGGTTGTGACGTCACGCTGCCCTACCTGGCACGCCATTGCGACGTCTTTTACATTGGCGGCACCAAGATTGGCGCACTGTGTGGCGAGGCTGTGGTCTTTACCAACCGTCAGGCCCACAAGCACTTCTTCTCCATCCAGAAGCAACATGGTGCTGTCATTGCCAAAGGTGCTTTGATAGGTCTACAGTTCGAAGCCCTCTTCACTGATGATCTCTATTTCAAGCTGTCACGTCATGCCATTGAGATGGCTATGCAGATGAAGCGTATTTTCCAGGAAAAGGGTTACGAGTTCTGGCTCGACTCGCCTACCAACCAGCAGTTCGTCATCCTGCCTGATGCGAAGGTCGACGAACTGGCCAAGCGTATGGACTTTACCCACTGGGGACAGGCCGAAGGCCATCGTACCATTTGCCGTTTTGTCACCTCGTGGGCCACGACGCCTGATGAAATCAACGAATTGAAGCGCCTGTTATAGGCGCTTCATTAGTTTCTGGGTGGTCTTTTCCATCTTTTTAATGATTTTGTTTGGCCTCCAACTGCCAAAGACAATATCTATGGTGTAGTCGGCAGCTCTTTCTGCCGTTAAGATGGTTTCGTCCGTACATGTTTGTTCAGTTGTGATTTCCTTGTCGCCGTCCACTCTCTTTTTCGACATCGTGTATGTCACCACATTCGTCTTTGGTGTGATGTCACGTCCCTGTGCATCCATGGTTCCGAATTCTTTGAAATCGTTCTGTACGGTATTCATGCCACGATAGTCGAAGCGCGTTTTGTTCAGTTTCTCAGGTGTCAGTAGGGTGGTGTATAGCCATGCACAGTGGGGTGTACCGTTCCAGCCACGGGCATATTCGAAGTTCGACACGATATTCTCTACCGTGCAGCGGTTGAAGATGTAGCCCCATAGTGTCTTCGACGTCTTGGGAGCCGCTATCACATTACGGCCACTGCCGTCCTGAGTACGCTTTTCGGTTACAATCTTGCAGCGTTCAAACCAGACATCACCGTCGCCGCAAATGAAGTCTACGGTGCCGTGAATCTCGGAGTCTTGGAAATAGAATTGACTCAGATCGTTGTCGCTATAATAGGTGTCCTGATACGACAGCAGGCGCACACGGTTGCAGATGGTTCGATAGCCCTTGTCCTGCAAGGTGACGGCACGACCGGCAGCCCCTGCGGCATAGTAGTCGAGGGCATTCTTCAGGGTTAAATCCTGTATATAGAGGTTGGTGCCCCGGTTCTGGAAGATGGCGGTCTTGCTGATGCCCTCCTTCTTCGTGTCGGGCTTATTCTGGATGATGGTACCCGTCATACTCTGGCCTATCAAGGCGATATTGTGGCCCGTAATCTTCGTTAGTACTGTCTCGCCTAGGTCGTAGAAACCGTCTGGAATCAGGATAAAGAGCTGTTTGGCGGTCTTGTCGGCATTCATCTTGTTGGCCTGTGCCACGGCTTCCAGCAGACTCTTGGCATTACCTTTTTCCACCCTTATCACTTGTTGGGCATGGCTAACGGCTAATAGACAGCAGCCAATAGCTAATAGAATAAGTCTTTTCATTTTATCTCAATATGTATTTTTTTCTTCATTTTCTGGCTTTGTTTGTCCAGCTTCTTCAGTATCTTGTCGGGTTTCCAGTCGCCAAAGATGTGCTTCAGCGTGTATTGCTTATACTCCTCCTTGGTCATGATGGTTTCAGCCGTGAAAGGCTGTGTATGGTCACGAAGCGTAAAGGTCACCACGTTCGTCTTGGGTGTGATATCCTGCCCTTTGGCATCCATCGTGTGGTATTCCTTAAAGTAGTTCCCTGACGTCTTCATGCCTTCATCGTCAAAGCGTGTGGCCTCCAGTTTGTCGGGTGTCAGCAGGGTGGTACGCAGCCAAACACAGCGGGGTTTGGTATGCCACGAGCGTCCGTAGTTAAACATTGACATGTCGTTCTCAATAGTGCAGCGGTTGAAGATATAACCCCAGGGCGTTTCCGAGGTACGTGTGGCGGTGATGATATTGATGCCGCTACCGTCCCGTGTCCGCTTCTCCGTCACTATCTTGCAGCCCTCAAACCATACGTCGCCGGCCCCACAGATAAAGTCGATAGTACCGTGAATCTCCGTATCTTGCATGTAGCTCTGACATTTTTCATTATCGCTATAATAGGTGTCCTGATACGACAGCATCCTAACACGGTTGCAGATGGTGCGTGTACCTTTGTCCTGTAAGGTCACCGCCCGTCCGTCAGGCTCTGACGCGTAGTAGTCCAGCGCATTTTTTAGCGTCAGGTCCTGATAGTAGTTGTTGGTGCCACGGTTTTGGAAGACAGCCGTCTTGCTGATGCTCTCTATCTTGATGTCGGGTTTGTTCTGGATGATGACGCCCGTCATGCTTTCTCCAATGAGGGCGATGTTATGTCCGGAAATACGGGTCAGTACCGTCTCCCCCAAGTCGTAAAAACCATTAGGAATCAGTATAAACAGCCGTTCAGCCGTCGTATCCGCATTCTGTTCATTGGCCTTGCTGATGGCATCCAGCAGACTCTGGACATTGCCTTTTTCCACAACGATAACGCGCTGTGACAAGCAGCTCAGCGACATCATGATGCATGCAACGAACAGAATAATTTGTTTCATTTGGTTAGTTTTGTGTGCAAAAGTACAATTTTTTTTTGTATTCTCAAAATTTTTTCGTACTTTTGCACCCGCTTAAGGGCAATCGGGATGTAGCGCAGTTGGTAGCGCACTACGTTCGGGACGTAGGGGTCGGGCGTTCGAGTCGCCTCATCCCGACAGAAAAAGAACCTAACTGATTGATTTTCAGATAGGCTCTTTTTTTAGTCACGTAACATTTTTTTTCGTATTGATTAAAAAATGGTTTGTTTTATTGCTTAATTCGTATTTTATTGCTAATTTTGCAGCCATGATACACAAAAACCGAATTACCATTGCAAGGACATTCCTTGTTGTTAATCTATTATGTGCCGTGCTGGCTTTGACGGTGGGCTGCACAAAACCTGACCGCAGCGAGGAGGCGGCACAGCTGAAAAACGAACTGCATGACATGTTGTACAAGAACCCCGAACAGGCATTGGTGCGGGTGGACAGTGCTGAGCAGGCGGGCCTTTTCTCGGCAGCAATGGCCAACCTCCTCAGGACCAATATCTACGGGTCAATGGGACAGTCGCGGTTGGCTGTATTCTACGGTGAACAGATGCTGAACGACCCTGAACTGAAGCGTGAAGGCGATTCCTATTATTCGGCGCTCCTCATGCTGAACGGATTGGTGGAGAGAAATGGCGAATACGGAAAGGTGATACGTCTGTCCGACGAGATTATTGCCGACGTAGACAATGAGAGGAAGCAGGGCGGCGGAATATCTGGTATCAGCGAGGAAGTGGCTTTGCGGGTGAAGAGCCGTGCGCTGACCTTCAAGGGCGATTGCGAGTATCATCTGGGACATCCTGACGAGGCCGAACGCTATTATCTGGAAAGCATCAATATGATGATGGACGGCGTGACGCATTCCGACGATTACTGGGTGATAGACGGCATGTTCACCGCCATTATGGAGACCGCAGAGTTCTATCTCGAGCAGGGCAAGGCAGATAAGGCGCTGGCCCTGGTGGCTAAAGGCGATACGGCGCTGGCTCGTCTGGACCGCTGTCCAAACGTGCCCGAACACGTTCACCACATCCGCCATAACAACATAACGATAGGGCAGGCCATGATCTATGCCGCCAACGGGCAGCGCGACAAGGCCGAAGCTCTCTACCTGAAGCACCGACAGGCAGATCCCCCGACGGTATATGACATTGGCGCCGATGCCCGCTATTTGGCTATGACCGACCGCTACGACGAGGCCATCCGCCTGTTCCGTCAGGCCGACTCCCTCTATTTGGCAAAGGGAAACGCCATCAACACCGCTTACATCAAAAACTACATGATGAACCAGTACAAGGCGTTGCAAGGTGCCGGACGCAAGGACGAGGTTCTTGCTCTTTCCGACCGTATGCGCCAGCTGACGGACTCCATCCACTTGCACGAAAGGAAGATTGACGTAGAGCAGCAAGAGGAAATCCGCCAGAAGGAGACCGAGATTGCTAGCCGCCGTCAGTCGCTCATCATCCACCGCATCATCCTCGCCAGCGCTGTCCTTATCTGTCTACTCATCGTCTATTTCCTATGGCGCTCTCATCAATATAACAAGGCCCTCCTTGAGAAGAACCGTCGACTGTTGGCCGAGATAGAGCAGCGCGAACAGGAGGAGCAGCAGACCATTGTGCAGTTAAAAGCTGAACCCCAAGAAAACCTGACAGCCAATCAGCAGCTCTTCTGCCGTATCTGCGACCTCATGGATGGTCCTAACCATATCTATACCGACACCGACCTTGATCGCAGTCGCCTGGCTCAGCTCCTTGGTACCAATGAGCACTACGTCACCGATGCCATCAGCACCTGTACCGATGGTAAGAGTGTGAACGGCTTCCTCAACGACTACCGTCTGCGCTATGCCGCCCGTCTCTTGGCCACTACGAAAGACTCTGTTGCATTGATTGCCGAACTCTCCGGTTTCTCACGCAGTTCGTTCTTCCGCGTCTTTAGCGACGCCTACGGCATGTCACCTTCGGATTATCGTAGGGCAGCAAGAAAATAACAAAAAACGCCCATTTCATCGGAATATTGAAGCCTGGCAATTTATGTCAGGCTTACTTTTTCCCGTTTTGAGACTTCTTTTTCCTACCGTGGGACTGTTGTTTCCTGAAAACAGACTACTTTTGCAGTCGAAATCGAAAATATAAACCAAATTGTAATTAATATGAAAAAGATTCTTATGTCGATAGTAATGGTCGTCGTGATGCTTGGCTTCACCGCCTGCAGTGACAACAGCGACAATCCCTCTGTTGACCCCATGCACGACGTGGCCATCGTAGGCAGTTGGTACGCCGACACCACCAACAAGACATTCCCGCTTTGGAACTATGGTCCAGCGTTGAACAAGATGACCTTCAATGCTGACGGCACAGGCCATTTCGATACGTTCTACATCTTAGAAAATCGAGCCATCGCCCGCGACAACCAGACGTTCACCTATACCACAACCTCCAACGGCCATCTCACCATGGAAATGGAAGACGGCACTTTCAGCTATACCTATCAGTTTTCCAGCGGCCAGCTGATGTTGACCTACGACGACAAGTCGGTGGCTTACGACAAGGCCGATGCCGACATGATGGCGAAGTTCGACGCGTGGAGCCAGCAGGAGCTAATCAAGGTTCCGAATGCTGCCCGCTATACCGTCTTCGTCTATGGTAATGCCGGCGGTGACATGGACTGGTATATCGAGAAGGGCTTTTGGGATCAGATGAAGCCGCTGCTGACGGACAGTACCAACGTACGTGTCGTGTGCTTCTACAAATATGGTATGGACAAACCTGATGAGGGAAAGCCCTTTTCAGGCAAGTATTCAGACCCGGGCGACATCGTGTGGTTTGAACTGAGTAGCAAGACCGACCTGAACAAACTACGCGAAGAAGGTCTGGCCACCCACGGCTTTGCTGAGCAGGCCAAGAAAATGAAGCTTTGCGACCCCGCCTCCATCCGTATGTTCATGGAACTGAGCTCCCTCATTTGCCCGGCAGAGCAATACATCTTTGCCGTCTGGGGACACGGCAGCGGCTTTGACCCAACTTCAGACGTGCCAGGAAAATATAACGAGAACATGGCTCCCACCCGTGGTGTCATTGGCGACGAGTGGAACAATCATGAACAATTAAACATGTATGAACTGGCTCAGGCCATCAGGGAGAGCGGTGCCGTGCGGTCTATGAACACCATCTTCTTCCACAACTGCCTGTTGGGCAACATGGAGACGCTCACCGAGCTGCGCGACGTTACGGAATACATCTGCTGCTCAGCTCACAGCCTGAGTAGCGACGGCATCGTACTCAGCGAATTTGTCAAGGGACTGATGGAACAGAAGAATACCGAGGACGCCGTGAAGCAGATGTTCCGGAACATGAGACCCAACTGGGACAATCAGTACCCTGACGACATTAACGAGGGCGAAAACGTGCCCAATGGTGACTTCAAGATGCTGCGCACCAGTAAGTTCGACGCTCTCCTCGATGCCTGCCAACAGTTAGCCACCCGCTTAGTGGCACTCTACCCCACCCAGCGCGAAGCCATCGACCGTGCCACCAACCGCGTCTATCGCTTCTGCAAGCCAATCAACCATCCGGATTACAGCATGTATAGTCCCTTCTTCGATCTGGCAGACTATGCCCACAAGTTAGCAGAGGAAACGGGCGACAACCAGATAGCTGCTATCTCGGACAATATTGACCGTGCATTCAACGACCTCATCATCCATTATGGCGACGTCAACTGGAACGAGCAGCATTTGGACCATTACACGCTCAGCGTCTGCCTCTACTCTCAACTCTACTACAACTTCGATCTCATCGGCGCAGGCTTCCCCTATCAGTCCAATATCGGTGACGGCTACGAGCAGAGTGCCTTCCACAAACTGACTGGCTGGGGCAATTTCCTCCGCATCAACGAACAAATACCGCTCGGTAATCCCTGTTCTCAAGGCGGCGAACCGCTCAATAAAAATTGAAAAATTAAAAAGATGCGGAAAGCAGGAATTCTATAATAAACAATATGATATAATCATTAATAAAAAAATGACAATGAAAAAGATTATGATGACGCTCGCAGCCGTCCTTTGCTGCTTAGTGACTACAACGGTACTGACATCATGTACTATTGAGGACAATCCTGCACCCCAACCGGAACCGGAGAGTCAGGCCGAGTACACCATTATGTATTATACCGGTGGTGCTGCTAACATCGATGTTTTCATGCTTAACACCTTGATCAACTTCTACAAAGCCAATCCCGATGCTTACAAGAATGTGAACGTCGTGATACAGTACAAATTCTCTACTGCCGAGAATATGGGCAAGCAGTACGGTATGTTCAGCCCGGATACCTGTGCGATGTTTGGCAGCAAGACTTTACGATGGGCTGTTGACCCTACTAAGATATTAGATCAGCAGGCTTTTGACCAAGGCAACTTCTATGGTGCCGACAATGCCGACATTACCAGTCCCGACTCCCTGACCAACTTCATTAACTGGGCGGCCCGGAAATATCCCGCCAAGAAGTATATGCTGATTGTTGCCGACCATGGTGGTGGCTACTGCCCTGCAGGCGAGCTGCCTGAGACGGAAACCACCCGTACCACTCGTGGCTTGTTGCTTGACGATGGTCATAACAACAAAACCATCACTGTTCAGTCGCTTAGTCGTGGCATCAGAAATGCCAATGTGCGTTTGGAGACCGTCTTTATGCTGGCTTGCTTGATGAACAATATGGAGTATCAGTTCGAACTGAAGGACCTGTGCGACTACGTCATCGCCTCCACCTATACCATGCCCGCTAATGGCGGTGCCATGAACACGTTGGTCGAAGTGCTTAGTCAGCCGAACGTGGACATAGAGCATGCCCTCGATGAATACCTAAAAGCCGACGTGAAGAGCTGGGAAGAGGAGTATGAGAATCCTGAGTCCACCGTATTCTACACCGATCTGACGCTGACCCGTACTGCCAACATCGACAAGCTGGGTACGATGATGCGACAGTTTGTCGACCGTCTCTGCGAGACCTATACCAACGGCACCGAGGCCCAGAAGCAGGCCATTGACAGTTGTACCGCACGAGCCGTCAAGGTACAGGAGAATTATCCCTACTACGACGTGGCCAAATATATGAGCAGTATTATATTGGCACTACCCGAAGTCTACGACATCAGTTTCTACAACCAGATGGAAGAAGCCTTCAACAGCTGTATCGCCGCACAGTATTATAGTACTTACCTTACCGCCCATCAGTATATGGTGGACTATAGCGCCTTGCTCGGTGCCGGCGGTTCCTACAACACCATTACATGGTATAAGGATAAAGAAACGGGTGACATGACGCCAATAGGCGGAACGTTGTTTGCTGACGACGGTGAGAAATACCAATTTGCGCTTGTTCCAACTGATGATCCTCAAAGCTACAAGATGGAGGATATGACGCCTATGGGCAATTGGGGTGGAACCCTAGCAAACACCTACGAACAATTGGCTTTCGACAAAGCCGTGGGCTGGAGCCGTTGGCTCCGTCTCAACCGCCAGTGGCCGAACATCTTCTGTCCCAGCGGTCTCAAATTCGAGCTGCCCTCACCTGACGCAGGCTCCCAGGACTAATCCCTTACCTCTGTGATTATGAAAAAGATTATGATGAAGCTTGAAGCCGGGAGATCAGTTCGACCTGCAGCGTCGTCGCTTCTATCTCGCTTACGCCTGGCTCTGGCATGCCAAATACAGTGCTATGTGGGCCCATGACCGTACTGTCGACCCAGACGCAAGGGACGTGCACTCTCTGGCCCGCGAGCGCGTCAACGGCGTCTGTTCAAACACTGACGACTGGTACAACCTGTTCGACGTGAAAGAGGCCGACAAGCTCTTCCGCAAGGTAGATGAACGGGTAAGAATATGGTAAGTTTAACATAAAAAAAAGTCTCAACAGTTCTTCTATCAACAATAATCCCCGCCAATTGGTTTGGCGGGGATTACTTTACTTAGGCTGTAGGTCAGAATATTCCTTTGCTACGTTCGGAATGCACGGACAGTCCTTGTGGGGGTTCAGGTCGTGGTGACCGACTATCATGGCGCGGGGATAACGCTCGTGCAGTTCCTCGAGTAGACGTCGCATCGTCTGCTTCTGTGCCTCAGTACGCGTGTCGGCGGGTTGACCGCGGATGTCCAGACCACCCTCGTAGCATACGCCTATCGAGTACTTGTTGTGGTTCTGGCAGTGCGCGCCTATCATC
>Ga0256407_10010316_pt1 | contig 13163 bp, 9 predicted proteins | sample RumenRJG_04DNA_FD_193489 | JGI IMG/M metagenome (GOLD analysis project Ga0256407, IMG submission 193489) | Bovine rumen microbial communities from Lethbridge, Alberta, Canada - RJG_04 | ecosystem: Host-associated > Mammals > Digestive system > Stomach > Rumen | place: Canada: Alberta | collected... | reverse complement strand
GACGGAGTCGCGGCATGGGGGACTAGGGCGGGCACTGGATGGGCTGGCGGGGCCGCGACTGAGTCGCGGCATAGAGGACCAGGGCGGGAAATGGAGGGGGCTGGCGGGGCCGCGACTAGTCGCGGCATGGAGGACAAGGGCGGGCACTGGATGGACTGGCGTGGCCGCGACTGAGTCGCGGCATAGAGGACCAGGGCGGGAACTGGATGGGACGGCGGGGCCGCGACTGAGTCTCGGCATGGACGACAAGGGCGGGCACTGGAGGGGACGGACTGACTGGAGGGGACGGACTGACTGGAGGGGCAGGATGGGGTGACTATTTGTCACCTCATTATATAATGGCATGCTATTTGAGGAGAAGTGATGCAGTGGCCTCCCTCCACCTTAAACAAATAGAAACTAACAACTAATAAACTAACATACATTATGCCAAAAGGAACAATTGGGGTAACGACAAACAATATCTTCCCCGTTATCAAGAAGTTTTTGTATAGTGATCATGAGATATTTCTGCGCGAACTGGTGAGCAATGCCGTGGATGCGACGCAGAAGTTGAAAACCCTCTCGGGAGCGGGCGAGTATAAGGGCTCGACCGAGGGACTGCGTGTGACGGTTGCCGTGGACAAGGAGGCTGGCACGCTGACGGTGAGCGACAGTGGCATCGGCATGACAGCCGAGGAGATAGACAAGTATATCAACCAGATTGCCTTCTCGGGAGCCGAGGAGTTCCTTGAGAAATACAAAGATACCGCCAATGCCATTATCGGCCACTTTGGCTTGGGCTTCTACTCGGCATTTATGGTGGCCAAGAAGGTGGAGATACGCACGTTGAGTTGGCAGGAAGGTGCCAAGGCTGTGAAGTGGACCTGTGACGGTTCACCCGAATTTGAGATGGAGGATTGTGACAAGGCCGAGCGTGGCACCGACATCATCCTCACCATCGATGACGATGAGAAGGAATTTCTGGAAAACGGCCGCATCGAGGGTCTGCTGAAGAAGTATTGCCGCTTCCTGCCCGTGCCCATCATCTTCGGCAAAGAGCAGGAATGGAAAGACGGCAAGTACCAGGATACCGACAAGGACAAGGTCATCAATGATGTGGAGCCATTGTGGTCACGCATGCCGGCCGACCTCAAGGACGAGGACTACCTGAAGTTCTACCACGCCATCGAGCCGATGCAGGACGATCCCCTGTTCTGGATCCACTTGAATGTGGACTATCCCTTCACGCTGACGGGTATCCTGTATTTCCCGAAGATCAAGAACAATCTGGACATCCGCAAAGATCGCATCCAGTTGTATTGCAACCAGGTGTATGTGACGGATAGTGTAGAGGGTGTTGTGCCCGACTGGCTGATGCTCTTGCAAGGTGTGATCGACAGTCCCGACATTCCGCTGAACGTGTCTCGCAGTTATCTGCAGAGCGATCGTGCTGTGAAGAAGATCTCGACCTATATTACCAAGAAGGTCGCTTCTCGTCTGGAGGAAATCGCCAAGAACCAGCCCCAGGAGTTTGAGAAGAAATGGAATGATATCAAGATCTTTATCGAATATGGCATGCTGAGCGATGAGAAATTCTGTGAGTCGGGCTTGAAGTTTGCCCTGCTCGAGAATGTTGACGGAAAGCACTTCAAGATTGATGATTACCGCAAACTCGTCGAGGGCGAGCAGACCGACAAGGACGGCAACCTGATCTGTCTCTATGCCACCGATAAGGAGGCACAGTACCCCTATATCAAGGCAGCGACCGACAAGGGTTATGACGTGCTCGTGATGAATGGCGAACTGGATGTCCCCTTTGTGGGCATGCTGGAGCAGAAACAGGACAAGATGCGCTTTGTGCGCGTGGACAGTGACGTGCTCGACAACCTGATCCGCAAGCAGGAAGAAGAGAAACCTCAGTTCACACTCGAGCAGCAGGAAATCGCACAGACGCTGTTCAAATCGCAGATTCCCGCTGTGGAGAAGGCCGAGTTTATGGTTAGTTTTGCCGCCATGGCCGCTGACGACAAGCCCGTAGTCATCACCCAGGCCGAGTATATGCGCCGCATGAAGGACATGGCCCGCTTCCAGCCAGGTATGAGTTTCTATGGCGAGATGCCCGACATGTATGGCATGGTTCTCAATACCAAGCATCCGCTTATCCAGAAGGTCGTTGAGGAGGCCGAAAAGGCCCTCGAAGCCGAACTCAAGCCCGTTAACGAAGACATCACGGCCACCCAGAACGTGGTCAACGCCATCCGAGACCTTGACAAGGACAACAAGGGCGTGCCCGAGGATAAGAAAAAAGACCTCGAGGCCAGCGAGAAGCACCTAGACGAGTTGCGCAAGCAGAAGGAGAATCTGGTGACGGCGTATGCCGCAGGCGACAGCCGGGTGCACCAACTCATCGACATCGCCCTGCTGGGCAATGGCATGCTCAAGGGGGAGGGCTTGGACCGTTTCCTGAAGCGCTCGATAGGGCTGCTCAAGTGATGCTGTAGCGATAGCCCCTTAAAAAAATACGCTCGCAGTAGCGGCGGTTTCGGCTTAGATTGATTATCTTTGTACCGATTAATAATGCACAAAATCAATCATGATAAGTATGAAACAGTTATTGTTACTAGCGATCGGGTGCCTGTTGCTGCCGCAGTTATCGCGTGCTCAGATGCCGCAATTCTCGTCGGCCTCGTATGCCGACTGGGTATATAACAACCCAGGCGTTGAACTGAACAGCGAGACCATTCTGGCAGACCGCATCACACTGTATGTGACCAGCATGGGCCTGCAGCAGACATTGACGTCACCCCAGTTTGCGTGTAGCGCAGGCGAATCGATCGACATGCACGTGACGTGGATCACTAAGCAGTGGCAGGATGAGGGCTTTGATGTGAACAAGGTGTCGCTAACGGCTGCTCTGCTCGACGGAGATGGCAGCGTAGTCGACTCGACAACCTGTGCGCTCAGCAGCGTATCAAGAACCAATCTGATAGATCTGGCGATAACGTCTCCCAGGCGGTTAACTGCGGCCAGGCTGCGGTTTGCCGCCTGGAAGGCTGATGTAAACAGTTGTGGCGCGGTGCGCAAGATTGTCATCACCTCTACCATCAAGACCGACGTCAACCAAGACGGCGAGGTGACCATAGCCGACATCAATGCGATCATCGGCGTGATATTGGGTCTGAATCACGATCCAGAGACCGTCGCCAGGGCCGATGTCGATGGTGATGGGGAGGTGAATGTGGCCGATGTCAACGCCGTGGTTAAGGCCATCGTGATGTGATGCCGCTATTTTAAAAAAAGACATTTTTGAGGGGAAAATGTTCCAAATTCGGCTTAAAATGGGCGATTTGGCCGTTTTCGGTTCCTTAATGAATGTTAATTTTTGGCTGTATTAGAAAATTGTATTACTTTTGCCGAAAATATCGCCTGATAATTACTAACAATTATAATAGTGTTTAATAAATTATTTTGAAATGAAAAAGATTATCTTGACTTTAGCCCTTCTGATGGGTGTTTTTGCTGCTCAGGCTCAGTCTCTGGAGCAGAACAAGTTCTTTGACAACTGGTCGGTAACCTTGAAGGGTGGTGCAATCATGCCCTTCCAGGGTTATGCATTCTGGCCCAGCGCTCGTGGCATCTTCGGTATGGAGATCCGCAAGCAACTGACCCCGGTCTTTGGCTTGGGCGTTGAAGGCGAGGCTACAATCAATACCACCAGTTGGGAGAAAGAGCCCAACTTCTGGGGTCCCAAGAGCCCGAATATCATCGACCACCAGTTGGTAGGTATGTTCGGAACTGTTAATCTGTCGAACCTCTTCGGCGGTTACAAGGGCAAGCCCCGCGCATTTGAACTCGAAGGCGTTATGGGTGCTGGTTGGCTCCACGCTTACCACCGCACTGAGTCGGCCAACGTTTATGGCAACGACTACAACAGTTGGTACACCAAGGCTGGTGCAAACCTGAACTTCAACTTCGGTGAGAACCGTGCTTGGACCTTCAGCCTGAAGCCCGCCGTGGTTTGGGACATGAACGGTGACGTGATGATGCCTTATCGTTACAACACCAACGCCCGCGCCACTTGGGAAGGTGAGCCCCGCAATGGCAAGAGCCAGATGAACGCAAACCACGCTGCCGTAGAACTTGAGGCTGGTCTGACTTACCACTTCAAGGGTAGCAACGGCGAGCGCTACATCACCTTCTGCCCCTACAAGTACAGCCAGAGTGACATCGATGCTCTCAATGGTCAGATCAATGGTCTTCGCAACCAGTTGAATGGTCTGCAGGGTGACCTGGATGCCGCAAACGCTCGCAACGCTCAGTTGCAGCGCGATCTGGATGCTGCCCGCAAGGCTCAGCCCAAGACCGAGGTTGTAGACAAGAGCGCTCAGTACATGAACGTGCTCGTTCACTTCAAGGTTAACAAGACCAACATCACCGCTGATCAGCAGCCCAATGTTGAGCGTGTAGCCATGTACCTGAAGAACAACCCCACCGCTACTGTTGACATCAAGGGTTATGCTTCTCCCGAGGGTCCCAAGGACAACAACATCCGTCTGGCCAATGGCCGTGCCGAGGCTGTGAAGAACATGCTCATCAACAAGTACAAGATTGATGCTAGCCGCATCAACGCTCAGGGTTGTGGTGAGACCGACATGTTCCAGGAACTCAGTTGGAACCGCGTTTCGATCTGCGAACTCATCGTTAAGAAGTAATTTTCTGACCGAAGGGTTAATCGCACGAAACGGTTAATCACAAAACAAATCGCCCCGCTGACATGCAATATTGTCAGCGGGGTTGATTCTTTTGAGGAGGGGATGTGAGACCGGGTGCCCTCGGCGTGTTGAGGTGGTGGTGCTACTACTACTTCAATAGCCTCTTGTGCTCCTGGTCGAGTTGATGGCCATATCGCTCGCGGATAATGCGTCCCACGGCGTCGCCGCGGTTGATGTGGTCCACGGTGAGCCGTTGCAGAGAGTCGCTGAGCAGGCTATCCTGACGCACCATGCGCACCTCATCATCGCGCTTGAGCGACGAGTCGGCCGACATATCGAGGTATTCCTGCCAAGTGGCGATGCGTGCGTCCATGATGCCGTTGCGCAGGTTGATGTAATGCAGATAAGCACTGTTTTGCGGACTGCCGGTGATGTCCCAAGCGCCCGGCCTGATGGTGATGCTGGTGTGTCCAGGCTCGAGCACAAAGTAGAAGGGCTGCTGTGTGGAGTCGTTGTCCCAGCGGATGAGGGCAGCCTTGGGATGGTCGGTCTGGCCTGTGAAGGAGAATGTGCCATCGCTGGAGCGCTGCGAGCCGCAGACCCTGAGACGGCCGTATTCCTCCTCGAGGACCAGCAGGGTGGCGCTGTCGTGCGATATGCCGTTGTCGAGTGTGCAGGTCACACGGTAATCCAAGCCGCGCGAGTTACTGTCGCAGCCCGTCATGGCCATCATGGCCAGAAAAGTGCCGATGGAAAGAATGACTTTTTTCATGGAGGCAAAATTACGAAATCTTTTGAAATATCACTAGAAAAGCATACCTTTGCGACTAAAATAAAGATTAACCCAAACATATTAGCATAGACAATGAAAATGAACAGACTACACGGCTTGGCGCTGGCGCTGATGGCGCTGGTGACGATGCCCTCGATGGCTCAGAAGCAGTTCACGCTTGAGGATCTGAACTTTGGCGGTAGCAATTATCGCAACATGATACCCAAGAGCCGCTCTCTTGCCTGGTGGGGTGACCAACTGGTGCGCTACTCAAGCCGCCACGACAGTTGCTGGAGCGTTAACCCAACCACAGGCAAGGAGAAATTGCTGTTTACGGTAACCCAACTCGATAAGAAAGGTGGCCGACTCGATGATGAGTCGCAAAGCATCGGCATGGTAACGTCTTTTCCCTATGCCGACAAGCCGCTGGCGATGGCCATGAACCAGGGCCGCAGCCTGGTCAATATCAAGACTGGCAAGGTGGAATGGAGCCAGCCGTCGCTGGGTGAGACGCAGGCCGAGCAGTGGAGTGCTGCCAGTCGTGCGACAGCCTATGTCAAGGACGATAATCTGTATGTCATCGATGGCAAAGGCACCACGCGCCAGGTGACCAGTGATGGCTCGCGTGACATTGTCTATGGCCAGAGTGTGCACCGCAACGAGTTTGGCATCGAGGGCGGCCTCTTCTGGAATCCGCAGGGAACGCGCTTGGCATTCTACCGTATGGACCAGAGCATGGTGACCGACTATCCCCTGATCACTGTTCCCGAACTCGACGACACCACTCACGTGTGTGCCACGCCTGCTCCCGAGAAGTATCCGATGGCTGGACAGATGTCACACGTGGTGACCGTGGGCGTGCTGGATGTGGCTACGGGCGATACCGTCTATCTGAAGGCAGGCGATCCTACCGACCGCTACTTCTCTAACATCTCGTGGGACCCCGATGGCAACATCGTCTATATGATGGAGGGGAACCGTGACCAGAATGTGGTGGATCTGGTGGCATACGATGCCCAGACAGGTAAGCGCTTGGCATCGATCTACCACGAGGAGCATCCCAAGTATGTCGAGCCTCAACATCCAATCACCTTCCTGCCGTGGGACAAAGAACGGTTCCTGCTGTGGAGCGAGCGCGATGGTTATAACCATCTCTACGTCTATGACACTAACGGCCGCCAGATGACGCAACTCACCCATGGCAACTGGGTGGTGATGGATCTGCTGGGCTTTGATGCCGCGCGCAAGTCCGTCATCATCAGTGCCAATGCCGACAGTCCCATCCAGCAGAACCTCTATCGAGTGGATGTGACCACAGGCAGGATGAGCCGCATCGATGAGGGCGGCAAGGGATGGCACACGGGCCAATTGAGCGCCAGCGGCCGTTATCTGATCGACAATTACCAGGAGCCTGATGTGCCCCGCAATATCGCCATCGTGGACACGCGTAGCAATAAGCAGGTGCGCTACTTCACAGCGCCTGACCCCTGGCAGGGCTACAAGGTGCCCGAGTATCGGTGCGGCATCATCAAGGCCGCTGACGACAGCACGGATCTGTATTACCGCATGGTCATGCCCGTGGACTTTGATCCTAGCCAGAAGTATCCCACCGTTGTCTATGTCTATGGTGGTCCGCACGCACACAATGTGGATGCCCGCTGGCACTACAGCAGCCGCAGTTGGGAGACCTACATGGCCCAGCGGGGTTATCTGCTGTTTATTATCGACAACCGAGGCAGCGAGAACCGAGGCCGTGACTTTGAGCAGGCCACCTTCCGCCATCTGGGTCAGGTCGAGATGCAGGATCAGATGCGCGGCGTGGACTACCTGCGCACCCTTAACTATGTGGACACGGCCCGCTTGGGCGTGCACGGGTGGAGTTTCGGCGGCTTCATGACGATCAGCCTGATGACCAACTATCCTGACGTGTTCAAGGTAGGCGTAGCCGGTGGCCCGGTTATCGACTGGAAGTGGTATGAGGTGATGTATGGCGAGCGCTATATGGACACCCCTCAGACCAATCCTGAGGGCTACGAGCAGACCAGCCTCTTGAACAAGGCCAAGGACCTGAAAGGCCGCTTGCAGATCATTATCGGCCTGAACGACCCCACCGTTGTGCCTCAGCATGCCTATAGTTTCTTGAAGGCTTGTATTGCCGCAGGGACTCAGCCCGACTTCTATGTGTATCCGGGCCAGGGTCACAACATGCGCGGTCATCAGAGCGTGCACCTGCATGAGCGCATCACGCGCTACTTCGACGACTATCTGAAGTAAAGTGCGGGTAGTCTGTTACTGTGCTTAGCGCACAATATCCTGCTCGCTATCGGAATTGTGGTGCGGGCAATCCTCTCCGCACAGGTAACCAAAGGGGTCACTCATGGCGGTAGGAAAACTGTAGAATATCCAGTGTGATGGTTTGCGGAAACCGAATCGGCGTCCGCCATGCTCATGCACCGTGGCTTGATAGCACACGGTGACGCCGCTCACGTATTTATCCTTCTGGTAAGGGCTGTATCGCACACCATCGGTCTCGATATAGGCGAGGTCTTCGACGCAGTCATGCTCGAGGATATACGATGGCATCACCCGGTTGCCTGCCATCACCGAGTGGGCAACAGCGACATAGTCGGCGGGCGCAGTGGCCTGCCAGTGCCTGGTGGCGTGGGCAAACCATCCGCAGTCGGTCGCCCATTGGGCAATCTCTTGGATGCTGGGATCGTCAGCCTCGGGGTGTCGGCTCTCGTACAGGTTGAGCAGCAGCGACAGTTCGGCCTCGGCTCCGTCGGGGCTGCCTTGTTCGGCCTTACCCAGCACAGCCAGAAACATATAGCACTCATCGGCGCTTTTGCCATTAATGGTCGTATCCGACCGCAGGTAGGCCTTCCCCTTGACAATGTGCCGAGCGGCCTCGATCAGTGCTCTGAAGTAGTCCAGACCGTCTTCCAGTGACATGAATTGCGAGGCGTTAGCCTCCCCGGCCAGATGCATGCGCACGGCCTCCTCGGGGTGGAATTGGACACCGAGGGCAAAGTGCTGGTCGGTGCGCTCGATGGCCTCGATCACGTCCACTCCGTCATCGCTGGTGACAGCCGTCACCCTCAAAGGAGTGCCGCTGAGGTCCCCTACCGCTTGATGGTGCCAGGAGGGGACATGTTGGATGCAGGTGGTGTGACAGATGCCGTAAAGGATCGATGCCGTGTCGGTGACAGTGACATCGTGCGGCGTGTAGTGCCGATGTCCATTGGCGTCACGCACCGAGCGGTGCACATGGCGATAGCGCTTATTCAGGCTCTGATAATAGGCGCCAAGGTCTTGGATGAGCGGTGCGCCAGAGACGACGGCCAGCATCTGCATGCCACGGCATAGGCCCAGGATGGGTATGTTGTGATCTAGACAATAGGCCATCGTGAGGTATTCCGACAGGTCGCGCGTGGTCTGATAGTTGCGTTCCTGCTCGATGCCATGCCATGGCTCAGGATTGGCAAATAGGGTAGGGCTGATGTCTCCGCCCCCCAGAAATACCACGCCCTGTATGTCGCGCATCACCTGGTCGAGATCGGTGCCGTGATAGGTGTCGCGTTTCACGATGTCGGCGTAGGTCTGGAGCAGGATTCCGTTCTCGTCGAGATACCGTGGCTGGATTTCTGTGCCGTCATACTCGAATCCTGCCGGCTTGATCTGAGGGAGTATCACGGGCTCTGCTCCAGCGGCTTTGACCGCCTGAATCGCACGGGCAAAATTGCTGGCAGTCTGTTGCCAAGCAATGCCGATGCGAACCGTGTTGTCGGCACTCTGTGCCGCAAGGGCCGCCATCAGGCACATGAGTGCCATAGCAAATATTCTGAATCGTTTCATCGCTCAATGCTGTTGGTTAAACATGACAAAAATACAAAAAATGCCGTTATCTCTACTGCCAACGAGGGCCAAATCTTATCCGACAATTCCATGCTAGCCTTTTTGCCTCCGAACCCCAAGGGCCAGGGGCATGAGTAAGAAGCAGGTGACGAAACCATGATCGGCATCTTGCAATCACCGATGTGACTGCCTTGATCGACCTGCTGGAGGCGTGCTTTTGGCGTGCGGGCTATAAGACCGTGCGGATAAAGTCGTTCATGGCGGTCTTCTGGTCGCAAACAGCGCGGTACAGGGTCCACTGGTTGCGGGCACGGTCAAGGTTGTGGCTGGGATAGTTGGTCTTGTAGTATGTATCACCATTGATGTAGTCGGTCAGGAACCGCACACATTGCATGAAGGGGAACAAGGCGACGGCAAAGGGCAGATGCTCGACCTCGATGGGTGTGAGAAACTCGCGTGTCGACTCCAGATAGCCAGTGGTGAAGGTCTTGAAAATCTCCATATCGAAGCCAACGTGTGTGAGGTCTGCGTCGTCTTCGGTGGTCATGTTGGCGCCGGTGCGCAGGAAGTCGCCATAGTCCGAGAAGATGAATGACGGCATCACCGTGTCGAGGTCGATGACGCACAACACACGGCCATCATGGTCAAACAGCATATTGTTGACCTTGGTGTCGCAGTGGCAGATGCGCTTGGGCAAACGGCCCTCGCGGTAGAGGTGTTCGGCTTGGCACATCTCTTGGGCATCACACACGATCAGCCCGACAAGGTCGCTCACCTCGTGCAAGCGTCCCCCCGCATCGGCAGCGACGGCTTCGCGCAGTTGGCGCAGTCGCAGTTCCATGTTATGGAAGTCGGGTATGGTCTCTCCGAGTCGCTCGGGCACATCCACCAGCATTTGCTCAAAATGACCAAAGGCCTTGCCGGCATCGTAGGCGCTGTGTGGCGTAACGGCCTGGTGTGTGACCGAGTCGGCGATAAACACCATCACGCGCCAGTAGCGTCCGTCCTTGTCGCGGTAGTAGGTCTTGCCGTCATGGTTGTGGACAAAAGTCAATACCCGGCGGTCGATATCGTCGGCATGGATCGCCTCGAGTTTGTTGCGGATGTGTGCAGTCACCACCTCGATGTTGTGCTGCAGCAGTTCCACATCCTGGAAGACAGCGTTGTTGATGCGTTGCAGCACGTAGTCAGGGTCGCTGTCCGCCTCGGTGATGACGCGGTAGGTGTCGTTGATGAGTCCTTGGCCTAGGGGCTTGACCTCCTTGACGGAGCCCGTAATCTTAAATTGTGACAGGATGCTGGCAGTGTCGATGGTTTTCATAACAGTGAGATGGATAATGGTTTAGTCGTTTTGAGCGGATTTGCGGGCGGTCTTTGCCTCCTGTTTGGCTACCTTTTGCCAATACTTGGCACCGCGGGCCTTTAATTGCTCGGTAAATGCCGTGGCTGCGGCGCGTGTGGCGGCTTCGGCCTCGGGCGAGGCCCAGGCGTGATGGTAGCCGTCGGTCTTGTTCCACTCGCCACGGGTGAAATCGGGCACCTGCACGGGCAGGTTGCCGTTATCCATCGATATGCTGCCTAATTCTGCCAGACAGCACCACTCAGCCAGGTCATAAACGTCGATATCCAGCGGCAGCCCGTTCTGGAGACAATATACCAGGCGGGAGTCCATGATGAAGTCCATACCGCCGTGTCCGCCCACCTCGCGGGCTTCCTCGCCATAGCGCTTGACCAGTGGGGATGTGAAAGCCTGCAGGAGCGTCTCGGTGTCCTCCTTGCTCAGGTAGGAGTGACCTGTGTATTGCTTGCTGATGGAGCCTATTCCCGCCTGAGCCATCGCATCAGACGACAGGGCATAGCCCTCGATGGGATATTTGTTGGCAAAGCCAAGGGTGCCGGTGAGTTGGTACATGCGGTTATAGGGCTGCGGCGTCATCACGTTATGATGCACCTCGATGACCTTGCCCTGCTCGGTCGAGATGAGTGTGGTGGTGTGGTCCCCGTTTCTGAACGACGGGCACTCCTGGCCGGTGCGGTCTTTGTAGAGTTGCTTGCCATTAAACGAGCGGGTGTCCATGGCCACCAGCGTGCGCATGCGGTCGCCTCGGTGGATGTTCAGCACCTGAGCAATCGGGCCGAGGCCATGTGTGGCATAGATGTCGCCACGGAACCTGCTGTTGTAGTCGAGGCGCCACCCCAGTTTGTCCTCCTCGCCTCGTTTCCAGTACTCATCCCAGTAGGGCGACAACTCGTGGCGGTAAGCACCTTGCACATAGATAATCTCCCCCATGAGGCCATGCTGAGCCATGTTGAGCGAGTTGAGTTCGAAGAAGTCGTAGCAGCAGTTCTCGAGCATCATCACATGCAGTCGCCTCTTCTCGCTCAGGTCGATCAGCGACCAGATTTCTGTCATGTTCATGGCCGATGGCACCTCGATAGCGACATGATGCCCGTGCTCGAGCGCCTCTCTGGCCACCAGATAGTGGTGAATCCAGTCGGTAGCGATATACACCAAGTCGATATCGGTGCGATGGCACAGTTGCTTGTAGCCGTCTTCGCCGTAATACACATCTGCGGCAGGCATCGATGCTTTGCGCAATATCTGCTGGCATGCCTCAGCCCGTTCGCGCTCATGGTCACAGAGCGCTTTGACCTCGATGCCGGGGATGTGTGTCCAGCGCTCTACCGCGTCTGGGCCGCGCATGCCCAAGCCCACAAACGCAACCCTGACAACAGGGATTTTCTCGACCGTCAGCCCCAGTGCCGATTGCTGGCCTGCAGGGCGCTCAGGCACTTGCGTGATAATCGTTCCGTTCTGAATGGTGTAGGGCCAATCAAACTGTGCCCGAGCCTGTAGCGGCAGCAGCATGGCCACCGCCAGGAATAGTGCATTGATATATCGCAGTCTCATCATCTCAAAAAATAAAACTTAGGTTGGTGGATATTGCGAAACACAAAAATAGACAAAAAATCTGAAACCTCAAAATTCTTCTAAGAGTCCTAAAAATCCAGAAAAATCTGGAGAAACTGGACGAACTGGACAAACTGGAGAAACTGGACGAACTGGAGAAACTGGACGAACTGGACAAACTGGAGAAACTGGACGAACTGGACGGACTGGACAAACTGGACAAACTGGACAAACTGGACAGACTGGAGAAACTGGACGGACTGGACGGCGGCAGCAGCCTCCAGCGGCCTTGCTGTGGTCTTCGGCCTCATGCTTGCCCCCACTAATTTTCCGCTGAGCCGTTTCGTCCCCACGGCCACAAAAAAGAAAACAATAAATACAACAAATACAATAGCATCCGCGCCCCTGTTGCCAGGAACGCGGATGCCCCTTTAAGCATTATCCTTTATCCTTTATGCAGATCGCTCAGCGAGCGTAAACGCGGAAGCCTCTCTAAACTGCGAGCAACGCGAGCATTACCAACGGCCGGAGAGCAGGTAGTCGATCAGGGAGGTGACGTCGCTGATGTTGACGCTGCTGTCCTGGTTGCAGTCGGCGGCTGTCACATTAACGCCTGATGGATTGCCGCTGAGCAGGTAGTCGATCAGGGCGGTCACGTCGCTGATGTTGACGCTGCCGTCGCCGTTCACGTCGCCACGCAGGCTGGCGTTTTTGTCGGTGAAGTAGCCCGGGTTGCTCGGGCCGCCGTCGATGTGGGCATAGGTCTTGTCCTTCGGGTTGGAGGAATTGTAAGCCGTGCCCTGACCGCCCACCAGACTGGTGCAGCCAGTGAACATATCACTGGAGTACGTCACAGCAGCAGTGCTCCAACCATTGCCCACATAGATGGTCCGCAGATTATAGCAGCCATAGAACATGCAAGTCATTCTGT
>Ga0256407_10010315_pt1 | contig 13164 bp, 11 predicted proteins | sample RumenRJG_04DNA_FD_193489 | JGI IMG/M metagenome (GOLD analysis project Ga0256407, IMG submission 193489) | Bovine rumen microbial communities from Lethbridge, Alberta, Canada - RJG_04 | ecosystem: Host-associated > Mammals > Digestive system > Stomach > Rumen | place: Canada: Alberta... | reverse complement strand
GAGATATCTCGGTTGATAATTCCGAGCTTGATGACATGATCCTTATCAAATCCGATGGATTCCCTACATACAATTTTGCCAATGTTGTGGACGATCATTTGATGGGTATCACTCATGTTGTAAGAGGAAATGAGTACTTAAGCTCTTCGCCAAAATACAACAGACTCTATGCAGCCTTCGGCTGGGAGCCGCCCATCTATGTACACTGTCCTCTTATCACTGATGAGGATCACAAGAAGCTTTCCAAGAGAAGCGGTCATTCTTCGTTTGAAGATCTGCTTGAACAGGGATTCTTAGCGGAGACTATCGTTAATTTCGTAGCTCTTCTCGGATGGTCACCCGAAGGAGACAGAGAGATATTCTCACTTGAAGATCTTATTAAGGAATTTGATTTCAGACGTATAACCAAGTCGCCTTCCGTATTTGATTATACAAAGCTTAAATGGATGAACGGCGAGTATATCAAGGCTATGGATGATGACGTATTTAAGAAAATGGCTGAGCCTTATCTTAATGAATACTTAAAACCCGGTCTTGATAAGGACAAGATCGGCGCCATGGTAAAGACCAGGATCGAAATATTCCCGGATATCAAGGATATGGTTGATTTCTTTAATGAACTTCCCGAGTATGATCCTGAGATGTACTGCCATAAGAAGATGAAGACCACAAAGGAGAGTTCTCTTGAAGTATTAAAGGAGCTTCTGCCCATACTTGAAGCGCAGGATGATTACAGCAATGATGCTCTTTATCAGACTCTTCAGGACTATGCAAAGGAGCATGAATACAAGAACGGCTATGTTCTCTGGCCTGTTCGTACTGCTGTATCAGGCAAGCAGATGACTCCTGCGGGGGCAACGGAGATCATGGAGATCATCGGAAAAGAGGAGAGTATTGCAAGGATAAAGAAGGGGATAGAGCTCCTTGCAAACTAGAGTTTACAAAAGTTGATACTTTAATATGCAGACTAATGTCTGCATATATAGTAAACTTAGTGGCGTTAAAGTCACTAAAAATATTTATTTTAGGAGGAAAAGGATGAAAAAGACAGGAAGGATCATTGCGGTTCTTGCAACCGCAACACTTATTGCAGGTTCATTGAGCGGATGCGGGATATCCTCGATGTTTGCAAAGAAAGATGTGGTTGAAGCTGCTACTAATTTTGCTGATGCTGTTACAAAGGCTGACGCTTCCAAGATCATGAAGTGTGCAGTTGATGATGATGATGTAGAGGAAGCTCTCGAAGAAGTGCTCTCCGACGACAACTACAGCAGTGATGATGCAGCTGATTTTGCGGATGCTGTATTAAAGACACTTGAATACGAGATCGATGAATCTTCTTTTGAAGCTGACGGTGATGAAGCCAGCATCAAGATCACATTTAAGCTTGCTGATTACGAGTCACTTGAAGATGAGGAGTTCGATGATATAGCTGATCTTATCGATGCTGTTGAGGACTGTGATACACAGGAAGTTGAGTTCACAGCAAAATTCACCAAGGAAGATAAGGAATGGCTCGTATCCAATGCTGATGATAAGAAGATCATCAAGATGTATGATATCAGCGGATTTTCACTTCCCATTTGTTCTGTCGGTGGATCATATACCGCAGAGGTTGATCTTACAGATGCTATAATAAGTGATATCGCAGGCAGCATGAGCGGTGTAACTTTAGACGGAAGCATTGTTATGAAATGTAATCTTACGTTAGAGGATGATGGTACATTTTATATTGAATTTGATGCTGATGATTTTAAAGCGCAGATGAAGACATTCCTTGAGGATAATGCCGACAACATCATCATGGGTCTTCTCGGAGTTTCTTCAGTCGAGGATGCAGAGAGCATGGCTGCATTATCCGGTTATTCTTATTCAGATCTTAAAGACATGCTTTTTGATGAGATTGATGATGAGATCGATGGTGAAATGGACAGTGCCGGCTTTGGTGATATGAACTACAGCGGAACTTACACGGTTGATGGTAATACCCTCCGTTTTGAGGATTCCGATGATGCAGTAGCAACTATAAGCGGAGATACCATCACACTGGATGCAAGCGATATAGATGGCCTGAATGAATATACAGATGCGCTTGTGTTTGTTAAGAACTGATCTGAACGAGAAGGCGAAAGATGATAACCTGTACAACATTGTGTTATCTTGAAAAAAACGATTCATACCTTATGCTGCATCGGATAAAAAAGAATGCAGATGTAAACAGGGATAAGTGGATCGGCGTCGGTGGGCACTGTGAGGAAGGTGAAAGTCCTGAAGACTGTGTCAGACGTGAGACTTTTGAAGAAACAGGTATCAGACTTAAATCGGAGCGCTTCCGCGGTATTGTTACTTTTGTCTGCGGAAGCGACATAACCGACTATATGATGCTTTTTACATCGGATGACTTTGTGCCTTATGATGAAGGCAATCCCGATGCGCTCATGGAATGCAATGAAGGTGTTCTCGAGTGGGTTCCCAAGAACAGGTTGTCTGATCTGAATCTTTGGCCCGGGGATAAGATCTTTTTTAAACTGCTTGATGAGGATAAGGGATTCTTTTCTTTAAAGCTTGTTTATGATAAAGATAATAATTTTTTCGGAGCTGTATTAAACGGCTGTGAGCTGGATCTCAAAAAAGTCTTTGATGCAGAAGGTAATGTTATTGACGGTCCTTTGGAAGGAGCTTATAAGTGAAAAATCGATTGCTTAACAGGATGGGACTTATTGCGGTTACTGCAGCTGCTATAGCGAATTTAACTGCTTGCGGTGAGGGCAGTCAGAGCGGAGCGGATACTTTGCCTGATCAGGCAGGAACTTCGACGGAAGCTGCTACTGAAACGGTGAATGAATCTTCGGCGGAGGATGCTACCGGATCTTCGGACCGGACAGGTACAGAAGATGTTACTGAAGCAACCTCAGAAACTCTTACCGAAGCTCCGACAGAGGCTGAAGAAGGTGAAGTTTTCACCGAGAATATCATCGGTTCATCTGATGGTTACGATTACGAACTCTGGAAAGACAATGGTACTACAAAATTCACCGTTATGGATGGCGGCACTTTTAAATGCGAATGGAGTGATATCAACAATGCTCTGTTTCGCAGAGGAAAGAAGTTCGACTGTACTCAGACATATAAGGAGATCGGAGACATTTCCATCGATTACGGTGTGAAATATCAGCCCTTCGGTAATTCTTATATGTGTGTCTACGGATGGACGAGAGAGCCGCTTGTTGAATATTATGTGGTTCAATCCTGGGGATCGTGGCGTCCGCCCGGAGCAACCACTTCACTTGGTACGGTTACGGTTGACGGCGGTACTTATGATATCTACAAGACCGAACGTGTTGAACAGCCTTCTATAGACGGAACACAGACTTTTGATCAGTACTGGAGTGTAAGAAGAGAAAAGCCTGATGGCGGAGCTGTTGATCTGTCAGGAACTATCTCACTTTCCAAGCATTTTGATGCATGGGAAGAGTGCGGGCTGGAACTTGGTAAGATGTATGAGGTGGCTCTTACAATAGAGGGATATCAGTCCTCCGGATTTGCCGAAGTCTATAAGAATGACCTGAAGATCGAGCCTTACTCTGAGTAAGGAATAGCATGATCCGATGTTGACATAGCGGATTGAGTGATAATTTAAAGAGGCTTAAGCGCATTGCGTGAGAGCCTCTTTTTTGAGTCCTGTCGAGCTGCAGATGCTTTTTCCGGCTTGCATTTAATATGCTATATTTGATTTTTATCAAGTCATAGGATATTATGTGCTTCTAAAGAGTCGGATGTTCTTTTCCGACTTGGCTTTCGTGACAAGTGGGCTGATGATCTTAATTAAAGCTCACAGTAACGGTTTCCGCCGTTATTTTTATTCCCGTTTTATTAATAAGCAATCCAGGATCAATCATTCTTTTTGAATGGGTTATCCTTTTGTTTTTTTGTTTCTGGGTTTCTTGTTTATATTTATGGAGGATAATAATGGAAGAACGTAAATTAAGCCGTGAACAGGCTGAAGCTGTCGCTCATTGCGACGGCCCCAAAATGGTAATTGCAGGGCCGGGATCCGGGAAGACTTTCGTCATCACCAGAAGACTTGAACATATGATAAGAGTGCATGGCGTCCGACCTGAAGAGATACTGGTGATCACTTTTACCAAAGCAGCGGCAACTGAGATGCAGACGCGATTTGAAGGGCTGATGGGTGATGATGCGATGCAGGTTACATTCGGAACCTTTCACAGTATTTTTTTCGGCATTCTTAAGCGCGCATATAACTACACTGCGGCTGATATCCTGACAGAGAAGGAGAAATATGATTTATTAAAAAGTGTTATCTCTGTTTATCAGGGAACCGGAGATGACGAGATCGATAATCTCATTTCTAAGATATCAAAGGTTAAAAATGACGGCATCCGTCCGGAAGAATATGATGACGGCGAGAAAATAGTGGATAAGGAATCGTTCTGCGGAATTTTTTATGATTACGAAAAGTTACTCAGATCAGAGAATAAACTGGATTTTGATGATATGGTATTGCTCTGCAGAGAGCTGTTTTTAAATGACAAAGATATTCTTGGGTATTGGAGGGAGAGATATAAATATATACTGATCGATGAATTTCAGGATATCAATCCTATGCAATACGAAGTGGTTAAGATGCTTGCTGCGCCTAAAAACAATCTGTTTGTTGTGGGAGATGATGATCAGTCGATATACGGTTTCAGAGGCTCGAGCCCCGGGATAATGCTGGGATTCAAAAAGGAATATAAAGATGCAGGCATAACGGTTCTTTCCGATAATTTCAGATGCAGGGAACAGATCGTTAAGGTGGCTGGAGATGTGATAGCCTCAAATAAAGACAGGTTTAAGAAAAAACTGAGGGCCGTCAGAAAAGGCGGTGACAGTGTGGCAATCCTTTCTTTTGATGATAAACAGGATGAAGCTGCGTCTGTGACATCCATGATAAAAAGCGCTTTAAATCATGTATCACCGGAAGATATTGCTGTCATCTGCAGGACCAATACGGGGATCTCGCGATATTCGGGGATACTTATTACGGAAGGTATTCCTGTTTCTCTTAAGGAGAAAGTATCGAACATATTTAATTCGTCTGAGGCAAAAGATATCCTTGCTATGTTTGCTTATGCACACGGAGAAAATACGAGAGAGAATCTGCTCAGGTTTATGAACAAGCCGGTCAGATATATCAGACGTTGTGATCTTGAAAATCGCGAGGTCTCACTGGAAGTATTATTACGAAACCCGGAGCTTAAGGATTATGTCAAAAAGAATATCAGGACTCTGATCTTCGAAATGGACAATCTGAAAAAGATGCATCCCTTTGCAGGCATAAACTATATCCGTAAAGGAATGGGGTATGAATCGTATCTGGTGAGTAACGGTAAAAAGAAAGGCAGATCAAAGGAAGAAATCAATGAACTGTTAGACAGGATATGGGATACCGCAAGATATGCGGACGACTACGAACATTGGCTTGAATGGATAAATGAATATGATGAGATGCTTAAGGGAGGCGCTGCCGAAAAAAGCGAACATGGCGTTAATCTTACTACCATGCATGGGTCAAAAGGACTGGAATACAGTATAGTCATACTTCCGGATATTAACGAAGGGAATGTTCCGGGAAAGAGATGTGAAAGTACAGAGGACATTGAAGAAGAAAGAAGAGTCTTCTATGTGGCATTAACAAGAGCTAAAGATAAACTTATCATCTGCTATCTTAAAAAGAATGCCGAACAAAAGATAATGCCAAGCCGCTTCCTGAGAGAAAGCGGCCTGATATGATCTTTTAAGGCATAGCATCGAACTGCTCGTTATCGAGATATTCGTCAAAAGCATCAGATGCACGTTCATATTCGTCATCATCTTCGATATAGTGAAGATGAGGGGTTCCGTCGGGATCTTCCGTATGACCGTATATCCAGACTTCGCCGTCCTTGTTCTCGCCGTTTTTATCCAAAGGAAGAACTGCGATATAATCCTTTCCGCCTGTTTCGAATATGGTGATTATCTTACAGGTGACAGTGCCTTCGTCGAGCTCGACGTCGACAAACATCTCGTCGTCTTTATCCTGTGAATTTTTGGATCTGTTTTTTGCCATATCATGCTCCCGAATAAATACTGTATGTTTACAGCCGCTATCAAGGATGAGTATAGTAAATATGCACTTTATTGACAAGGCTTTTTGTGCTAAAATAACTACTGTTTAGCCTAATTTTCAGAGGTTTGCTTTATGGACATACTTGGACATTTTAAAACCATCACCTTACACAGACTGCTGGTCTGCAAAGGGTGTTTTAGAATAGGTCTTTACCGGCAGGGACTAATGCACGATCTTTCAAAATACCTGCCTACGGAATTCATAAATGGGGTCAAGTATTATCAAGGGTTCAGAAGTCCCAATAATGCGGAGAGAGAAGATAAAGGATATTCCGAAGCCTGGCTTCATCATAAGGGCAGAAACAAGCATCATTTTGAATATTGGATAGATTTCGTTGGTGAGGGGCACAATCATAAGGCAGTGATGATGCCCATGAGGATGCCGGATAATTATATCGCGGAGATGTTTGTTGACCGGGTCAGTGCATGTAAAGTCTACCTGGGGGATGCATATCTGGATAAAAGTGCATATCGCTATTACAAAAACGGAGATATCACGTCGCTTATCCATCCTTATACAAGAGTTTTATTGGAAACCTGGCTAATCATGCTCGCAAAAAAAGGCGAGGATTATACATATTCGTGGATAAAGCGCTTTTTAAAGATGCCGAAGGAACGCAGGGAAGAAATTGTTGCCCGTATGGTTCACGGCAATGTCACAAAAGAAGAATTATTTGCAAAACCTGTCTTTTCGGGGATGCGCAGATAAAACCAATATATACAGAAAGGCAGCAACATGATCGGAGACAAGAAAGTATTATTTAGCGGAATGCAGGCAACCGGCAATCTTACACTTGGAAATTACCTCGGAGCACTTAAAAACTGGGTGACTCTTTCGGATGAATACCAGTGTTTCTATTCGGTGGTAGATCTTCATTCCATTACCGTAAGACAGGATCCCGCTGGTTTAAGAGCAAGAGCAAGAAGACTCTTTGAATTATATATCGCAGCCGGACTCGATCCAGAGAAAAACTGCATTTATTATCAGTCGCATGTTAGCTGTCATGCCGAAATGGCATGGATACTCAATTGTTTTACATACATGGGCGAGCTCCAGAGGATGACTCAGTTCAAGGATAAATCGGCAAAACATGCAGATAATATAAATGCGGGCCTTTTTACTTATCCGGTTCTCATGGCAGCGGACATCCTTCTTTATCAGGCAGATGTGGTTCCTGTTGGTAAGGATCAGCTCCAGCATCTTGAGTTAACAAGAGATATAGCAGGAAGATTCAATTCCGTATACGGAGATGTATTCACCATTCCCGAACCATATCTGGGAAAGGCCGGCGCCAAGATCATGAGTCTTCAGGATCCTGCAAAGAAGATGTCCAAATCTGATGAAAATGAGAATGCATCCATCTATCTCATGGATGACCCGGATACCATAATGAGAAAATTCAAGCGCGCTGTTACCGATTCTGAGGCCTGTGTCCGTTACAGTGATGAACAGCCCGGCATTAAGAATCTCATCGATATCTATTGCGCATGTACAGGAAAGATACCTGAAGAAGTTGAGAAGGAATTCGACGGAAAGGGATACGGTGATTTCAAGACTGCAGTAGGTGAGTCGGTAGTAGCCGTTCTTAAGCCGCTTCAGGATAAATGCGCAGATCTTGCCAAGAACAAGGATTATATCGATAAGGCGATAAAGGAAAATGCTGAAAAAGCTGAGTATTTCGCACAGAAGACATTAAGGAAAGTTCAGAAGAAAGTCGGCTTTCCCGAGAAGATCAGGTAAGGAGAGTGTTTATGGCAAAAAGTTCTATGATGGAGCTCGCTGAAAAGCGTAATGATATGTTCAATGAGCTCGTTAAATATTGCATGGTATCCGGTGTTATCGACCAGAGTCTTTATACCGAATATGATGTTAAGCGTGGACTCAGGGAGTCAAACGGCAAGGGCGTTCTTACGGGACTTACGGAGATCTCTGATGTTAACGGAACAAAGGTGGTTGACGGCGTTAGGGTTCCTGCGGACGGAGCGCTTTATTATCAGGGATATAATGTTAATGATCTTGTTGTAGGTCTTTCCGGAAAGAGATATGGATTTGAAGAGATCACATATCTGCTTTTATTCGGTGAGCTTCCCAACAAGAAGCAGTTTGAGTCTTTTAAGGCTATTCTTACAGATCTTCAGGAGCTTTCTGCTGATTTTGTACGTGATGTCATACTTCATAATCCCAGCAGGAACATTATGAACTCGCTCCAGAAGGCTATACTCAGCCTTTATTCATACGATGATAATCCCGAAGATATCTCTGTTCAGAATGTTTTGAGACAGTGCCTTCAGCTCATCGGCAAGATGCCGCTTATGAGTGTTTACGGTTATCACGGATACAGACATTTCATACTTAATAAGAACCTTGTCATCCGTACCCCGAAAAAGGAACTTTCTACAGCAGAGAATATCCTTAATATGTTAAGACCGGACGGTGAGTTTACCGAACTTGAAGCAAGTGTTCTTGATACAGCCCTTATCCTTCATGCAGAGCATGGCGGCGGTAACAATTCAACGTTCACTACGCACGTTGTTACTTCTACGGGAACAGATACTTATTCTGCTATGGCTTCAGCTATAGCATCACTCAAGGGTCCCAGACACGGTGGCGCTAATCTTAAGGTTCAGAGGATGATTGATGATCTTAAGAGCAATATCCCTAACTGGAATGATGAAGATGCCATCAGAACATATCTTACAAAGATCCTTGATAAGGAAGCTTTCGATAAAGCCGGACTTATCTATGGTATGGGACATGCTGTATATACACTTTCCGATCCCAGAAAAGTTATACTTAAAGAGTCTGCCAAGGCTCTCGCAGAGAGCAAGGACCGTATGGAGGAGTTTGAACTCTTCAATACTATCGAAAGGATTTCAGCAGAACTTATCACGGAACGCAGACGTGTATTTAAGCCTGTTTGTGCAAACGTTGATTTTTACAGCGGATTTGTTTATTCAATGCTCAAGATACCTGAGGAGCTCTTCACACCTATATTTGCTATCGCGCGTATTTCCGGATGGAGTGCCCACAGATTGGAAGAGCTTGTTAATAAGGGTAAGATCATCAGACCTGCTTATAAGTATGTAGGAACCCATAAAGAGTATTATCCGATGGAAGACAGATACTGGTAAGAAATTGTAATGGAAGGAGTTCATTCATATGGCCTCTAAAGACAAGTATGTTGCATATGTTTCCTGTTATACGCAGGGAAGTAAAGTCGGCATCAGAGTGTATGATGTGGATGTTAAGAAAGGTACTTTTACCGAGAAGGACAAAGTAGAGATCAGTAACTCATCTTACATGTGTATCTCGCATAACGGCAAATACTTATACTCCATCACTGACTATGGTGTTGAGTCGTATAATATAAAAGCTGACGGATCATTGGAGCTTGCTTCCGCAGCGTCCATCAACGGTATGAGAGGATGTTATCTTTCAACCGATTATGCTGACCGTTATCTTTTTGTTGCCGGATATCATGACGGAAAGATCACAGCGCTTTCTCTAAACGAAGACGGAACCCTTGGCAAGATCACAGATGAGATCTTCCATAAGGGGATGGGAAGCATAGTTGATCGCAATTTCCGCCCTCATGTTAATTGCGTGAAGATGACAAGAGACAATAAATATCTTCTTGCGGCGGACCTCGGTATCGATCAGACTAAAGTTTATCAGTTTGACAGCAAGACAGGAAAGCTTCGCCTGGTAGATATCATTCATGCTGAACAGTATTCCGGTCCCAGACATATCAAAACATCCAAGGATGGGAAGTACATTTATATCATCCACGAAGCGAAGAGCTATATAGGCGTTTACAAATATGAAGAGAAGTCTGAAGGCAATCCGGTCTTTGAACTAATTGAGACGGTGCCGACAATTAACGACTATCATACCGATGATACTGCTGCCAGTGCCCTTAATCTTTCATCAGATTACAAATATCTTGTAACGACTAATGTTGGAGATAACAGTGCTGCTATCTTCGAAATCGATCAGAAAGAAGGAACGCTCAGCAGGATACTGTGTCTTCCTGTCAGCGGAATGTATCCAAAGGATGCGGCGCTTTTCCCGGATAATAAACATCTGGTATCTCTTAACCACGAGAATAATACTATGACATTTTTCGCAGTGGATCTGGAAAAGGGGACACTGGCTATGAATACAAAGGAGATCAAGATCGACCAACCTAACTGTGTGGTATTCCATAAGCTTGGCGGCGGTAGTGATGACTGAGTTTTAGACGTGGTAATAAAAAACTCGCCTTAGGGCGAGTTTTTTTATGCCGAATGATTAAAGCATATTCGATTTAATTTATCAACCGTAGATCTTCTTTAAATGTTCCATTCGGGAACCGATATTATCGAGCAGGGCATCAAGTACCGTGAGCGCGGTCATGCATTCAACTACAACTACAGCTCTCGGAACGATCACGGGATCATGACGGCCTTCGATCTCAAGTTCGGTATTTTCATAAGAACCGTCGGGATTTTTCATTATGGTATCCTGGGGTCTGTAGACAGAAGGTGTGGGTTTGAAGTACGCGTGTATCTTAATAAGATCACCGTTTGAGATACCGCCGAGGATACCGCCGGAATTATTTGTGGAAAAAGTAACTTTTCCCGTAGAGTCACATCTGATAGGATCGTTATTTTCGCTTCCGCGTTTTTTTGAAGCTTCAATTCCGTTTCCGATCTCGACGGCTTTTACCGCGCCGATGGAGAAGAGGGCTTGAGAGAGCTTAGCATCAAACTTATCGAAAACGGGATCTCCGATACCGGCGGGCATTCCTTTTACGAAGCAATATACGCTTCCGCCTATCGAATCTTTTTCCTCGCGGCATTTTTTTATCAAAGCTTCCGCAACTGAAGCGATATTAGAATCCGGCATAACAACCGAATTGGATAAAGATATATTTATTCCTTCTTCGTTTTCTGAAAGTGCATCTAGAATAGGCGCGGGAACTGCGATATCTCCGATGGATGCGGTAACTGCGTGGATCGTGATACCAAGCTCATTAAGGATCTTCATGGCAACAGCTCCTGCCGCAACTCTTGCAGCTGTCTCTCTGCCGGATGATCTTCCGCCGCCTCTGTAGTCTCTGATACCGAATTTTGTATCGAAGCAGTAGTCAGCATGACCCGGACGGAAAGTGTTGACGAGATTGCCGTAATCACCTGAATGCTGGGATGTGTTCCTGATCATCATCGAGATGGGAGTGCCGGTTGTCTTACCCTCGAAGATACCTGATAAAAGTTCTACGCTGTCATCTTCTTTTCTTGCTGTAGTAACTGCTGAAGTGCCCGGTTTTCTCCTGTCTAAGAACTTTTGTATATCGGATGCGTCAAGGCTGATACCCGCAGGACATCCGTCTAAAACAGCGCCAAGAGCAGGACCGTGTGATTCGCCCCATGTAGTGACCGTTATATTTTTTCCGAATGATGAACCTGCCATAGTTATCTCCTTATGCATTGTTGAATTGTAGTACTGTTGTATTATAATAGAAAAATCACGCATATAACAATCAAAATTATATTATAAGGAACCGGAGACCGAATATTATGAAACCTTACAAACACAAAGTTGCTTATTATGAAACTGACAGAATGGGAATAACGCATCATTCGAATTATATCCGCTGGATGGAAGAAGCAAGAGTTGAATTCCTTGCCCAGGCCGGATTTGGTTATGAGCAGATGGAAGAGCAGGGAGTGATCTCTCCGGTACTTTCCGCAAATTGCAATTACAAGCGTTCCACCACATTCGGAGATACGGTTAGCATAGTCGTATATGTCAAGGAAATGTCTCCTGCCAAGATCCGCATGGGTTATAAAATGTATAATGCAAAGACCGGAGAACTCTGTACTACAGGTGAGACCTCGCATTGTTTTATCGCTTCTAACGGAAGACCGATTAGGATCAAACGTGATATGCCGGAGTTTTTTGATAAGATGACAGAACTGGCCGCGGAATATGAAGAGGAGAATAAGAAATAAATATGAAATATAAAGTACTTGCAACAGAAGGAAGAGCAAAGCGCGCTGAGGTGGAGACCGTCCACGGAACTATTCAGACTCCCGTGTTCATGAATGTCGGAACGGTTGCAGCTATAAAAGGAGCGGTTTCAACAGAGGATCTGGAACGCATAGGAACCCAGGTGGAGCTCTCCAATACTTATCATCTTCATGTGAGGACCGGCGATAAGATCATCAAACAGCTTGGAGGCCTCCATAAATTCATGAGCTGGAACAAACCTATTCTTACCGATTCCGGGGGATTCCAGGTTTTCTCCCTTGCGGGGCTCAGGAAGATCCGCGAGGAGGGTGTTACTTTTCACTCTCATATAGACGGAAGAAAGATCTTCATGGGACCGGAGGAGAGCATTCAGATCCAGTCGAATCTGGGTTCTACCATTGCCATGGCTTTTGATGAGTGCCCGCCTGCACTTGCTGAAAAAGAATATGTAAGACCTTCCGTAGAGCGTACCACGAGATGGTTGGTCAGATGCAAGGCTGAATTAGACAGGCTGAATGCACTTGATGATACTGTAAATAAGGAACAGGTTTTATTCGGGATAAACCAAGGGGCCATATTCCCTGATATCAGAATAGAACACGCAAAGCGCATAGTTGATATGGATCTGGACGGCTATGCCATAGGCGGTCTCGCTGTGGGCGAGTCGCATGAACAGATGTATTACATCCTTGACGAGACCGTGCCTTATCTGCCTCAGAACAAGCCTGTATATCTTATGGGAGTCGGAACTCCCGCAAACATACTGGAGGGCGTTGAGAGAGGTGTTGATTTCTTTGACTGCGTTTATCCTACGAGAAACGGAAGACATGCTCATCTCTATACCAATCACGGCAAAATCAATCTCATGAATGCTAAGTATGAGACCGATGACAGGCCTATCGAAGAGGGATGCGGATGTCCTGCGTGTCAGAGATATTCCCGCGCTTATATCAGACATCTTCTTAAGGCGAAAGAAATGC
>Ga0256407_10010314_pt1 | contig 13166 bp, 10 predicted proteins | sample RumenRJG_04DNA_FD_193489 | JGI IMG/M metagenome (GOLD analysis project Ga0256407, IMG submission 193489) | Bovine rumen microbial communities from Lethbridge, Alberta, Canada - RJG_04 | ecosystem: Host-associated > Mammals > Digestive system > Stomach > Rumen | place: Canada: Alberta... | reverse complement strand
CACCAAAAAAATCAAAACACTAAAAAAAAAATAAAAATAAAAAAAAAATAAAATCAATATAAATACAAAAAAAATACATTATTAAAAAAGGAATAAAAAAACAACTGATATTTCAATAATTTTGATCATTCTGTTTTAGATATTTCTAAAAATATTTAACTTCTTATTTTACTGAATTATATTATCATCATATTATTGAAGATTTAGAAATTATTAAATTTAAAAAAATAGATTTATTAAATATCCAGTTAGTTCTTTTTCAACATAACTTCTTTTATCTTTATTTTTAGATTATTATCCTAGAATAATGTTACTACCTTTGTTACTTTTTCTGCTTTTTTTATTAAATTTTCATCATTTCAAAAAGAAATTTTATAATAATTAATTGACTGATTTAGATAAAACAGCTTTTAAACTTATTATGAATCATTCTCAAAATAAAGTCAATTTTGATAAATATTATAAAGTAATGAATGGGACAAAAATAAATTTGGGAAAAAATTTAGAACAAGGAATTGAAGTTTTTATATAATGATAGGAAAATTTTGTGTCTTGGGAAAATATTTGTATTTGGAATTCTCTTCTTATTTCTTTTGATAAAGTTATTGAAAAAAAGAAAAAAAATTGAAATTTATGAAATATTATAAATATTTTAAATGATTGAAAGTAATGGGTAAATATTATTATATATCAATTCTTTTTTTGAAAATGTGAATAAAGTTTTTTATCTTTATGTTCAAGATAAATTTAATGTGATTAATAGGAATGAGTTGAAAGATAAACTTAAGGATGCTCTTAAGAATCATTTAAGTAATGTGAAAATTTTGAATGAGTTGGAAATATTATATCTTCTAGGAAAGATGTTAAACCTAAGTTTTTAATAAGGAATAATATTTTTTTTGTTTTATGTTTTATTTATTTTGAGAGCTTTTTTGGTTTGTTAATTATTAAGGATTATTAAATATTTAATATTTATTGAGTTTAAAATAAATAGTTAAAAAGTTTTTACAGATATTTTTTATTAAATTTAATATTATTATATTTTTTATTTTTAAAAAATTAGGATTTTATTTATATAATATTAGTTTTTTAATAGAATTATATTAAAAAAATAAATTGCTGGAAAATATTGTTTGGAATATATAAAATATCTTTTTATTAATTTATTTATTATTTTATTAATATATAAATAAAATTAATTCATTAATATTCAAATTTAAAAACAATAATATGAATAAAATGGATTTTATAATTTTATTTTCACTTTTATAATTAATTTATTGATGAAAGGGTATTAAATTTATAAAAGATTTAATATAAAAAAATGGTTTATATATAAAAATAAATTAAAATAGATTAAAATTGATATATAATATATAATATATAAAACGATTATAATATTTAATAATTTAATAAGTTATTATTTGAAAATAAATTTTTTGAAGTAATATTTACACAAAAAATGATAAATTATAAAATAAGAGTTTGAATTTACTATTATTTCATTCATTTAATTACTCAGAATAATTTTCTAAATATTTTTTATATTTCAAATATTCATCTACAGAAATAAACAAATCAAAATCAATAATATCTAAAAAATCATATTCAATATTTTTTAATTCCTTACAACTTATACCAGCAATTTTAGCATAATAAACATTTTCATAATATCTATCCTCATTATATTTAATTGATATTAAAATAGAAACAAATAAAATTCTATGAATATTATAATAAGTTAAAATAATTTCTCCCAAATTACATAATCTATCAATATAAATTAAAGAACAAATTAAAGTTGATGATTCAATTTTTGAATAAAGTTGAATTCTTTTTAAATAATCCAAAATTAAAATTGAAGGAATTGAATGAGCATTAAATGACATTTTACTTTGAAGTCTAATTATTTGTTGATAATTTATTAATTTTTTATTCCCTTCTAATAAACAGGTTAATGTATTATTTATTGATTTTATTATTTGATAATTAGATATATTATTATTGTTTGATTCTTTTGATTTATGTGTTTGTTCTTTTGATTGTTCAAATATTACTTCTCCTTCTATTTCTTCATTTTCACTGTCAAAATCATCAAAATTTTTATTCATTTAATAAAATGAATTTTAAAATGAAATAAATTTTAATTATTTTAAAATAAATTTTATTTTTGAAAAAGTATTATTATTAATGATAGAGTATAATAATATATTACTTTTCTTATTAAAATTACATTTTTGAAAGTTAAAAAATATAAATTATACTCAATATTTTAATATAAAATACTTTTCAAAAACTCAAATTTTTAAACCAAATTTTTAAAACACAAAAAACAAAAAAGAATATATAAATCAAAAAAAAAACAATAAAAAAAATATTAAATAAAGTAAAAAGAAGTAATAACAATTATTTATTAATTTATGCAAATATATTATTCATAAATTTTACTTAAAAATTTAAATCAAAACATAATTTTTTTTATCTAGTTTGAGTAAAACCTAATAAATGAGCTCTTTCTCTAAAACATCTTCTACATATATCAAGATCATATTTTCTAATTAATCCATGTGTATTTCTACAAACTCTGCAATATCTGGCATCTTTTCCATATGTTCTGGGATGAGTTCTCCAACTGTGAGGCATTAATATCTAATATAAAAATAATTAATTAAATAAATTAAATATTTAAACATTTAATAATTTGACAAAATTAATTTTTATTATTTTGTTTAATTTTTATTTTTTTTTATTATAAGAAAAAAATTTATATTTTTTTATCTTTTTGATTATTATTAGAAGATTTTAATTTGATTATGATATATTAATCTTATTTTAAAATTATGATTTATTTTGAGATTATACTATTTAATATTTTCTTTAATTATGATTTTTATTTTCTTGAAATTTTTTTTTAAATAAAATTAAGAAAATGAATATTTTATTTTATTCTTAATTAAAAATATTATGAAAAACTTTATTTAAATCTTATTTTTCATATAATATAAAAATATTTATTCATTCAAAAATAACAAATAGCTCAATAAAAAAATAATACATTTATTTCAGTTATACATTTGATTTAATATTTAAATAAAAACAAATTTAAATAAAAAAAAATTTTTATTCAATTAAAAATAAACCAAATTATTTATTTTTTAACTTCAGGAATAACTCTATAAACACAATAAAGAATACTTTCATTTTCCATAGCATATTCTTCAATAGTAAAATCATTTCTTAAAATTTTTCCAGATAAAGTAAGATAAATATCTTCTGCCCTTTCACCAGTTCCTAATCTTTGAACATACATTTCTTTTAAATCAAAAATTGTTGTAGTCTCAGGAATTTCAAAAGTTTCCATTTTAGCATTTGTATTCTTAACATAAAGTTTCATTTATTTAATTTATTTTTTATTTTTATATTTTTTCTTTTTTATTGTTTTTTTAATAATTTTTATTTCATTAATTTAATAATTTTTTGAAATTAAATGAGAAACATAATACATAAAAAATTTGATTAAAATTTTCATTAATGAGATTTTAAAATAAAAAAAAAATTTTAAAGTAATTGAAATTATTTCTAATATTTGAAATCAACTTAAATATATAAAATATTATTTTTTCCAAAATAATTTTTATAAAATATATGATTAATATTATTAAATAAGATATTTCACTTAAAAAATTATAAAATATTAAAAAATATATTTAAAATGAATTCATCAAATAAAACTTTATGGTTAGGAAATATTGAGCCATGGATGGATAATTATTACTTAATAAATCTTCTTCAAGAAATTGGAATTTACCCAACAAAAATAACAATAAAATCTAAACCTTCAAAAAGAGGATGTGCATTTTTAGAATTTTCTACTTATGAAATTGCCAAAAAAGTTTTAAATAAATATAATGGGAAAATATATAAAAATATTCACATTGAATTAAATTGGGTTCGTGGAAAGGATAAAATTAATATTATTAAACCAGTTAAATTCACAGTATATTTTAATTTTTTTTCATATTTAATTTTTATATTTAGTTATTTGTTGGAAATATTGATAAAACTATTTCAAATGATGAATTAAAACTCTATTTTCTAAATTTATATAAATCAATAATTAGTGTTAAAATTATTTTTGATAATGTTACAGGAAAATCAAAAGGTTTTGGTTTTGTAGAATTTACAAATTATAAAGAATTCAATAAAGCACTTAATAATAAAAATCCTGTTTTTTTAGGAAAACAAAAATTAGTTTTTAACTCAGGAAAAAATAAATATGATTATGATGATAATTATATTAATTTTACTAATGAAAATATTATAAGTCATAGTGATAGTACTAATTCTTTTAATTTAACTCAACAATCTTCAAATGGAAATTCTGTTTTTAATAGTTTGAGTAATTCAAATAAAACTTCTATGACAAATTCTTTTATTGAAGAAAATTTAAATAATAATAAACCTATTATTAAAAATGTTTTTTGTCAAGATGAAGATGTACAATTTCAAATTGATATTTCTAATGCTTTTAAAAATGTTTCTAAAATGGCTTTATATTCTGGAAAAGGTAATTTAAGTCAATGTAATTATTATTGTAATTATTTTTTGAAAAAAAATGGGATTGAAGAAAGTTTTTCAGAATAATAATTTACAATAAATTATTCATTGACTTTTATTAGATTTTTTTAAATTAAGGATTTTGGTTTTTTATAAATAATAATTATTGTAAATATAAAAATAAATATTTGAATAATTTTAAAAAATTAATTTATATAATATAATTTCCAAACTTATTAAAAAGGCAAAAATATCCAAATTATTATTTTTAGAATCAAAAAAATTTTTAATATTTCATTAATAAATATCAAAAATAAATAATATATTAAATTTATTTAATTAAAAACTCATTTTCAAAATATATATAAAATAAAAAATCAATAAAAAAATGTTCAAAAATGAAATACCTATAGGAAATGAATATAAAATAATAAAATTTAGAGGTTCAGGGCAATTTGGTAGAGTATATGAAGCAGAAAAAATATCCACAAATGAAAAAGTTGCAATAAAAGAAATAAATAAAACGATATTAAAAAGAAATGAATATTTACTTCAATCATTTTTCAAAGAATTAGAAGTAATGAAATTATTAAGTAATAATGAAAATAGTGTTAAATATATAGGAAATATAGAAACAGAAGAATGTTATTATATAATAATGGAATTATGTGATACAGATTTAGATATTATTTTAAAGGAAAAAAAAGATGGTTTTACAGAAAAAGAATTAAAACAAATTTTAATAGAATTAAACAACGTTTTTCATATAATAAAAGAAAAACAAATAATTCACAGAGATATAAAATTAAAAAATATTTTAATTAAATATGATAATAAAATCCCCTTAATTAAATTTAAACCAAAATTAAGTGATTTTGGTTTTTCAAAAGTAATGGATGAAGATATTACTTCTACTAAATTAGGCACACCTGCGACAATGGCACCAGAAGTATTAAAAAATGAAGATTATAATTGGAAGGCTGATATATATTCTTTAGGAGTAATTAGTTATCAACTTTTATTTAAAAGATTACCTTTTAATGGGAGAAATGAAAAAGAAATTATTAAAAATATTATGAAAAGTAAAGGAATTGAAATTCCTAAAAATTGTTCTAATAAAATTTCTGATGATTTAATTGATTTGTTAAATAAAATGTTAGAAAAAGATCAATTTAAAAGAATTGATTATGATGAGTATTTTTCACATCAATTTTTTAAAATTGATATTAATGAAAAAAATGATAATTCAAATTTAAATTTGGAAGAAAGGTTTATTGATAAAGTTATTATTTTTGAAAGTTTTAATTTTACTTTGAGTAAAGCAAAAGATAAATTAACTAATGAATTTGTTTTGATTAAAGAATTTCCTAAAAATATTTTTGAAGGAAGTATTAATAATAAACAATTATATGATAAGGAAATTGGTTTATTAAATCAATTAAATGTAAATTTAAATAATTGTTTTATTCAATTTATTGATTATTTTAAAACTGATTTATCTTATATTATTGTAACTGAATATTGTGAAGGTAAATTTTTGGATGATTTGATTAAAGAAAAAAATGGTTTAAATGAAGAATTTATTTATAAAATATTATGTCAATTAATTCCTTGTTTTAAAATAATTTATGATAAAAAAATGGTATTAGAATTTTTATCATGTAAAAGCTTTATTTTTAAATATTTTAAATCAGAAAATGATTTTCAAATAAAATTTTTTGATTATGGATTATTCAAATTAACTTCAAATGAGATTGAAAGGGAAAATTATTTATTATCAGAAACAATAAATTTTATTCCAAATCAAAAAACAAATATATTAAATTTAGGAATAATTATTTATAAAATGACTTTTAATGAATTTATATATAATTTTAATGAGAAAGAAACAATAAAACAAACAATAGAAAATAATAAAACAATAAAAATAAAGAAAAAAATAAGTAAGTCATTAAAGTATTTAATCGAAAGAACATGTCATCTTGAAATTGATAAAAGATATGATTATCAATCTCTTTTTAATGACCCTTTTATAAATGGAAAAAATATATTAATGGATGAAAATAATAAAACAAAAAAAATAAGTAATAATTTTATTGAAAATATTTTAGAATATATGAATAATAAAATTTCAACAATTATTAAATATTATGATAAATTAATTAAAGATACAGTAACTATTTATTTAAAAAAATATTCAAAAGAAATTTCTAGTTTTTTGATGTTATGTATTTTAGAAGTTAAATATATTATTCAATTTTTAACAAAAGAAAAAGTAAATGATATTGACGAAGAATTACATATAATAAAAATAATGATTAACACACCAGATAAAATTGATTATTATTATTCAGATATTAATTTGACTAAAGATTCAATTGGTATAAATAAAGATGATAAAAATTTTGAAATCTATAATAAAAAAATCAATGAATTAGAAACAAAATTAAAAGATATTTTTTCAAAATTTTGCAAAAAAATAAATTTAGATTTAGACACAAAAAATAATGTTGAAAAAAATCAAAATTATTCTTTTGGTTCAATTGAAAAATATTTTTTTAAAGTTTTTGAAGATGGATTAGTTGATTATACATATAATGAATATAATAATGCAGAAGAAATTTTAATTATATCAAAATATATTTCTGAATATATAATATTTATTCATTTAATTACAAAAAATAAAAAACCAAATTGTCATTTTTCAAAAATTATTGAAATGTTTGATAATGAAAAAAATAATGAAAATTCCTTTTGCATTACTTTTATTGGAGGAGTTATAAAGGAATTTAAAAAATTGAATATTATTGAAGAAAATAAAAATATTTCTTCTGATAATAATAGTTTTGGTTCTTTTATTGAATTTTATCCTGAAAATATAAAATTAATTGAAGAATGCAAAAATAAAAAAAAATGAAATTAAATGAAATTTTGCTATTTTATAAAATATTTTAAAAATAGAAAAATTATTTTTTTTAAAAATTCTTTTAAATATTAAAAAAAACTATTTAATAAATTTATTAATAAAAATATTTACTTAAATTAAATTTCATATTTCATTTTTATATAAAAGTGAAATTATAATATTTCATATTTGATGAAAATATTGAATAATATACATTTCTATTTAATTACTTAAATAAAAATATAAATTTTAAATATTTCATATTTATATGTAACAATCATTATTTTTAATTCAAAAATTTAATATAAATCTTTTTAAAAATAATATTAAAATAATATAATAAAATAAAAAAATGTAAATATAAATTAAAAAAAATATAAAAATTATGCGAAAAATAAACTTTGATATTCTCTCCGAACCATTAACCTTTCATTATGGTAAACAGAAAAGTCACACATCTTCAATATCAATAATTCTTTCAATAATAACATCTTTAATATGTTTTTTCTTTGGAATATTTTTCCTTTTAGAAGTAATCCAACATTTAAATCCAACATCATTTTGTTATACAAGACAAGAATATGATATAGGAATTTTCCCAATAAACGAATCATCAATGTTTCATTTTTTTACATTTCCAGATTTTCCAAAAAATGAAAATTTACAAAATATAATTGAAATATTTGGATATCAAGATTTCGAAGGAACAACAATAATAAATTACAAAGATAATGTAGGATCAAGATTATCATTTAGTCATTATACATATTCAAAATGTCCTCAAAAATCAGAAAAATATAAATTAAATCATATTGAAGATTTAATAAAAAAATATCCTTTAAATGAAGGTTATTGTATAAATGGTTATTATAATGTTACATCTAAAAAATATATTACTATTGATAATCCTAATTTTCCTTATCCTTCTGATACAAAAGGAACTTCAAATCCAAATTATACTTCTTATCAAATTATTATTCAAAGATGTGAAAATGATACTTTTAGTAATTTTAATAGTTGTAAAAGTAAAGAATATATTGATAAATTTATGAATGAAAATTTAATTGCTTCTGTTATTAATATGTTAACTCAAGAAGTTGATGTTAGTAATTTTAATGAACCTATTATTAATGATTTTTTTCAAGTTAGATTTACTTTTTCTCCTGGTTCGAATACTTTTTCTGTTAGTAATTTAAATTTTCAACCTTTGAGAGTTGTTTCTTTTAGTAATTTTTTCTTTAATAATAAATATGAAGATTATTCTTATTATTTTGAACAGAATGATATTAAAAATTTTGAAACTACTTTCCCTGTTTATACAGCATATAAATTTTGGATGCAGAATAAGGTATATATTTATGAGAGAAATTATAAAAAATTTCAAAATTTTATGGTTGAAATTGGAGGGATTATTAAAAGTGTTGTTACTATTGCAAAAATAGTAAATTATATTTTTTGTGAATATCAAACTTTAATTGATATTGAGAAAATTATGAAAAATAAAATTAATTTTTTTTTCGAAAGAATTGGTGTTATGACACCAAATAAAATTACTAAGATATTTGATAAAATTAATAATAATAATAATATTAATAAAAATGATAGTGGAATAGTTATGATTAATAATTTAATTAGTAATCCTAATAAGTCTGTTGATTTTTCTCACATTAAAAAAAATTTTGAACAGTCTAAACTTAAAAGTAGTTTTTATTCTTTTTCTTATATTAAAGATAATGTAAATATTAAGAATAATATTGGAATTTTTTCTATCATTTTTTATCATCTTTGTCATAAGAAAAATAAAACAGGAAGATATATCGATATTATTAAATGGTATTATAAACAAATTATAAGTGAACAAAATATGTTTGATTTATATTTCTTTTGTTCTTCTATTGAAAAGAATGAAAAATCAATTTTCCAAACTTATCAGTTTGATAATTAAATTATAAATTGTTATTGGAATAAAATGTAAATATAATATTATTAAAAAAATATTGAAATTTTATTTAATATAAACAAAATTGTAATACTTATGTTTTTAAAATAATTTAAAATATATTAAAAATATATAAAAAAAATAAACAATATATTATATTATGATGTTATATGAAAAAAGATTAATTTTTTTTCAAATTAAAAATAAAATAAAAAAATATAAAAAACAATTCAAAATTTATCCCTTAAAACATTAGCCAAATCTCCTAAATAATCATCCATTAAATCATTTAAATCAAGACAAGGTTGACAATAAGTAATATCCCCACAAAAAAACTTATTATTAAAAATATTCCCATTATCATTTTTAACTTGTTTAATATATTTACAATAACAATGAAAATGTCTTCTAGAATATCTTGCAGCCCTTCCAGCTTTATTAATTAAATAATGCATTTTTAATCCATGATATTCTTTATTTAAATTCATACATCTTTTACATAAACAACAACCAGGTTTACAAATATGTTCAATACAACATTTACAATTAAGATTAGTTTTCTTATAACAAAAATATAAATCCATTTCTTCATTTAAAATACAATCTTTTGGTATATTTACTATATTATGAATTAAAGAATCTACATTTTCAAAATTTATATTTTCTTCTTTACTAATATCAACTTTTCTTGCTTTATTTAATAAATTTAAATAATGTCTTGGTTTAGTTGGATCTTGATATATTCCTGGTATTATTCCATAATTTGAATTTTCTTTATCATTTATATTTATATCAAATTTTATAGATATGAAATTTAAATGATTATCATCATTTAAAATATGATTTTTATAATCATTTTGATTAAAAAATTTTTCTTTACATATTATACAATTTAATTTTACACAATTCATTATATGCTCATCGTATTCATTTTCTTCATTTTTTTTAAATGATTTTCCACATTTATTACATACTAAAATCATTGAATTTATTAAATTTCTTATTATGTTGTTTCTTTCAAATCTAAATGGATTATGTGCACAATAAGGACAAACGTCTCTTCTTTTTTGAGAATCTAATGCACATAAATTACAAAAATTGTTATTACAATCTTGACATGTTACTGGGTCTTTTAATATTCCATCGTGAATCATACATGTGAAAAGTTCTTTTTTTACTGACATTTTTTATATTATGGATATTTTATTTTTTTATTTTTAAATTTTTGATAAAATATATTTTTTTTATTTTAACTTTTTTTTTAAATTATTTTTTTATGGAAGAAATTATATTAATTGCATCAAATAATGAAAAAATTTCTCTTTCAAAAGAAGCTGCAATGCAATCTAAATTATTAGAAACATTAATTAATGATTTATTAGATGATGATAAACCAATATTTAATTTTTATGATATTAAATATGAAATATTAAAAAAAATAGTTGATTATCTTAATTATTATAATAATAATAAACATAAGGAAATAAATAGAGTAATTGCAATATATGATTTTGAAAGTGAAATGAATAAATGGGATATTGAATATACTAATATTGATATAAATATTATTATTGATTTAATTTATGCTGCAAATTTTTTTGATATTAAATCACTTATTGAACTTTTAACTATTAAATTAGATTCTATTATGATGAGAAAAAATCCTGATTTAATAAATAAACTAATTAATAAAAATGAAAATAATAATATTGATGAAAAAGAATTATTTAATGAAATTATATAAAATAATATTTTAAAAAACTTTATATAGTATAAATAATAAATATAGAAAAAATATAAAAAAAAATAATAATTTTTTGAAATAAATAATAAAATAAAATACAAAAAATTATAAAAAATATATTAAATTACATCCCATCATTTTTCTCAACATCAAAATTAAACAAATTATCATTATCTTTATTATTACAACTATTATTAAAAGAAAAATTAGAAATTCTCCCAGAATTAATATTAGGAGTAATTAACTTATTCATAGAATTAATTCTAATCGGACTAATATTAAAACTATCATTAAGATAATTTCTTTTTTTTTTCTGATTATTATGTTCAGGAGTATTAGGATTAACAAAAATATTTACCATATTATAAATATCATTATTTGGTTTTGGAGTATATAAAGGAGTTGGTGCTTTAAATCCATCAAAATTTTTTGGATTAAATGGAGAAAATAATTGATTTGCTTTAAAATAATTTGGTGATTGAATTGTTGAAAATTGAGGAAATTTATCTTCATTTTTTTTAATTTGTAAACTTTCTTCTTCTTCATAATTTATTATTGAATTATTATTATTATTTTTATTATTATTTAAATTTATTATATTTTTATTTTTTAATATTTTATTATTTTGATTTTGGGTTTTATCATTTTGGGATAATTGATTATTTGAATTTAATATGTTTTTTTGTTTTATTTCTGTTATTATTGTTTTATCTGTTTTTAATGAAAAATTTGGAATTGATACTTTGAATTTTTTTTTTGTTTTTATATCAGAAATACTTTTTGATTTTGGATTTATTTTTTTTGTTAAATATTCATTTCTATTTTTATCATTTTTTTCTTTATTTTCTTCTTCTTTTTCAATATTATTAATTGATTGATTATCTTTTTCACCACAAAATATTTTTTTGTAATCTTTTAAATTGAATTTCTCTTTAATAATTTTATTATGGAAATTTAATAAATTATTTTCTATAAATTCTTCTGCAGTTGATTTTGCTGTTGTAATACTTAAACGTTGTTTTTGATCGACAATTACTAATAATATATCTATATCACAAAGTAATGAAAGTTCCATTACTTTTTTAATTAATCCTTTTTTTCTTTTATAATATGTAATTTGACTATTTAATCTATTTTCAATTTTTGTTATTTCTATTTTCCTTTTACCTTTATTTTTTCTTTTTTGTTCTTTTTCTTTTGAATTTGTTGTTTTTTTGTTCATTTTATTTATTTAAAATTATTTTATTACAGAAATGTTTAATAAATATTATGAATGCTATTGATTTAAAAAATATAAAAAAATAATCTTTTGTTTTTTTATCAAAATATTAAATGAAATAATAAATACTATTTTATTTATTAATATTATAAATTTTAAAAAATTTGTCTAAAAATAGTATAAATATTTATTATTAGAACAATTATTTTGATTTTCTATTCAAAATGTATAATGATATTTTATTTTGTTTTATTTACTAAAATTTTTATTTTATTTTTTACAAAAAATAAAAATATAATGAGATTTGATTTATTTTTTAAATTAATATATTAAATTAAGTGTTAGATAATTTATGTTAAATAACAATTTATTTTATAATACATTAATTCTTTTTATTAATATTTTATCCATCATTATTGGATAATTAGAAAGACCCAATAGCTATTTTTTTTTTAATATGAAATTGAAATTATAAAATACTTATTTAAATATTAATATAATATAAATCATATCAGAAAAAATTAATATTATTTAAAGCAATAAAACAATTTTAATATATAATATAAATTTTTATTTATTTTTGATCTATTCTAAATTTATCGAAAACATAATATAATTTTTGAAATAAAATTTCTTGTTATCTTTGAATGTATAAATATTTTATAGTATAGAATAAATATATTTCAATTTGGAGGATATATATTCTCATTTCCTTTATATTTTTTCTTCAGATTCAAACATTAAAATTAAATTAAATATTTTTTATTATCTCTCAAAAAAAAAAAAATAAAGGCAAGATATT
>Ga0256407_10010311_pt1 | contig 13172 bp, 9 predicted proteins | sample RumenRJG_04DNA_FD_193489 | JGI IMG/M metagenome (GOLD analysis project Ga0256407, IMG submission 193489) | Bovine rumen microbial communities from Lethbridge, Alberta, Canada - RJG_04 | ecosystem: Host-associated > Mammals > Digestive system > Stomach > Rumen | place: Canada: Alberta | collected... | reverse complement strand
AGTCGGGATTTTTTTTTGTGAGCTGTGGTCTAGTAGTTCTAGACAATCTAGAATCTCTAGAATATCCTAGTAGTTCCTGGAAATATCTAGAATTCTCCAGAAGAACTGGAAAAACCAGACAAAAAAATAACCGCCGGATTCACATCCGACGGCTTTCTCTCAATTTCTTTGAGTTCGTGCCTGAATTACTCAGCAACAGTGCTATCAGCAGCAACAGTGTCAGCAGCTACAGTGTCAACCTCAGCGCTATCAACCATAGCGATAGAATCTGAATCAACAGCCTCAGCCTGAGCGGTCTTATTACCACAAGAAGCGAAAGAGATAGCTGCAACAGCAACGAACATAAATACTAATTTCTTCATTTTTCTAAGCTTTTTAAATCTGTAAAACAATCATTTGTTTATTAAAACGCTGCAAAGTTAGGCATTTTTTTAATACGACGTATCATTTTTTTCGTTTTTTTTTAGGGTAATTTTGTAACTTTTTTACAAGTCGTTATAAATCAGCCGGTTACGAAATGTTAAAAATCATGTAAAAAATACACTATACTGAATTTTTGCTAAAAATCGGGCATTTTCCAATAAAAATGTGTACCTTTGTGCTCGTAAACAAGAGAGCAAGATTTGACATAATAGATACACCTTATTTATATATGATAGATACCTCCGCTTTTCAAGGGAAAAAAGCCGCTTATTATACGTTGGGATGTAAGCTGAACTTCTCAGAGACCTCTACTTTTGGTAAGATGCTTAGTGAACTGGGTGTTCAACCAGCTAAGAAGGGTGAGCAGGCTGACATCTGCTTGATCAATACCTGCTCGGTAACTGAGGTGGCTGACCACAAGTGTCGTCAGGCTATCCATCGGTTGGTTAGACAGAATCCTGGTGCCTTTGTGGTGGTGACAGGTTGCTATGCGCAGTTGGAGCCGTTGAAGATTAGCAAGATTGAAGGTGTGGACTTGGTGCTGGGTTCTAACGAAAAGGCGAACCTGGTGCAGTTCTTAAGCGACAATTTGTCGCTGAGAGGTGAGGGGTTAGAGGTGAGAGGTGAGAGAAATGATGGCATCGCGACCTATAGAACCGAGAAGACGAAGGATATCAAGACCTTTGCGCCAAGCTGTTCGCGTGGCAACAGGACGCGCTACTTCCTGAAGGTTCAGGACGGCTGTGACTACTTCTGCACCTATTGCACCATTCCTTATGCCCGTGGCTTCAGCCGTAATCCGACCATTGCTTCGCTGGTGGCACAGGCCGAGGAGGCTGTTCGTGAGGGCGGCAAGGAGATTGTGCTGACGGGAGTGAACATTGGTGACTTTGGCAAGACGACAGGTGAAAGTTTTGTGGATCTGGTTAAGGCGCTGGACGCTGTGGAGGGGGTGCAGCGCTATCGCATCAGCAGTATGGAACCCGACCTGCTGAGTGATGAGCTGATAGACTATTGTGTCCAGAGCCGTGCTTTCATGCCTCATTGGCATATCCCGCTGCAGAGTGGTAGCGATACGGTGCTGAAGCTGATGCACCGCCACTACGACCGCCAGTTGTTTGCTGACAAGATACATCGCATCAAGGAGGTCACGCCCGATGCCTTTATCGGTGTTGACGTGATGGTGGGCTGTCGTGGTGAGACACCAGAATGTTTCGAGGAGACCTATGAGTTCCTGCGCGATCTGGATGTCACCCAGCTGCATGTCTTCCCATATTCTGAGCGCCCTGGTACTTCGGCGCTGAAGATTCCCTATGTGGTATCGGATACGGACAAGAAGGCCCGTAGCCAGCGACTACTGGAACTGTCTGACGAGAAGACGCAGGCGTTCTATGAGCGCTATATCGGTCAGGAGGCTGAGGTGCTGTTCGAAAAGGCTCCTCGTGGCAAGGCGATGCACGGATTCACGAAGAACTATATCCGCGTGGAGCTGCCAGCTGTGGAGGCTCGTGAGGAATATGACAATCAGTTGATGATAGTACGATTAGGCGAATGGAATCACGATAAAACGGCACTCTTGACGCATTCGCTAATTGATAATGGATAATTGAGAATTGATAATGGATAAGGTAGCAATCGTCATATTGAACTGGAACGGAGCCAAGATGATGGCTCAGTACTTGCCCACGGTGTTGAACTATTCGCGCGACGAGGCAACAGTCTATGTGGCAGACAATGCTTCGACAGACAATTCGATGGCGTTGTTGCGTAGCGAGTTTCCAGAGGTCAAGACCATTGTGCTGGAAAAGAACTGGGGCTTTGCTGAGGGCTATAACAAGGCACTGAAAGAAATCGAGGCCCAGTACTACCTGTTGCTGAACTCGGACATCGAGGTGACACACCATTGGCTCACTCCGCTGATAGAGTTTATGGATGTTCACCCAGAGGTGGCTGCCTGTCAACCTAAGCTGCTCTCTATATATAATAAGGATGCATTTGAATATGCGGGAGCGAGTGGGGGATATCTGGACCGCTATGGCTATCCGTTCTGTCGTGGTCGCATCTTCGAGACCGTTGAGGACGACAATGGACAGTATGACTATGCGACGGAGATTCTGTGGGCTACTGGTGCCGCACTGATGATTCGTGCTGAAGACTATTGGAGTGTGGGGGGACTGGATGGTCGTTTCTTTGCCCATAATGAGGAGATAGACCTCTGCTGGCGACTGCGAATCTGCGGTCGTAAGCTCTATTGTCTGCCGGAGAGCTATGTCTATCATGTTGGTGGTGGCACGCTGCCCAAGTCTAATCCCATGAAGACGTTCCTTAATTTCCGCAACAACCTGACAATGCTCTACAAGTGTCTGCCCGATGAGGAATTGCAGCATGTTATGCGTTGGCGCTGGTTCTTGGACTACCTGGCTGCTTGGGAAACACTTATTTTGAAACGCAATTTGGGCGACTTCAAGGCCATCTATCGTGCTCGTCGTGCTTTCAAACGCTGGCGCAAGGACTTTGATGCCGATCGTGAGAAGATACAGGCTTCGCGCATGGAGAAAGAAATACCAGAGCGGCGCCGTTTTTCATTGCTTTGGCAGTATTACGCAAAAGGACGGAAACGTTTCTCCGACCTGCCATAAAGTAAAACGTTTCTCCAACCTATCATAAAGAAAAAGCGGATTGCTCATTGCAACCCGCTTTATTTGTATTTGTTGGTGTATATTTACAGGATGGTCTTCACAGCCTCCAGCATGCCCTTCTCCTGAATCAGGTCGAGGAAGAGCTTGACCATTGCGTTCAGACCAGCAACCTTGTTGAGGTCCTCCTGCCAGATGAACTCAGCACCGAGTACACCGTCGGCCACCTTCTGCGTGTCGCCAGTAGCCCACAGTTCCTTCAGCAGGTCCATAATCTTCTGGTCGTCGTTGGGAACAATCTCGACGCCGTCAGCACGCTTACCACCCTTGTAGTAAGTGATGATGGCTGCCAGACCGAAGACAAGTCCCTTAGGCAGCTCGCCCTTGCGCTCCAAGTAAGTCTTCACGCCAGGCAGGTCGCGAGCCTGGAACTTGGGGAATGAGTTCAGCATGATGCTGGTAACCTGATGGTCTACGAATGGGTTGTCGAAGCGCTCCAGCACATCGCCGGCAAACTTCTCCAGCTCGTCCATGGGCAGGTCGAGGGTCTGCATGAGTTCGTCGAACTGTACCTTGTGGATATACTTCGAGATAACCTCGTGGTTGCAAGCGTCACGAACGATGTTGACACCGCTCAGGAAGGCAACAGGACTCAAAACGGTGTGCGGGCCATTCAGCAGGGTAACCTTGCGCTTGTGGTAGGGCTCCTCAGAGGGAACGAACAGCACGTGCAGACCAGCCTTGTCAGCAGGGAACTCGTTTTCGATTTCCTTTGGTGCCTCAATCACCCAGAGGTGGAAGTTTTCAGCCTGTACGACGAGGTTGTCGCGATAGCCAACCTTCTCCTGAATCTCGGCAATCTCCTTGCGGGGGAAGCCAGGAACGATGCGGTCTACGAGGGTAGCGTAAACGCCGCAACACTCGTCGAACCACTTCTTGAAGTCAGCGGGCAACTGCCACAGATCGATATACTTATTGATGCAATCCTTCAGCACGTGGCCGTTGAGGAAGATGAGCTCGCAGGGGAAGATAATCAAACCCTTCGTGGGATCGCCGTTAAAGGTCTGCCAACGACGATACAGCAACTGAACCAGTTTGCCAGGATAAGAACTAGCAGGTTTGTCCTCCAGCTTGCAGGCGGGGTCAAAAGCGATACCGGCCTCAGTAGTGTTCGAGATGACGAAACGAATCTCGGGCTGGTCAGCCAATGCCATGAAGGCATCGTTCTGAGAGTAGGGGTTCAGCGCGCGGCTGATGACGTCGATGCGCTCCAGCGTGTTCACGGGCTTACCATTCTCGCGGCCCTGCAGGTTCACGTGGTACAGGCAGTCCTGACCGTTCAGCCAGTCAACCATACCCTTATCGATGGGCTGTACAACGACTACACTACCATTGAAGTTGGTCTTCTGGTCCATGTTCCAGATAATCCAATCAACGAATGCACGGAGGAAGTTACCCTCACCAAACTGAATCACCTTTTCAGGCATCACGCTCTTCGGAGCGAAGTGTTTGTTTAACGGCTTTAACATAACGTATTTGCTTTTTGTTTTATTAGTTTGTTTATTCTGTGATGCAAAGATAGTGAATAATTCCATAACATGTTCACAATTTTACGTAATTTAAGACGTTAACGTTTGCGGACAAAGAAGCCTCGCCGATAATTGAGCAAGGCTTCTTGATAGTCTATTGTTTCATAAGGTAAGCCTTGAAGTCCTGGAAGTTTTTCGACATGGGGACACTCTGCTTCTGACCCTTCATGAAGGCCTGCAGGCGGGCGGGAATCTCGATGTCGGTGCCGAGGATGGCATCCACCTTCTCCTTGAACTTGGCAGGGTGGGCGGTTTCGCAGAAGATGCCGACCTCGCCAGGCTTCAGTCCGTCCTTCAGGGCCTGATAGCCGCAGGCACCGTGGGGGTCGAGGATGTAGCCAGTCTCCTTATAGCACTGGCGCATGGTCTCGCTGATTTGCTGGTCGCTATAGGTGGCACCGCTGATGAGCGAACTGATCTTCTCGTGACTCTTGCCGTAGAGGTCATAGATGCGAGCGAAGTTGCTTGGGTCACCGACATCCATGGCGTTGGCCAGCGTCTGAACAGAGGGGCGCGGGTTGTACTGACCGGTCTGCAGATACTCGTAGAACACGTCGTTGGCGTTGTTGGCAGCAATGAAACGAGATATGGGAAGACCCATCTCGTGGCCAAACAGGGCAGCACAGATATTGCCGAAGTTGCCAGAGGGAACGCACATGACGATGTCAGAGGTGAGAGGTGAGAGGTGAGAGGTGAGTCGGGCTACCGCGTTGAAATAGTAGAACGCCTGGGGCAGGAAACGGGCGACGTTGATGGAGTTGGCAGAGGTGAGCATCATGTGCTGGTTGAGTTCGGCATCCATGAAGGCGTTTTTCACCAGTGCCTGGCAGTCGTCAAAGACACCATCCACCTCGATAGCGGTGATGTTCTTGCCCAGCGTGGTAAACTGGCACTCCTGAATAGGACTGACCTTGCCCTTGGGATAGAGCACATAGACGTGAATGCCCTCTACACCAAGGAAACCGTTGGCTACGGCGCTGCCAGTGTCACCACTGGTGGCAACGAGCACGTTGACTTCTGAGGGGTGAGAGGTGAGAGGTGAGAGGTGAGAGGATGGATTCGCGTTGCGCAGGAAATACTGCAACAGTCGGGCCATGAAGCGCGCACCAATATCCTTGAAGGCGAGGGTGGGACCATGGAACAACTCTAGACTGTAAATATTATCTGTCACCTTGACGATGGGACAGTCGAACGACAGGGTGTCAAAGACAATATCCTGCAGGGCGTCCTCGTCGACGTCATCTCCAAAGAAGTTGGAGGCTACGTTGTAGGCAATGTCTTGAAAAGACATTCCCGCCATATCGTCGAAGAACTGCTTCGGCAACTTCTTGATTTCTTCTGGCATGTAGAGACCGCGGTCCTCTGCCAGACCCTTCACCACGGCCTTCTGCAGGTCGGCCATGGGTGCTTTACCATTTGTGCTGTAGTATTTCATAAGCTCATAAATGTTTTCATGAATTCGTTGAGTTTCAGCAGACCGTAGGAACCGCTGACGCAAGAGATTTCGTCATATTGCTGGACACTGTCGGGCTCGATGCCCTTGTGCCAGATGAGGAACGGCACGGGCTGACCGACATGGATGCGCATCTCTACTGGTGTCAGGTGGTCGGGCAACACGGCGATGCAGACATCTTTGTCTTTCACCTTATTATATATAGGGGCTATGAGCCGCTGGTCCAGATACTCGATGGTCTTTAGTTTCAGTTCCAAGTCACCATCATGACCGGCCTCGTCGCTGGCTTCCACGTGGACAAACACGAAGTCGTCGTGCTCCAAAGCGTCGATAGCTGCTTGTGCCTTGCCTTCGTAGTTGGTATCGGCCAAGCCTGTTGCCCCGGGCACTTTGACGATGCGCAGTCCAGCATACTTTCCAATACCTTGAATCAAGTCAACGGCAGAGATAACGGTTCCGCTCTTGATCTCAGGGTATTGCCGCATCAGTGTTTCCATTGAAGGGCGATAGCCGCCACTCCACGGCCAGATGCTGTTGGCCTGGCGCTCGCCCTTGGCAGCTTTCGCCAGATTGTAGGGGTGCTTAGCCAAGAGTTCCTGCGACTTCAGAATCAAATCATTAATCAAGTCAGCAGTTTCCTGTGCTTCGGGAATTTCTGCCTTTACCAAAAGTGCTCGCCACTCCTCATTGGGATGGTCGTGGGGTGGAGCACAGACAATATGCTTGTTGCCGCCCTTAATGACTAATAGATGGCGATACTGAATACCTGTGATGAACTTCACGCGGTCTGAGCCAAGGTGCTCGTTCAGATAGTCGATGAGCACACGGGCATCGTCGGTCTCCAGATTACCACCATTGTGCGTGATAATCTTTCCGTCCTCCAGCGTGATGATATTACAGCGGATGGCGAAGTCATCGTCAGCCATCTCGTAGCCAATGCTGGCAGCCTCCAGAGGTCCGCGTCCCTCATACACTTTATTCAAATCATAGCCCAAGATGGCTGTATTGGCTACCTCAGAGCCTGGAGGAAAACCTTCGGGAACAGTCACCAATCGTCCACAGCGTCCTTCACGTGCCAGTTGGTCCATCATGGGCTTATGGGCATATTGCAGCAAGGTCTTCCCACCGAGACGCTCGACGGGAAGATCTGCCATGCCATCACCAAGGATGATGATATGCTTCATAAGTTAGATATTTGCGATTGACATGATGTTGGCGAAGACACCGGCTGCAGTTACAGCAGCACCTGCGCCATAACCCTGAATGAGCATGGGGTACTCCTTGTAACGCTCGGTGGTCAGCAGCACGATATTGTTAGAACCCTCCAGGCCGTAGAAAGGATGACCATAGGGAACTTCCTTCAATGCCACACTGGTCTTGAACGACGATGGGTTCTCCTCGTCGGCTTCCATCGTTGCCACAAAACGCCAACGCTTGTTCTCGGCTTCCAATACCTTGCGGCGAGCCTCGAAGTCGGCATCCAACTCAGGCAACTTAGCCCAGAAGTCCTCAATGCTTCCTGCGAAGTAGCTGTCGGGCACAAACAAGTGCTTCTCTACATCGTCCTGCTCTACCTTGTAGCCAGCCTCACGGGTCAGGATGACCAGTTTGCGGATGACATCGGTACCGCTGAGGTCGATGCGTGGGTCGGGCTCACTGTAGCGCTGTTCCTTAGCACGACGAACGGTCTCAGAGAAGGGCACGTCGGCAGCAATCTCGTTGAAGATGAAGTTCAGCGTACCAGAGAGGATAGCCTCAATCTTCAGAATCTTATCGCCCGAGTTGCACAGGTCATTGATGGTGCCGATGATTGGCAGACCGGCGCCCACGTTGGTCTCGTAACGGAACCATACACCTCGGTCGCGAGCCGTCTGGCGCAGCTTCACGTAGCTGTCGTAGTCGCTCGATGCGGCAATCTTGTTGGCAGCAACAACGGAGATATTGTGCTCCAGGAATGTCTGATATAATGTTGCAATCTGCTTGCTGGCGGTACAGTCAACAAAAACAGAATTGAAGATATTCATCTTGATGATTTCCTCGCGCATGTGGTCGGTGTCGGCCTTGAAACCTGCACGCAGAATCTTCTCGTAGTTGTCGAGGTCGATGCCGTCACGATCCAAAACAAAGTTGTCGACATCGGAAATGCCAACGACGTTCAGCTTCAGGCGGCGAGACTGCATGAGGAACTGCTGCTGGGTGCGAATCTGCTCGAGCAGCATGCCACCCACAGTACCGATACCGCAGATGAAGATATTGAGCACCTTATATTCTGACAGGAAGAACGAGTCGTGCAGCACGTTGAGTGACTTGCGCAGGAACTTGCCGTCCACAACAAATGAGATATTAGTCTCAGAAGCTCCCTGAGCGCAGGCAATGACGCTGATACCAGAACGTCCCAATGTACCAAACAGTTTACCAGCAATACCTGGTGTCTGCTTCATGTTCTCACCCACGATAGCGATGGTAGCCAGACCACTCTCTACCTGCATGGGGAACATGGCGCCTGTCTCAATCTCCTTGGCGAACTCGGCATTCAGTACCTCTGCAGCAGCCTCGGCATCCTCATCGCGCACACCGATAGAGGTGGAGTTCTCAGAAGATGCCTGTGACACCATGAATACAGAGATACCCTTATTGGCGAGCGTCGTGAAGATACGGCGGTTGACACCGATGACACCCACCATCGAAAGACCGGTAACGGTAATCAGCGAAGTACCCTTGATAGACGAGATACCCTTGATGGGCTTCTGGTCGTTGTCAATCTTTGCCTTAATAAGTGTTCCTGGGTGTTCAGGGTTGAATGTATTCTTGACCTTGATAGGTATATTCTTGACGCAAACGGGATAAATCGTTGGGGGATAGATGACCTTGGCACCAAAGTTACACAGCTCCATGGCCTCTATGTAGGAGAGCTCGTTGATGGTGTAAGCAGTCTTGATGACCTTTGGATCGGCAGTCATGAAACCATCCACGTCAGTCCAGATTTCAAGAATCTCGGCATCGAGGGCAGCTGCGATGATAGCCGCAGTATAGTCGCTACCACCACGACCGAGGTTCGTCGTCTCGTGGCTATCGCGGTCACGAGCAATGAAACCTGGCACCACAGCAACCGTCTTACTGGCATTGGTGTTGTTGTTCTGGAAGGTGGCAAAGGCTTCCTTCACCAGTTTGTTGGTCAGTTCGGTGTCGAGCACGTGCTTACCCTCCTTGTTCTCCGTGCGGATGAAGTCACGGCTGTTCATGCGCATACCATTCTTAATCATGGCAGCCACGATGTGCGACGACAAACGCTCGCCATACGAGATGATGGTGTCCTGCGTCTTCTCGCTCAGGTCGTGAATCAAGAATACACCATAGTAGATACTCCTCAATTGGTCGAAGAGCTGGTCTACATTGTTGAATAAGTCGATGCGTTTTTTGTCGTCCTGGATGATGGCGTCGATCATTTGGTGGTGGCGCGTCACCATCGCTTCAAATTCCTCACGATAGTGGCTGTCGCCATTCTTTGCCAACTCTGACGTTGCAATCAGTTTGTCGGTGATGCCGTTCAGGGCGCTAACTACTACTACGACAGGCCCCCGTCCGGCTTCTGCCTCCACAATCTCTTTTAAGCTCAAAATGCTTTTCACGGAACCTACGGACGTTCCGCCGAATTTCATTACTTTCATATTTCTATGCAATTTATCTTGCCGTAGGTACCCCTGAACAAGCGGGGATTACTCCATTGGCGCGACAAAAGTACTAATAAGTGAGCAAAAAACCAAAGAAATTGTCATTTTTTTCATTTATATCGAATTTTTCTGCTAACTTTGCACTCCAGAAAGAACCAAAATGCAAAATAAATATGAAACGACTATTAATTTCAGCTGTAGCTTTTTGCCTGTTGGCAATAGGTGATGCTATGGCTTGTACCAACTTCATCGTGGGTAAGAATGCTTCGGTTGACGGATCTGTTATCTGTTCATATAATGCAGACTCGTATGGTGCCTTCATGCGGCTATACCACTATCCTGCTGCTAAGCATCAGAAGGGTGATATGCGAAAGATTTATGAGTGGGATACCAATAAATACCTTGGTGAGATTCCTGAGGCTGAGGAAACCTACAATGTAGTTGGTAATATCAATGAGTGGCAGGTAACCATTGGTGAAACGACCTATGGCGGTCGTGAGGAGATGGTTGATTCAACAGGCGTAATAGATTATGGTTCATTGATATATATCGGACTGCAGCGTTCGAAGAGTGCTCGTGAAGCTATCCATATTATGACGTCGTTGGTAGAACAGTACGGCTATTGCTCAGAGGGTGAGACTTTCACTATCTGTGACCCTAACGAGGCATGGATTATGGAGATGCAGGGCTGTGGTCCTAATCGAAGCCAGTCGAAGGAGCGTGTGGTTTGGGTGGCTCGTCGCATTCCAGACAATGCCATCTGTGGACATGCCAACCAGAGCCGCATTGGTGTGTTCCCCTTGAAAGACAAGGAGAACGTGCTCTACTCGAAAAATGTGATCAAGTATGCTCGCAAGATGGGATGGTTTACAGGCAAAGACGATGAGTTCTCATGGAAGATGGCTTATGCCGCTCCAGACTTCTCTGGCCGTCGAATGTGTGAAGCCCGTGTGTGGAGTTTCTTCAACCATCACGTCAAGGGTATGGACCACTATCTGCCCTGGGCATTGGGTATAGATCCTGATGCTGAAGATATGCCTTTGTGGGTTGTCCCTGTAAAGAAACTGAGTGTGGCAGATATTATGAACGATATGCGCGACCACTATGAGGGAACGCCCCTTGCCATTGACTCGACGGACATAGGTGGTGGTATCTGGCAGATGCCTTATCGTCCCACACCGCTTTATTTTGAGGTTGATGGAAAGAAATACTTCAATGAACGTCCGACCTCTACCCAGCAGACAGCCTGGACCTTCGTGTCACAGATGCGTTCATGGTTGCCCCGTGAAATGGGAGGATGTTTCTGGTTTGGCAACGACGACTGCAACATGGTGGCCTATACGCCCATCTATTGTTCGATGACCGAACTGCCTGAGTGCTATAATACCCCTGGTGCCGATGAACTGAACTTCAGCGACAAGAATGCATACTGGGTAGAAAACTGGGTTAGCAATATGGTTTATCCGCGTTATTCGGTCTTGTTCCCCTCATTAAAAGAGGTTCGCGACTCCTTGCAACAGGCTTATCTGACACAGCAGTCGGCTATTGAGGCTCAGGTCAAGAATATGGAACCAGCCCAGATGCAGCGTTTCCTCAATGACTATAGTGTTCGTCAGGCTCAGCAGATGTTGGCACGCTGGAAGCAGTTGGCCTTCTACCTTATTGTAAAATATAATGATATGGCTGTGAAACCTGACGAGAATGGCGTCTTTACCCGTAGTAAGCATGGATTGGGTGCTACAGTCGAGCGTCCGGGCTATCCCCAGAGCTTTGCCCGTCGCCTTGTTCGTGAGGCAGGTGCCCGCTACGCTGTTCCCGAAGAAAAGAAATAGTCTAAATCGTCAAATATTAAAATAAGATGACACTCATAATTGTCACTATGCTCCTCTTGGCCTATCTGCTGATTGCGACAGGTCATCTGACGGGAGTCAATAAAGCTGCCATCGCCATGTTCCTTGGAACCATTGGCTGGGTGGTATATGTCTGTTGGGGCGCTGATTTCGTGATGGCACAGCACCCTGAAGAGTATATCGAATGGTTGGGCAGTGGTGAACCAGACAGCGACAAGGTGAAGTGGTTCATCTACGACCACGTCTTCCTGAAATATGTTGGAAAGGCGGCCGCTATCGTATTGTTCTTGTTGGCTACGATGTCTATTGTGGAATTGCTCAGCAACAATGGTTGTTTCGACTTCATTACTGAGTGGATGCGAACACGTAGCAGCAAGCGTCTGCTGTGGAGCATCACCGTTGTGACGTTTATCCTCTCTGCCAACCTCGACAATCTGACGACGGCCACGATGATGCTAGTCATCATGCACAACATTTTGCAAAACTCCCGACAGCGCATGTATGTGGGGTCGGCTATCGTGCTGGCTGCATGCTGTGGTGGATGCTTTACGGTGATTGGTGACCCGATAGGATTGATACTTTGGGGCAATGGTGCCGTAACGGCTACTCGTTTTTCGGCATATCTTGGATTGCCTGCTCTGTTGGCATGGGCAGTACCTACCTATTTTGTAAGTCGTGAATTACCTGATAGACTGGATATGGCGTGGAGTCCGTCACCGTATCGTGGCGATGAGACTCGCTTGAACCGCTGGCAACGCGTGGTGATGCTCTTTGTGGGTATCGGTGGTCTGTGGTTCATTCCAACGTTCCATAATATTACCAAACTGGCTCCGTTCTTGGGTGCTCTCTGTGTGCTCAGCGTGTTGTGGGTCGTCAACGAAGCCTTCAACCGAAAGCTGATGGGGGCCGACCAGATGACGGGTCGTCGTGTGCCGGTATCACTACAGTATGGTGGCTTCCAGCAACTGCTTTTTGTCACGGGTATCATGCTCGGCATGGGCGTTGTCACAGAGACTGGTGTCTGGGGCGACGTTGCCGACTGGTTTGATATTTATATCCCTGATGTCTGGCTGATAGGTATCCTTGCTGGTTTTCTGAGTAGTATCATTGATTCATTTACCATCGCCATATCTAACTTGTCGCTATACAACGTTGGTGCAGGTGGCATGATGACAAATGGTGCATATTGGGGCATCATCGCTTACACAACGGCTGTGGGCGGTTGTTTGTTGTCAGTGGGTAGTGTTTGTGGCCTGGCATTGATGCGTGCAGAACATGTAAGTCTAGGCTGGTATGTCAAGCATATGACACCCAAGGTGCTGTTAGGTTTTCTGTTGGGATATGTCGTTTTGTGGCTGGAGGTGAACATGATGGCACTCTAAGAATGTTCTAAAACAGAGAAAAAATAAGCATTTTCGATTTTTTTTATCGGAAATGTTTTTTTATTGCCTTTTTTTTACTATCTTTGCAATCACTATTACCGAAACAACAACAAATTAATATCAAACAAATACTGCTTATGTCACAAATTACAGGTTACATTTCGCAGA
>Ga0256407_10010309_pt1 | contig 13174 bp, 10 predicted proteins | sample RumenRJG_04DNA_FD_193489 | JGI IMG/M metagenome (GOLD analysis project Ga0256407, IMG submission 193489) | Bovine rumen microbial communities from Lethbridge, Alberta, Canada - RJG_04 | ecosystem: Host-associated > Mammals > Digestive system > Stomach > Rumen | place: Canada: Alberta... | reverse complement strand
CCGTGTGTCACATCGTCTATGCCTTCATCCTGACAGCACAGAACCGTCGCGCACGTGGCGAGCAGCGCTATGAGGTGACAAGCCGCCGTCCTGAGGTGAGCTGGGCTTCGCAGAACATGCTTGTGCTTGGTCTGATCATCCTCATCGGCATCGTGCTCCACCTGTACAACTTCTGGGGACACATGATGTTTGCAGAGCTTGCCGGCATCGAGGTTGCACATGATCCTGCCGACGGATTTGCTTGGATTCAGGACACTTTCTCCAATCCTGTGTTCTCTATCCTGTATCTGATCTGGATCTGCGCCATCTGGTTCCACCTCTCTCATGGCTTCTGGAGTGCTATGCAGACACTGGGATGGAGCGGCAAGATCTGGTTGAAGCGCTGGCAGTGCATCGGTCTGGTGTATGTCACCATCCTGATGGCCGTCTTCGCTTTCTTGATTCTGTCCTTCTGGCTCGGCTTTGCCCCCAGCATGTGCAATGCTTAAATCCGATTCCTTACATCATTTATCATTAGCATCAACTAATTATGTCACAAATAGATTCTAAGATTCCTGAAGGCCCTTTGGCTGAAAAATGGACCAACTATAAAGCACATCAGAAACTGGTCAACCCCGCCAACAAGCGTAAGCTGAGCATTATCGTCGTGGGTACCGGCTTGGCTGGTGCCAGCGCAGCAGCCTCTTTAGGTGAGATGGGCTTCCACGTGATTAACTTCTGCATCCAGGATTCACCCCGCCGCGCTCACTCTATCGCTGCCCAGGGTGGTATCAATGCTGCAAAGAACTACCAAAACGACGGTGACTGCGTCTACCGTCTGTTCTACGATACAATCAAAGGTGGTGACTATCGCGCACGTGAGGCCAACGTCTATCGTTTGGCTGAGGTCAGCGCAAACATCATCGACCAGTGCGTCGCACAGGGTGTGCCTTTCGCACGTGAGTATGGTGGCATGCTCGCCAACCGCTCTTTCGGTGGTGTGCAGGTTAGCCGTACGTTCTATGCCAAGGGTCAGACCGGTCAGCAGTTGCTGCTCGGTGCTTACTCCTCTTTGATGAAAGAGGTCAACCGCGGCACTGTAGAGCTCCACACGCGTACCGAGATGGAGGACATCGTCATCATCGACGGTCGCGCACGCGGTATCATTGCCAAGAATCTGGTAACCGGCAAGCTCGAGCGCTACTCTGCTCACGCTGTCTGCCTCGCTACCGGCGGATACGGCAACACCTACTTCCTCTCCACCAACGCCATGGGTTGCAACTGCACCGCTGCCCTGCAGGCTTACCGCAAGGGTGCTTACTTCGCTAACCCCTGTTTCGTTCAGATCCACCCGACCTGTATTCCTGTACACGGTGACAAGCAGAGTAAGCTGACGCTGATGTCTGAGTCGCTGCGTAACGATGGCCGTATCTGGGTACCGAAAAAATTGGAGGACGCCAAGAAACTCCAGCGTGGTGAGATCAAGGGCCGCGACATTCCTGAGGAAGACCGCGACTACTACTTGGAGCGCCGCTATCCTGCCTTTGGTAACCTCGTACCTCGTGACGTGGCTTCCCGTGCCGCTAAGGAGCGTACCGACAAGGGCTATGGCGTGAACAACACTGGTCTGGCTGTGTTCCTCGATTTCTCCGAGGCTTTCCAGCGCCTGGGCCGCGACGTTGTAGACCAGCGTTATGGCAACCTCTTCGACATGTATCAGGAGATCACCGACGTGGATCCGCATGACAACCCGATGATGATCTTCCCCGCTATCCACTATACCATGGGTGGTCTGTGGGTAGACTATGAGTTGCAGACTTCCATCAAGGGCCTCTTCGCTCTGGGTGAGTGCAACTTCTCTGACCACGGTGCTAACCGTCTGGGTGCCTCTGCTTTGATGCAGGGCTTGAGCGATGGTTACTTCGTGATTCCTTATACTTTGCAGAACTATCTCTCTGACCAGATCACTGTGCCTTTGTACAGCACCGACCGTCCTGAGTTCGAGGAGGCTGAAAAAGGCGTGGAGGCTGAGATGCATCGTCTGATGAACACTAAGTTCCACGACCAGAGTGTCGACTCTATCCACAAGAAGCTCTACGGCATCATGTGGAACTATGTCGGTATGGCACGTAATAAGGAGGGACTGGAAAAGGCTCTGAAGATGCTCAAGGACATCCGCGTAGAGTTCGACGAGCACGTGCGCATCCCTGGCTCTCGCGAGGGTCTGAACGTAGAGCTTGACAAGGCTATCCACCTGCGTGACTTCATCACCATGGGCGAGCTGATCGCTTACGATGCCCTGAACCGCAACGAGAGCTGCGGCGGACACTTCCGCGAGGAGAGCCAGACCGAGGACGGTGAGGCTAAGCGTGATGATGAGAACTACATGTATGTGGCTTGCTGGAAGTACAACGGCTCTGACGAGACGGCTCCTGAACTGCTCAAGGAAGACCTGAACTACCAGTACATCAAGGTTCAGACGAGAAACTATAAATCTTAATTAAGGAATCAAGACAATGGATACAAATATTTCATTCACACTGAAAGTATGGCGTCAGAATGGCCCTACGGCTGAGGGTCACTTTGATACCTTTGAGATGAAGGATATCCCCGGCGACACCTCTTTCCTGGAGATGCTGGACATCCTCAACGAGCAGCTCATCGAGGCCAACAAGGAGCCGTTCGTCTTTGACCACGACTGCCGCGAGGGTATCTGCGGTATGTGTTCGCTCTATATCAACGGCCATCCTCACGGACCTGCTCAGGGTGCTACTACCTGTCAGCTCTACATGCGCCGCTTCCACGACGGCGACGTGATCACGGTGGAGCCGTGGCGTTCTGCTGCCTTCCCTGTTATCAAGGACTGCATGGTCGACCGCTCTGCTTTTGACAAGATCATCGCCGCTGGTGGCTACACTTCCGTGCGCACGGGTCAGGCTCAGGATGCCAATGCCATCCTTATTCCTAAGCAGGATGCCGACGAGGCTATGGACTGCGCTACCTGCATTGGCTGCGGTGCTTGCGTAGCAGCCTGCAAGAATGGCTCTGCCATGCTCTTCGTCAGCTCTAAGGTGAGCCAGCTCGCTCTGTTGCCACAAGGCCGTCCTGAGGCTGCAAAGCGTGCTAAGGCTATGGTCGCTAAGATGGAGGAGCTCGGATTCGGCAACTGCACCAACACCCGCGCCTGCGAGGCTGAGTGCCCGAAGAACGAGTCTATCGCCAACATCGCTCGTCTCAACCGCGAGTTCATCAAGGCTAAGTTGGCTGACTAAGCCGTGCCTATATATAATAAGGAGTCAAGCAAAGGCTGGACTCCTTATTTTATTATATAGGGTACCACGTTTACAAGCATAATACTCCATGCATGAAGCATCAGTTAAAAGGCTATAAGCGTTTGGTAAGCAGTAAGCACCTGAGGATACCCTGTTGGTACAGGTCTATGAATGCTTACCCTATTGAAAACAATGAGGGTCGACCCTCAACGGATCGACCCTCATTCTGTTTCTTTAATAGGATTGCATTAATACTTACTGATACCATACTTCTCCGCCAAGCTTTTGGCAGAGATTTTCTTCTTCATTCTTTTTCCTTTGGATGTCCTCCTCTTGGAAGATGCCAGCTAGGGTTTTACTACTTGTTTTCATGGTCTTTATTTAATGATTGGATATAAAGTTTCATATTGCAAATATAGAAAATATATTTGAGATCACCAAATATTTTGCGATGTTTTTGCGTTATCTGATGATAAATGTAGCTTTTTTGAATAATTTATGTGTAAATTTGTAATATCTGACTTCGTTTTGCAGCATCGTGAGGATGACGTGAGACAACTTGCGCTTCAGGCCAACAAGTATCCTGAGGTGGATATGCCCTATGTGCTGGACCAGATTGCAGGGTGGAAAAAGGCCAAAGAGAAGGTGCCACGATGGGCTGCTTGCAAGGATATTATCTACCCTCCTCACCTCAATATGGAGCAGTGTAGTTCGCAGACGACGGCGGAATATAAGCAGCGACTTATCGCGGAGATACTTGGAGAACAGCGAAAGACGACGACTCTCGTGGATCTCACGGGCGGCTGGGGTGTTGATTTCTCGTTCCTGGCGCAGATTTTTGGCAAGGCGGTATATGTGGAGCGTGATGAGCATTTGTGCCGTCTGGCACGTCATAATATGCCTTGTTTGGGCTTGTCTGACGCTGCTGTTGTTAACGACGACAGCACGAAGTATCTTGCAGGCTTGCAGGATGACGTTCAGCGGCTCTTTTTCATTGATCCGGCCCGTCGTGATGTGCAGGGCAGAAAGGTCGCCGGACTGGAGGCTTGTACGCCTGATGTGTTGCAGCTTTTCGACAGAATGATGTCGTTGTCTATGGGCGTGATGATGAAACTTTCACCGATGCTTGACTGGCATGAGGCAATTAGACAACTGAGAAAAGCCACTTCGCAAGCCGTGTTCTTTGACGTACATATACTCTCTGTACATAATGAGTGCAAAGAGTTGTTGTTGGTGGCTACGCATCATCAGTATCCGTTGACGGTGACCTGCGTCAACGATGGCGAGACGTTTACGTATCATGCGGAGGAAGAGAAGCCGTCTGACGTCCGCTATTGCAATGCAGAGCAGCTACAGGACTACCGTTTCTTATATGCTCCAAATGCAAGTCTGATGAAGGCTGGATGTTTCCCGGAACTGTGTGCGAGATATGATTTGGATATGGCAGATGCCAATTCTCATCTGTTCCTTTCGCACGAGATGATTTCTGCTTTCCCCGGCCGCCAGTTTGAAATCTTAGCCATTTCATCGCTTAATAAGCGCGAGGTGAAACAGACACTGAAAGACGTTGGCCAGGCCAACGTGGCTGTGCGCAACTTTCCCATGACCGCTGTGGAGCTTCGTAAACGGCTTCGTCTGCGCGATGGGGGCAATAGCTATATATTTGCTACCACCATCCGGCGCAAGCATCTCTTGTTTTTGTGTCGCCCTATCTCGTAATCCAACAACAGAGTTTCTGATTTCCGGCGACAGATTCTCTAATTTCCAACAACAGAGTCTCGCTTTATACACAGCTGTGCGGAGTGTTTCTCTATTTTCTTTAAACGTGGTTTCTTTATGACATCGGGTAGAGGTCAGCCTGTTGGATAGAAATTGTTAATTTGATCAATAACTTTTGCTATTTGACTTAAAATCACTAACTTTGCAAGTCTTTAATCGTTAAATATAAGAGATTCGTTCATGTCCGTAGAAATTAAGAAGGTAGAGACTCGCAAAGAGCTCACCACATTTATAGACTTCCACTATGACCTTTATGCAGGTTGCCCATACGATGTACCCAATCTGTTCATTGATGAGATGACGACACTGCGCAAAGACAAAAATGTGGCTTTTGACTTCTGTGAGGCAGAATATTATCTTGCTTATAAGAATGGTAAGCTGGCTGGCCGTGTGGCAGCCATTATCAACCATCGCGCCAACGAGCGTTGGAATGTCAAGGACGTGCGTTTCGGGTGGCTCGACTTCATAGATGACACGGAGGTGAGCCAGGCCTTGCTCGACGCTGTAGCAGAATATGGTCGCAAGAAAGGCATGAACTCTGTTGTCGGTCCGCTCGGTTTCACTGACCTCGACCCTGAAGGTATGCTCGTCTGGGGCTTTGACAAGCTTGGAACCATGCCTACCATCTATAACTATGCCTACTATCCTGAGCACATGGAAAAGATGGGAGGATGGGAGAAAGACAACGACTATGTAGAATATTATATGCCCGTGCCCGATAAGGTGCCCGAGAAATATGAGAAGCTCGCTGCGATTATTGAGAAGAGATACAATTTGCATGTGAAGAAGATCACCAAGGCCGATATCCACAACGGCTATGCCCACGAGGTCTTCCGTGTCATCAATGAAACGTATAAAGACTTGTATGGCTTTGTGGAGCTTACAGAGCGGCAGATCGATCAGTATGTCAAATCGTATATGCCGGGCTTGGATCTCAATCTCGTAACGGTGATTGTAGACGGCAATAACAATGACCGCATCGCCGGAGTAGGCATCACCATGCCTTCGCTTTCCCATGCCTTGCAGAAGTGTCACCGCGGCCGCTTGCTGCCTTTCGGCTGGTGGCATGTGCTCAGAGCTGCCAAATTCCACAAAACCGATGGCGTGGATTTGCTGCTCATCGGCTTCCGTCCTGAATACCGTGCCAAAGGAGCCAACGCTCTGCTCTTCGCCGACTTGATCCCAAGATACATCGACTATGGTTTCAAGTGGGGAGAATCGCAGGTGGAGATGGAAAGCAACAGTGGTGTGCAAAGCCAGTGGAGCGCGCTGGAGCATATCAATCATAAGCGTCGCCGGTGCTATCGCAAAGCCATCGGCTGATGCAATTGTCTTTAACCCCTCATCCTATCTATAACTAAATGTCTGAAAATAAAAATAATAACAACAGTTCGCAAGAACAGCCCACAGTGGCTTACACTGATGATAACATACGCCATCTCAGTGACATGGAGCATGTACGCACACGTCCCGGTATGTATATCGGGCGCTTGGGCGACGGCTCGCTGCCTGAAGACGGCGTGTATGTGCTTTTGAAGGAGGTCATCGACAACTCCATCGATGAGTTTAAGATGCATGCCGGAGATCGCATTGAAGTGGATATTATCGACAATCTGAGCGTATCGGTACGGGACTACGGACGTGGCATTCCTCAGGGCAAACTCGTTGAGGCGGTCTCGGTGCTCAATACTGGAGGCAAATACGATTCCAAGGCTTTTAAGAAAAGCGTGGGATTGAACGGCGTCGGTGTCAAGGCCGTCAATGCTTTGAGTTCCCGCTTTGAGGTGAAGAGTTATCGTGACGGTACGGTACGCTGCTTGGTTTTTGAGAAAGGCGTACTGAAAGAAGACCATACCGAAGAGACACAGGACGAGAATGGAACCTATATCTTCTTCCGTCCTGACGATACGCTGTTTAAGAACTATTCATTCCATGACGAGTTTGTGGAGACCATGCTCCGCAACTACACCTACCTCAACTCTGGTCTGACAATCATGTACAACGGGCGGCGCATCAAGAGCCGCAACGGCTTGGAGGACTTGCTGGTTGACAATATGACGGTCGATCCGCTCTATCCCATCGTACATATCAAGGGAGAAGACATAGAGATCGCTTTTACCCATACCAATCAGTATGGCGAGGAGTATCATAGCTTTGTCAACGGACAGCATACCACACAGGGCGGTACGCATCAGAGTGCCTTCAAAGAGCATATTGCCAAAACGATTAAGGAGTTCTTTGATAAGAATTACGAATACACCGATATCCGCAATGGTATCGTTGCCGCTATCGCCATCAACGTGGAAGAACCCGTGTTTGAGAGTCAGACAAAGATCAAGCTTGGCTCTACACTCATGGAACCTGGAGGTGAGACAATTAATAAATATGTCGGTGATTTCATCAAGCGCGAGGTTGATAACTACCTGCATATCCATAAAGAGGATGTCGCTGACGTACTGGAAAACAAGATCAAGGAGAGTGAGCGGGAACGTAAGGCAATGGCCGGTGTTACCAAGTTGGCACGTGAGCGCGCCAAGAAAGCCAACCTCCACAACCGCAAACTTCGCGACTGCCGCATCCATTTCTGTGATGTCCGTGACGACCGCAAGGAGGAATCTTCCATCTTTATCACCGAAGGAGATTCCGCAAGTGGTAGTATCACCAAGAGCCGCGACGTCAACACGCAGGCTGTCTTCTCTCTGAGAGGAAAGCCTCTTAACTGTTTCGGTCTATCTAAAAAGGTGGTCTATGAAAATGAAGAGTTCAACCTCCTTCAAGCAGCCTTGAACATCGAGGATGGGCTTGACGATCTCAGATATAACAAAGTGATCGTGGCCACCGATGCCGATGTTGACGGTATGCACATCCGTTTGCTGGTCATCACCTTCTTCTTGCAGTTCTATCCCGAGTTGATCAAGAAGGGCCATGTCTATGTCTTGCAGACGCCACTCTTCCGTGTTCGCAACCGTCGCTCTAAGATCAAGAACAAGCAAGTCATCGCTAACGCAGATGCCAAACTGCTGAAGAATGAGAAGAAAAGCGACTTCATCACCCGCTATTGTTATACTGAGCAGGAGCGTCTCGATGCGATTCGTGACCTCGGACCCGACCCGGAGATCACACGATTCAAAGGATTGGGTGAGATCTCGCCCGATGAGTTTGCGCATTTCATCGGTCCGGACATCCGACTCGAGCAGGTTACCTTGCACAAAAACGACCAAGTGCAGAAGCTCCTGGAATACTACATGGGCAAGAATACCATGGAGCGTCAGAACTTCATCATTGACAATTTGGTGATCGAGGAGGACAAGCCCGAGGGGGAAGAGACAAATGTCGATGACGGAGAATAAAGGCATCTGCACTGATAAAAAGGATGATGTATCTTCTAAAAAACGGATGATGTCTGTCATCAACACAGAAGATGCTCCTTTTAAAAACGGATGATGTCTCTAATCAACCAGGGCAAAGAAAAGTATATGATACCACAAAGGGAAGGAGGATATGACGGTTTATGAATCAAGATCAGAAACAACGGATAGGTCTGTTTGTAGGTTCCTTTGATCCGTTTACGATAGGGCACGACGAAATCGTGCGGCGGGCGTTGCCGCTATTCGACAAATTGGTCATTGGAGTAGGGGATAATCCCCGCAAGCAACATGCCTATTCGATAGAAGAGCGCGTAAACGCCATTCAGAGGCTCTACAGCGGTGAGAAACGTATCGAGGTGATACCTTATAATGATTTAGCCGTAGACCTCGCTCAGCGCGTCGGAGCGCATTATGTCGTCAAAGGCGTCAGGTCGGTACAAGACTTCGAATATGAGCGTGTGCAGGCCGACTACAACCGTAAGTTAGGCGGTTTGGAGACCCTGCTGATCTACGCCAGTCCGGAGATGACGAGCATCTCGTCAACCGCTTATCGTGAGCTCGTCCACTTCCACAAAGACGCTTCCTGGATGTTGCCGGGAGGAAAGAGACGGGAATAGGACGCTTAGAAGGTCGCAAGACGCTTGAGTTACGGGCTCTATATATAATAGGTGTTCTTAGAATAAATCATAGGTGTTTTTAGAATAAATCACGAGTGTTCTTAGGTTATTTAGACTTTTAATCCACAACAATATGATTAGTTATCAGTCAGACGGCGTGAAGATGCCGGAGTTCAATCATCGTTCTACCACGGCTTGGATCAAAGCAGTAGCAGCCACCTATGGCCGACGTGTAGGAGAGATCGGCTATATGTTTGTCAGCGACGAGAAGATTCTTGAGGTCAACAACCAGTATCTTGGCCATGACTACTACACCGACATCATCACGTTTGACTATGACGAGGGTGATGTAATCAATGGTGACATCGTCATCTCGCTGGACACGGTGCGCAGCAATGCTGAGCAGTTTGGCAAGGCCTACGATGATGAGTTGCATCGCGTCATTATTCATGGCATTCTGCATCTCTGTGGCATCAACGACAAAGGGCCTGGTGAGCGCGAGATCATGGAAGCCAATGAGGACAAGGCTTTGGCCATGCTTCCTACGTATCTGGGTTGACAATGTATCGGCTCGCTCAGCTTACTTCTCCCTTGCTGTTTCCCAGTAAGCCAGCAGAGTCTTTATTGCATAGCGTTTATAGCTTTACAGCGCGTCTATAAAGGTTCTATGGCACGTTTGTGTCGGTTTTATAGCGTATGATCTAACGCTGATTTCTCCGTCTCATTCATATAGAAAGAGCCCCGCATTCCTATTTGGAGAGCGGGGCACTTTTGTTATTTCTTTCTGTATTCTGTGGGTGTCATGCCGTATTTCTTTACGAAGATCCGATAGAACGTCTGTGGTGCTGGGATGCCACATTCGCGTGCTACGGCTTCAACAGAGTATTCTTGATGCTCTTTGAGCAACTTCACGGCATAGTCCAGCCGGAGGTTGTTGACGTAGTTGACAAAGTTGGTGCCTGCAAAGCGGACGAAGAGCTGACCAAACTTGTTTCTGGGCACATACACCCGATTCGTCACATCTTCACGCGAGAGGCGTGGCTGGAGGAACATCTTCTCATGGACAATATAATATTCAATGCGCTGGAAGAGAGCCTCGTCGAGGTCAATCGGGTTTGGCATAATCGTTGTTTTATATAGTTATTTAATGTAGCAAATTTAATCATTAAATAATTATCCACCAACGATTTTATACCTGTTGTTCTCTCAAAACAGCACATGATGTTTAAATTGTGAATGATTGAGACATAGTTTTAAACATTGTTGACAGTATGTTACTGTTCTTTGCTTATTATTTGCAGTGCTTTGCTGATAATTTTGTTTTTTTCGTTGATTATCTGAAAGTATTCATTCATATCCCAGAGATCCCTTGCGACGAGTGCTTTTAGCTGTGTTTTGAGATAAGGAAGCGTTTGTTGGAGTTCTTTGTTGTCTTTTGGCTCAATCTTCTGCTTCTTGCCGTCTGCGAGGATACTGTCGATGAGTGTCTGTGGCACCGTGTAGTGCTGCAGGAAATCACTGAAGAGTTGATAGCGTCTCTTCAGTTCCTTGCGGTTATCGTCAACGTATTTCAGGTTATGCTTGATGACGATTCCTTTCGCCATCAGCTGTCTGTGAAGGCGTGTGTACAATGTTGTGTCGAGCGGCACGAAGTAGTCTGGCATGATGCCACCGCCGCCATACACGGTGCGGTGCTTGCGGAGAGTGTAGAATTTCAGTGAATCGGCAAAATGAATGCTGTCGGCTGAATAGAGCTCCCCATGTTTGTAGCGGTCATCCAGTTCCATCTCATAGTCCTTTAAATCCCCTTTTTTATAGGGTTTTTGGATGCAACGGCCTGAGGGAGTGTAGTAGTGAGCGATGGTCAGACGCATCATGCTACCGTCAGCAAAGGGGATAGGCCGCTGCACAAGGCCTTTGCCGAAGCTGCGTCGGCCGACGACCTTGCCGCGATCCTGGTCTTGTATGGCACCTGTGACGATCTCTGCTGCTGAGGCTGTGAACTCGTTGACGAGTACAATCACCTTTCCGTCCAGGAGCTGTCCGTTGCCTTTCGCCCTGTATTCCTCTCTGGGCACCCGTCGGCCTATCGTGTAGACGATCAGATCGTTCTTTTTCAAGAACTCGTTGGCGATGTCCACGGCGGCATTCAGATAGCCTCCACCATTCTCTTCCAAGTCCAGTATCAGGTCTTTCATGCCTTGGCCTTTCAGCGTCTTTACCGCTGCCATAAACTCATCGTAGGTGGTGGCACCGAAGCTACCGATGCGGATATATCCCACGTGTGGCTCGATCATATAGAAGGCATCCAAGGTTTTCACTGGGATCTTGTCTCTGACAACATCGAAAAACAGCGTTCCGGCAATGCCACGACGTACAATTCCGAGCTTCACGTGCGTGCCCTTAGGACCACGCAGACGCTTCATGATCTCTTCCTGCGGCATTTTCACGCCTGCAATTGCTGTGTCGTTGACGCTGACGATGCGGTCGCCGGCCATGATGCCCACTTTTTCCGACGGGCCTTTCGACACGGGTTGTATGACCAGCAGCGTGTCGGACTGGATGTTGAACTGCACACCGATACCCTCAAACGAGCCGTTGAGCGACTCAGAGAGCGCTTTGGCTTCCTTGGCTGACGAGTAAGAGGAGTGCGGGTCGAGCTTTTCCAGCATACCGCGGATGCCGTCCTCAACGAGTTTCTGTTCGTTGACAGAGTCGACATAGAGATTGCTGATCGCCATCTCTGCTATTTGCAGTTTGCGCAAAGGACTGCCCGGTCCAAAGTTGATCTGCATACGTTGAGCCTGCACTGCCACAGGACAGAGCATCGAGAGGCCCAGCGCGAGGGTCATAAGGTATTTCTTGATTCTCATCATTCTGCTTTTATGTAAATCTAAACGGTCTTTCTTTTAAATATTTTCCTTATAATAATATGAGTGGCTACTTGACGTATCCAAGTTCAGTTCTCGTATTTTTTCAACTCGTTCCTTGCATATAATGAGTCAACTCCTTTATATATAATAGATCCCTTTCTCTAAAAATAGAGAGTCAACTCCTTTATATATAATAGGTATCCTTCACGATAATAATGAGTCAACTCCTTATATAATAAGTTCCCATTTCTATTTCAATTCAGAATAGTTCAGGCTGCATTGGGTTTGCCGTGCGAATATTTCTGCCTAAGTGCTCATAAGCCAATGCTGTTGCCATGCGTCCGCGTGGCGTACGCTTGATAAATCCCTCCATGATCAGGAACGGCTCATAGACCTCCTCCACCGTGTCGGCATCCTCGCCGATGGCAGTGGCAATGGTAGAGACACCGACAGGTCCACCACGAAACTTGTCGATGATTGTCAGTAGGATCTTATTGTCGATCTCGTCAAGACCGTAGGAGTCGATGTTCAGCGCGCCCAACGACAGCTGTGCGATGGCGGAGGTGATGGTGCCGTTGCCCTTCACTTGTGCGAAGTCACGCACGCGTCGCAACAGTCCATTGGCAATACGTGGCGTGCCTCGGCTGCGCCGTGCGATCTCCATGGCGGCATCGTCTTCGATAGGCACTTTGAGTAGCATAGCCGAACGCTTGATGATTTTCTTCAGTGTCTCCGGGTCGTAGTACTCCAAGTGCATGTTAATGCCAAAGCGGGCACGCAAAGGTGCAGTGAGCATACCGGAGCGCGTGGTGGCTCCTATGAGCGTGAAGGGATTCAGATCGATCTGTATGCTTCTTGCCGACGGCCCTTTGTCGATCATGATGTCAATGCGATAGTCCTCCATGGCGGAGTAGAGATATTCCTCCACGACGGGCTGCAGTCGATGGATCTCGTCGATGAAGAGCACGTCGTTGGGTTCCAGCGAGGTGAGGATTCCGGCCAGATCTCCCGGCTTGTCAAGGACGGGACCGGAAGTAATCTTGAATCCTACGCCGAGCTCGTTGGCGATGATATTGCTCAACGTCGTCTTTCCCAGGCCAGGAGGACCATAGAGAAGTGTGTGGTCGAGAGGCTCGCCTCGGTATTTGGCTGCCTCGACGAAGATGCGCAGGTTGTCCACTACCTTCTGCTGACCGTTGAAGTCGTCGAAGTGCAGGGGCCTCAGCGCATTCTCGAATTCTTTCTCTGTTGAGGAGAGCTTTTCCTCATGTATGTCAAAGTCTTCT
>Ga0256407_10010306_pt1 | contig 13179 bp, 11 predicted proteins | sample RumenRJG_04DNA_FD_193489 | JGI IMG/M metagenome (GOLD analysis project Ga0256407, IMG submission 193489) | Bovine rumen microbial communities from Lethbridge, Alberta, Canada - RJG_04 | ecosystem: Host-associated > Mammals > Digestive system > Stomach > Rumen | place: Canada: Alberta... | reverse complement strand
TATATTATTTCATATTTTTTAAAATTAAAATTTTTTATATTAAAAATAATACTTTAATATTCATTATTTTTTTTCAAAAAAATTTTAATTTTTTTTTTATTTTTTTGATTTAATATTTTTTTTTTTATATATTTTATTTTTTTTTATATTTTTTTCAATATTTTATATTTTATTTTTGATTAAAACATATTTAAAAAAGTGAGTAAAAATGTAATGAATTATATAAAATAAACATTTAAAATCTCAAATCAAGTATCAAAAGAAGAATTAATAGAACTCAAAGAAGAAAAAAAATCATAATTATAAACTTCTTTATTATCTTTATCATTAATATCAATATTATCAACTATAAAACTTTCTTGATTAATCCCTTTAATCATTTCATCCCATTCACTAGTACTATAATTATTAAAATTAAAACTCTCATCATTATTTTTAAATCCACATTCTTCATAATTTTTTTCAAAAGGAGTAAAATTAATATCTAAAAATTCATTTTTTTGATTTTTTTTAAAATGTGTTAAATAATGAATTTTCATATTTCCCTTTTCAGCAAATTTTTTTTCACAACCTTTAAAAAAACATTTAAAAGGTTTTTCTTTAGTATGTATTCTAATATGATCAGAAAGAACACTTTTTTTTCCAAATTTTTTACCACAAATCTCACATTGATGTTTTCTATTAATATAAATATAATACTTACTTGAGTTTTAAATGAATAATATTAATATGTTCTTTTAAATGACCATTTGATTTATATGATTTATCACAAAATTGACATTTAAATTTTTTTTCTTTTTCATGTTTATTCATATGTACTTTTAAATTTCCAGTTTCATTAAAAGTTTTTAAACAAATTTGACATTGATATGGTTTTATCCCAGTATGAGTTCTTAAATGAACTTTTAAACGAGAATTATTTGGATATTTTTTTATACAATTTGGATAAGGACATTTATATGGAAGAAATTTATTATGTATTGATGAGATATGTGTTTTTAAATTACATTTATTACTAAAAAAATTGTTACATATTGGACATTGGATTTTATTATTTTCTATTTTTTTATTTGATGATGTTGAACAGTTTTTTTCTTTAGAAATCATTTATTATAAAAATTAATTATTTTACAATATGAATATTTACATATATTAAATAAATAATAATATAAATGAAAAAAATAAAAAAAGAAAAATTATATAAATTGAAAATATAAATTATCTCAAAAAAATAATTTTTTTATTTAAAATTTAATAACATTCTAGAAAATAAAAAATGTCATCAGAATATAAAAACATAACAGATGATGGAAAAGTAAAAAAGAAAATAATTAAAGAAGGTGAAGGAGAAATAATAAATGAAAATAAAGAAGTAGTAGTAAATTATATAGGAAAAGTAAATGGAAATATATTCCAACAAACAAAAAAAGAACCATTTCACTTTACAATAGGAAATAATGAAGTAATTAAAGGATGGGAAATTGGAATTAAAACAATGAAAAAAGGAGAAAAATCTGAATTTATAATTGATCCAGAATATGCATATGGAAATAATACATATGATAATTTAATTCCTCCTAATTCAACAATAAATTTCGAAATTGAATTATTAGAAATAAATCCTCCTATTAAAAAATTAATTGATATGGATTTACCAGAAAAAATAAATAGAGCTAAAATAATAAAAAATGAAGGAATTGAAAAATTCAAAGAAAAAGATATTGAATGGGCAAATGAAAAATTCATAAGAGCATTATTTTATTTAGAATCATTAGATCCAAATAATGAAGAAAATAAAGAAGGAATTGATTTACTTTTATCATTATATTCAAATATAGCAAATTGTAGTAATCAATTAAATGATTATAAAAGAGTAATTAAAGTAACAGAAGCAGGAATAAAAATAAAAAAAAATCCTAAATTTTATTATTTCCGTTCACTTGCCGAAGCAAATTTAAATAATATTGATGAAGCAGAGAGAAATTATAATGAATTAATATCATTAATTCCAAATGATGATCCAGGAGCAAAATTTGTAAGAGAACAAATAGATAAAATATCAAAAAAAAATGAAAAAACACAAAAAAAAAAATTAAAAGGTATTTTTTCACAAGATTTATACGATGATAAAAAAATGCCACAAAAACCAATAGAACCACCATTAAAAATAAATCCAGAAAATCCAATAGTATACCTGGATATAAAAATAGGAGAAAATGAATCAAAAAGAATAGAAATTGAATTATTTAAAGATAAAGTACCAAAAACATGTGAAAATTTCAGATGTTTATGTACAGGAGAAAAAGGTAATAATTTATATTATAAAGGAAGTATTTTTCATAGAGTTATTAAAAATTTTATGATTCAAGGAGGTGATTTTGAAAATGGAAATGGAACTGGAGGAAAAAGTATTTATGGTGATAAATTTGATGATGAAAATTTCTTTTATGCTCATTCTAGAGAAGGTTTATTATCAATGGCTAATTCAGGAAGTAATACTAATGGAAGTCAGTTTTTTATTACTTTGAAAGATACTAATTGGTTAGATGGAAAACATGTTGTTTTTGGAAAGGTTATTCAAGGAATGGATGTTGTTAGAGAAGTTGAAAATGTTGATACTGATGATCAGGATAAACCTAAGGTTAATGTTGTTATTGATGGTTGTGGAGAAATTAAAAAATAAGTTTTTTTATCAGTTTTTTAAAAAGGGTTTTTTTTTAAATATTTATTTATTTTTTTTGTTTTTTGTTTTTTTTAAGTTAAAAAAAATTTTTTTAAAGTAAAAATTATTGTTGGTTAAAAATTATTTTTTTTTTAAATTTTTTTTTGATTTAAATTTAAAATTGAAAAATTTAAAATTTAAAATATGTATGAAAATGAAAATTGTAATTTTAAAATAGATGAATCTCAATTAATGATGCAGGATGTTATAAATGAATCAGATAACTCAATTGTGAAAAATGCATTACAACAAATGAATGAAATGGAACTTAGAAATATAGATAATTATAATGATAGATTAATATTACAATTTGAATTTGATGTTCAATATTTAACTAAAATAATATCTAGTATATATAATTTAGAAAATTCAAATATGGAAATAATATTTGTAAATAATATTCTAATTTTAAGAACTGGATTAAAAAATAATTCAGAAACAAATGATTATTCACATAATATTTATCTTCAAAATACAGATAAAATTATAATCAAAAATAAAAATACAAATTTTTTACATTTTTCAATTTTATCAAAACAATTTCTAATTATGTTAACTTTTTGGAAATATGATAATAAATTAGAAAAAGGAAATTTATTAATTAATTTAAATCCTTTAAATAATGAAGGAGTAATGATATATTTTAATTATAATAAAGATTTTGAATATCAACAAGACATTTATCTTGAAAGAAATAATTCAATAAAATTTCCTGAAGATTTAAAAAAAGGTTTTATTTTTAAATTACCATTTTCAATAATAAATCAATTTTCAAAAAATTGTGAATTAAATATTTTTTTAAATTTTGATATTTTTGTAATAAAAGAAGCAAGAAGTTTAACAGGATTAAATGAAGTTTTTGGAAAAATTGAAAATTCTGGTATTGTAATAAATAATAATAAATTACTTTATATTGTTCATAATTATTTACAAAAAAATAAAATAGGAGAAGGTAATTTTTTTAATTATTTATTTCATTTAAAAATTGATATTAAATGTTTAAGAGCATTTAGAAATCAAAAAGAAATTGATAATTTATATTTTAATATTATGAAATATACTGAAGATGAATGTATAATTTATTCTTATTCTTTTAATGAAAATTCTGAGAGAAAAATAACAAATGCTCAAATTTATAGATATGAATTTTTTTTATCTGATTTATTACTTCCTTATACTGATGGAGTACAAATTGGAAAAAATTTAGATGATTATAAAATATTAATAAAAAAAAAATATAATTCTGAATTAAAAAATAGTCTTCAAATTATTGAAGAAAGGAAATTACAAAATATTGAAATTGGACAAAGAATTTCAAAATCTGAAAATGTTTCTAAAAAAAGTTTTATTAAAAAAGAAAAAAATAATATAACTCAAAGAATTCCTTTTGGTGAATTAGATGATTCATTGCATAATTTTATTTCAAGTTTATCTGTTATTAAAGAAGATAATAATGATTTATTATTTATTAAAAAGGAAAAAGAAAATTCGAAAATTCAAAAATTATCAAAAGATGAAGAAAGATTAAATCCATTTGATTAAATTAACATTTTTTTATATTATAATATTTTTAAAATTAATATTTATTGAAAATTTTAATAAATAAATCAATATCAATCACATTAAAATTTTTTTCTATTTATAAAATTTAATCCTCTTTAAATTAAATATAATTTAAATATTAAAAGAAAAAAAAATATTTATTCTTCATCTATTTGTTCAATAGGATTATATTCAATTTTATTATCCCCTTCAAATAAATTTTTGCAATCACCTTCAAAAATATTAATTATAACGATAACAATTAATAAAACACTAACTAAAAATTTACTAAAAGCAAATAAACAAACAATAGTTAATTTTTTATTATAATGTTTAAATATTTTATTTACATCTTCATCACTTTCTTTATCAGGTAAACAAAAATTTGCAGTTTTTAAAAATTCAACTAAAGTAAAATAACAAAAACAACATGAAATACAAAATTTAATAATATTAAAAAGAACTATTTTTAATAAATCAAAATTATCATCATTATTTTTTCCTAATTGAATTAATTCATTTATTAATATTATTAATATTATAATACAAATAATAGTTTCCCAAAAAATTGATATTGTTCTATAATTTTTTAATTCTGTTATTATATATTTGAAATTATAATTATATTTTAAAAAAGTTAAATTAAATCCATAAAAAGTATTTGAATATAAACCAATATCTTCATTTGTAAAATTCTTTTCAGAAATATATAACATATTATCTTGTAATAAATTCTTTTTTAATTCCTTATCTAATAAATTATATCTTTTTTTATCAAAATGATGATTTGTTTCATTTTTTTCATTTTTTTCTTTTGAAAAAGATAAAGAAGTAATAATATTATTATTAATATCTTCATTAGTAAAATGTAAATATTGATTATTTTTTAATAATAAAGTATTATATTTTAATTTATCATTAGAAGGTAATTTTGAATTTGAAAATTCAATATTATTAATTGGACAATTTAAATTTTGTTTTAAACAAAGTTTATTTTTTAAAGTATCAATAAAACCACAATTTTTAAAACCAATTTTACAATTTTTATTTTTATCAATTATATTATTTAATAATTCTAAATATGATAAATTAATAGTTTTAATACAAAATTCATTTCCTTTCCAACTATATAAATCATTTATTTTTTTTGGTTTTATTGTTATACAACCATTTCTTAATTCTTCATATGTACAAAAACCTATATGAAATCTCCCATTACAATTACAATTTTCTTCTTTTGTTTTATGATGTCCTAAAATCATTTTTTTTGAGTTTTTACATTTTCCATTTTCAGATAAAGAAATATCTAAAATTGGTGAATTGTCTAAATTATTTGTTATTATTTTTAATTTGTCTAAATTTATTTTTTCATAATGTACAAATAATGATAAAAATAAAATATAAGTACAACATAAAAACCCTAATATTATTAATTTTTTCCTTGTTGAATCTATCATTTATTAAATGAAAGGAATAATTTATTTATTGAAATTAAAAAAAAATTATTTAAATAAAATAATTATTTTATATTTTATTTAAAAAATAAAAAAATAATGTTTATTAAAATTATATAATATTATTTATTCTTATTTTTTATTAAATAATATTTTGCCAATTCTAATAAATTCATCCATTAATTGCTTATCATTATCTTTTACATTTTGTTTCTTTTTTTTATTGTCAATAATACTAAAATTATTACTTTTAGTTATCCTATATCTTTTATTATTAAGTAATTGATTATTTTTCTTCTCTTCATTATTACTATTATTATTATGAGTATTATTATTAATAACTGTATTATTATTATTATTTTTTTTTTGTCCTTTTCTATTTTTTTTTTTACTATCTTTTTTTTGATTAGTATTATCATTGACTGTTTTTTCTTTTTTCTTATTATTATAATTTCTTAAATTATTTTTTCTAAGACTTTTTTCAATAGAAATACTTTTATCTTCATTATTTTTATTAATATTATCTTCATTTTTATTTTCTTTATTTTCCTGATTTTTATTTTCTTCATTTTCATCATTTTCTTCAATTTCTTTTTTTTCATTTTTAATATTAATATTTTCATCATCATCATTACATTTAATTACAATTTTAGGTGTCCTTTTACCATCAATATCAATACTATTAAAAACAAAATTATCTTCTTTATTTTGAACAACAAAACTTTGAATATTATCTTTATTCCATTTTCCTTCTTTTTCATAACAATATTTATAACAATCTGAATAATCACTTATTAATAATTTATTGTTTCCTATTAATTCTTTAAAAAAAATTGCTCCTTCAAATAAATCTTTATATTTTTTTGATTGAGATAAAAATAAATCAGTATTTTCTTTATTCCAAATTGCTAATTTTCTTTTTTGTAAAGTTGAATAATTATTATCTCCTAAAAATTGAACTTTATATTTTGAATTTTTTTTTTCTACTATAAATGAAGGCCAAGTTGGAAATCCTTTTATTTTAGCCCAACAAAAATCATTAACTTCAAAATCAGTTTTTTGACTCATTTAATATTGTTTTATTTTTAAATGTAATTTATTTTTTTTTCCTCAAATATTCGAATTTTAAAGGACAAAATTTGAAATAAGTTTTTTTTTTTATTATTGTCTTATTATTTTGTCATTTTTTTTTAAAAAAATTTAGAAAAAAAATAAAAATAAAATATAAAAAAAAGTATAAAAAATAAAAAGACTAAAATAAACTTAAAAATTTATAAATAATAATAATTAAAAAAAAAAGAAATTTAAAAAAATTACAAAAAATAACCTTAAATAACTTATTTTAACTGGAAAAAAAAAAATAAAATTCTTTATTTTTGATTAAAATTAACATTTAAATCAGAATTTGAAATAATTTTCCCATATCTAAATAAAATATTAATTCTTTTATTTCCAATTTCAAAAAAACCTTTTCCATGAGGTAAATTATTAATAAAATTACCATAAAATTTCTTTCCATCACTAAAAGTATAAATTCCATAACCTTCTTTGATATTATTATTATAATTCCCTTTATAATTAGATCCATCATTCCAAAAAAAATTTCCTTTACCATTAATTATTCCATTTGTAAAATTACCTTCATATTTTCTTCCATCATTCCATTTAAATTCTCCTTTTCCATTAAATAAATTATTTTTAAAATAACCTTCATATGAACAATTATTTTTAAAAAGATATATCCCATAACCATTTTTTTCATTATTTTCAAATTGACCATTATAAATTGACTCATCTTCATAATGTTCAATTCCTTTTCCATTTTTTTCATTATTTTTAAAATCACCTTCATATAAAATTTTATTATTTGATATTATTTTTCCTTTACCTTCACATTTTCCATTTTTCCAATCACCAAAATAATAATTTCCATCTTTATTTATAAAAATTCCTTTTCCATTAAATAAATTATCTTTAAATAATCCTTCATATAAATTTCCATCTTTTGTTAACATTATTCCTTTTCCACATAAATTTCCTTTATCATCAAAAGTGCCTAAATAATATTCTTTTTCATTATTTTTATTTGAAAATTTTAAAGGAGGAATTTGATTTAATTCTTCTTCTCCTTCATATATTATTTTATTTAATTCCATTTGATTTCTTTGAATGGAATTATTTATTTTTTCATTTTTTTCTATTTCATTTATAAAATCATTTAATTTTATTTCTTCTATTGTTATTTCTTCATTTTTTTCTTTTGTTAATTTATTTTTTAATTGTTCTTTAAATTTTATTTCGGAATTTGTGTATTTTTTTTTAATTTCATTATTTTTTAAATATGAATTACTTGTTGTGTTTTCAGTATTATTTTTATTATTATCTGAAGTTGATATTTCTTGATTATTATCTCTATCTTTTATTTTATAACAATTTATTGAACCCATTTATAAATATTTTAATTTAAATTAAATATTAGCCTATTTTTATTTTTTAGATAGTAACTTATTTATAGTTCTTTTTTCTATTTTTTATTATATCATTTTAAAATAATATTTTTTTATTTTAATGATGTTTAAACATTTATTAAATAAAAAAATAAAGTATTTTATAAAATAATTGTATTAGAATAAATCAAAATCAAATATATAAGTATTAATTATAATTAAAATTTTTGATTTATTTTTTAATTTAATTATACATTTAATTTATTAATAATTAAATACAATAAATAAATTTAAATATCCATTTAAATAGTATTATTTATATAGATTATTAAATTAATATAACATTAATAATAAAAAAAAATGGCAAATTGGGTAACAAGTTCAATTTATCAATCAAGTATAGTAAGAAAAAATAAAATAATATATAAAAGAAAATAGATAATTTAAATGATGAATCAATAAAAAAAGATATTGAAGAAAAGCATAAAGAATATAAAATAATCAAAAGCTCAATTAAAACATATTTTGATAAAATATCAGATGAAAAATTTATAAAAGGTCAAGAATATCAAATATCAAAAACATTAAACAGATTTGATATATTAAGCAAAAAAATAAATCAAATATTAATAAAATATAAAGATAATAAAAATTTAGGAACATATTATTCAAAATTAGAACAAGAATTTAACAATAATAAATCTCAATATGAAGAAATGTCAATTAAAATACAAGAACAATTTCAATCAAAAGGAGTAAATATTTTAGATGAAGAAGAAATAAAAAAAATTGATAATTATCAAAGAAAAGATTCATTAATGCAATCAGTTCAAATTGGAAAAGGAAAATTAATAGATAGACAAAAAATGTTAGATCAAAGAGATAAAGATTTAAAAGAAGCACAAATTGTTGCAGCTGAAATAAAAGATGCAGCTGTAAATATTAATGTAAATTTACAAAAGCAAGGTGAAGCTTTAGAAGTTGTAAATGATAATGTTGATGATGCTAGTAATAATATTGATAAAGCATTTAATGATATTAAAGATATTAAAGGAATGCAAGATAATAGAGGAAAAAAAATTTGTTATTTATGGTTACTTATTATTTTTGTTGTTCTTAGTTTATTTGGTGTTTTAATTGCTTTGTTTTGGGAAAAAATTAAAGGAATTTTTAGTAATTAATATCAAAAGTAGAGTTAATTAGCTATTTTTTTATTTGATTATTTAATAATAAATTTTATTATTTATTACAAATTTTTTTTTATATATATATATAAAAACAATTTATATCAAAAATAATTTTTAATCAATTTTTATATAAAAATATTAAAATCATAATTCATTTTTAAAATATATAAAAAATATAAAAAATAATTAAAACATACTTTTACTAGCATCACTAAATCTTTTAACTGAATTAAAAATTCTTTTAAGTATACAATGTTCAGTATTAAAAATTTTATTTTGAATAATTCCATAATGACAACCACATTCACAATCTTCTTTAGCAACCATATAAGCAATCATAAAAGCCATTTTAATATTCATAAATTGAAAAGTACTTTTAGCAACATTATTTACTTTATTAAGAGGATCAACAATAATTAATTCATGATTATTAGAACCAAATTGATAAATATTATTATTATTATTATCTTTTTCAATATCATTATTAACTGGATAAGTTAAAATAATATATTTATTAAAATCAAAAAAAATTCCATAATGACCTAAAACATTTAAAAAAGTTTCTCCTAAAATATTTGGATTTTCATTATTAAATTTACCACTGTCAATTTCACTTTGAATAAAAGAAACAACCATTAAAGTTAATCCATAAGAACTTAATCCTCCTGTATAAGGATTATTTAAAGAACCATTATTTAATAAAGTTTTTAAAGCTAAAATTATTGGTTCTAAAACTGAATAAGTATTTAAATAACTTTTTATTAATTCTACTGTTTTTAAACCAAAATGTTTCTCATTTTCAATACTAATATCAATATGAAAATTAAATTTATCATTTGATACTAATTTAATAATTGGAATATTTGTATTTTCTATAAATTTATGTTTTAAAACCCAATTTTTTGTTGTTAATTTCCTATATAATTTACTTAAAAAAAAATCATCTGTATAATTTGAATTATTTGTTATTACAGTATCAATATCAGACCAAGGTAAACATAAACCAGTACAATATGAACCATATAAATTAACTTTATAATCTGAGTTTATTTCATTTACACAATTTTGTAAATTATTTATTATTTCTGAAATTATTGGTTTTTTATAAGATATTTGTTCTCTTATGTATATTTGGTAATCTGTTAAATCTTTTTGAAGACATTTTATTATATATAAATCTGAATAAGGAATATTATTAAATTTTGCTTGGAGAAATGATGATTGAGTTGTGTTTGGATTTGATATTATTTTATTTAATTCGTTTATTTGAGATGAAATTTCACGTTTTTGATTTTCTTTTTTTATTATTTCATTTTTAAGATTTGATATTTCTAATTCTTTTTTATTTGTTTCTTTATCAATTTCTAATATATTTCTCTCATTTTCTTTTATCATATTATTATATTTTTTTATTGTTTCTTCATGTTTTATTAATAATTCTTCTATTTCATTTATTTGTTTGTTTATATCTTCTTTTGATTCACTTAAATTAACATATAATGAATTATTATCTATATTGTTTGATATTGATAAATATGTATTTAGTTTTTGATTTTTTAATTCTAACGGAATTATAATTGATTCGACTTTATTATTTTGTTTTTCTTTCTGTAAATTTTCATTCTTATAAAAATTTATTTTATTATTTTGATAAGAACTTTGATAATTCATATTTATATTTAAATTATTTCTATCAACAAATTATAATAATATTTATATAAAAGTACTTATTAAAAAATGTACAAAAAAATATAATTTATAAAATTAAATATAATTTGTTTAAATGTTTAATATAAATAAATTAAATATTTTTATTAATAATAATTATCTATATAAAATTGATCTATTCTTTGTTTAATTTGCCAATCTAATATTTTATCATCCTTATATTTTTTAATTTTATTTTTCCAAATCATTAAACCAATATTATACATTGTTCCAGAAATTAATTCAAATTCTTTTATATTATTTGGTTGCTTATTTTTTTTTGGTTTATTTGATTGATTTAATTTATTTTGTAATCTTTTAACTTCTTCTTCATAATTTTTTATTTTTTCTTTATTTAAATTAATTCCATTTTGATACAGTTTAATTTCTTTATTTTGTTTTTTTACTTTATTTTTTAAATTTTCCAATTCTTTTTTTAAATCATTTTCTACTTTATTAACATTAATTAATTGTTCTTTTAATTCATTTAATTTTTCATTTTTATCAAATTTAATACTTATACTTATATCATTATCTAAATTTTTATTCCCTAAATCAAATGTATTGACATAATTAATAGTACTAACTGAATTAGTTCTTGTTAAACAACTTATTGTTTTATTAAAAGAATTATTTTCATTTCTTTTCTGAATAAAAAGAGAATTTTGACCTTTTCTTCTATGATTTTTTTTTTTGTTTATTTCTTTTTTTTGAATTGGAATTTTAAAAGATTCTATTGTTTTATTATTTTTATCTTTTTGTAATTTTAATATTTTATTATTTTGAGATTTTATATTCAAATTATTATTAATATATATTTTTTTTATTATATCTATCATTATTTTAATATTATTTCCTTTTAATTCTTTTATTTTATTTAAAAATGTTTTTCTTTCTTTACAATATAATAATGATATTATTATTAATTTTTGAAAGTTTTCAATTTCATATTGTGATTTATTTATAAGTTTAATTATATCTAATTTTTCTATTACATCAGAAAATTGTTTTGTTGGATTGAAATTTGATATTTTTAAAATTGACAATAAATACTTTTTTACTTTTGTTAAATTATCAATTAAATTATTTAAATTTGAATCATATGTTAATTTTAAAATATTTGAATTATAATCATCTAACTCATTTAAAATCTTTTTCAAATTGTTAACTTCTATTATTTCATAAGATGACTTTAAAGGTTCATTATTAGTAAAATTAAAAAGTGTATTAATTGTATATAGTAAATTTTCAGAATTCATAAAATTTAAAATTAAAAAATTAATTTTTTTTCAAATAAATATAAAAAATAATATTTAAAAAAAAAAATTATTTACACTTCTTTATTAAAAATATTTTGACAACTTTGACTTCTATGTAAACCACCTTTATGTTTATTTAAATTTTTACTACTATTATTTTTACTAATACTATTTTTACTTTTTTTACTTTCTTGAGTAGTTTTATTTAAACTTTGTTTAACTGAAGAAGAACGACTTTTATTTATTTTATTTTTTTCAATTAATTCTTTAACATAAGAAGGAGATTGAAAATATAAACAAGGATTTATTCTTCTAATTGATTTTTGAATTCTTTTTGAAATTTTTTGAAAATTATCAGAATCATGTAAAATTTCTTTAGTATTATAATATGATTTAATATTAAATATTTTAGAATATAAATTATAATTTTCTTTATATTTTTCTAATTCTTCTTTTTTTCTTTTATTATACATTTTTTCTTTATCAAATGCTGGACAAGGTTTTGGTGGATAAATTATACTATATTTTGATGGTAAAAATCCTGATTTAAGTATTCTATATAATAAATTTCTATTTTCATTTTTTATTTTTTCATTTTCTTCTTCTTCCATTACATACTTTTTTAATTTTAATTTTAAAAATTTTGGATAATATGGTTTTGATGTATCAGTTTGTCCTTTTACTGATAATACTCTTTCAATATGAAGTCTATGATTATTAACTTTTTCAGCTTCATTACATATACTATTTACATATTCATAATTCCACATTTTTATTTAAAAAAATTATAATATAAAAAATTCTAATAAAAAAAATTAATAAAATAATACTTTATACCATTTAAAAAAAATTTAAAAAAAA